>Ga0184632_10000079_pt1 | contig 27798 bp, 21 predicted proteins | sample PLM31_50_b1_FD_133153 | JGI IMG/M metagenome (GOLD analysis project Ga0184632, IMG submission 133153) | Groundwater sediment microbial communities from an aquifer in East River, Colorado, USA - PLM3-1_50_b1 | ecosystem: Environmental > Terrestrial > Soil > Riparian zone | place: USA: East... | reverse complement strand
CGCCTAACAGCTGGTGCAGTTGGCCTGCAATGGCGGCGCGCCGGTGGTCTACGACGAGGTTACCCGGCCCGATGGCGCTACCACCCGGGTCCGCAACGTGCCCGAGACGATGCTCGCCGAGGCCAAGCTGCAGGCCCTCAACGAGCGGTTCGCGACGTGGATGTGGGAGGACCCCGAGCGGACCGACCGGCTGGTGGAGGTCTACAACCGCCGCTACAACGCCACCGTCCTGCGCCGCTTCGACGGCTCGCACCTGACCTTCCCCGGCCTGGCCGACTGGTTCATCCCCTACCAGGCCCAACGCGACATCACCTACCGGATCGCGGCCACCACGGCCGCGCTGTGCGGCTTCGTGGTCGGTGGTGGCAAGACCGCTGCCATGTTCATGTCCGCCGTCACCCTGCGGCGTCTGGGCCTGGCCGCCAAGCCCATGATCATCTGCCCCAACCACCTGCTCGAGCAGACCGCTCAGGAAGGCAAGCGGCTGTTTCCCAGCGCCAGCATCCTCATGGTCAGCAGGGAGGACCTCAGCAAGGAGCGCCGCAAGCGGTTCGCGGCCCGGTGCGCTGTCGGCGACTGGGACACCGTCGTCATCACCCAGTCGGCGTTCACCGCGCTGGCCGTCCAGCCCGACACCGAGGCCGCCTGGCTCGCCACCCAGATCCAGCTGTACCGGCGCGCGGCCATGGCCCTCGCCGAAGGGGAGGAGCGGCCCAGCCGCACCGTCAAGCAGATCGCCAAGCAGGCCGACCGGCTGGAAGCCCGCCAGCGGGAGCTGCTGGACCACCGCACCGACGACGGTGTCACCTTCGAGCAGCTGGGCGTCGACTACCTGCTAGTCGACGAGGCCCACTACTACAAGCGGCTCGGATTCCCGACCCGCATGGAGGGCTTCAACGTCGAGGGGTCCAAGCGGGCCACCGACCTGGCCCTCAAGCTGTGGTGGCTGCTCGGGCGCAGCGCAGGTGGCCGCTGCGGGGCGTTCTTCACCGGCACCCCGATCAGCAACTCGCTGGCCGAGCTGTTCGTGCTGCTGACCTACCTGACGCCGGAGCGGCTCGCCAAGCGGCGCATCGACAGCTTCGACGGCTTCGCCGGCATGTTCATCGAGTTCCTGACCCAGATCGAGGTCGCGCCCGACGGCGGCTCGTTCCGGCTGCACCGGCGGCCGGCGAAGTTCATGAACGTCCCCGAGCTGCGGATGCTCCTGGGCGAGATCGCCGACATCCGCACCCGTGCCATGCTCGGGCTGGCCACCCCCGACGCCGACTTCGACACCGTGGTGGTGCCCGCCTCCCCGGAACTGCGCGCCTTCGTCGCCAGCCTGGTCGAGCGGGCCGACAGGATCCGCGCCGGCGGCCTGTCCAAGCACGACGACAACATGCTGTCGGTCTGCAACGACGGCCGCCGGGCCGCGCTGGACCTGGAGTTGGTCGGCATCCAGGCCGACGACCCCGGCAAGGTCGGCGCCGTGGTCGAGGAGGTCGCGGCCATCTGGCGACAGACCGCCGACAACCTGTACCCGGGCAAGGACGGGGACCCCTCGCCGGTCCCAGGCGCCCTGCAGGTCGTGTTCTGCGATCTCGGCACGCCCAACCGCAAGTCGGGCACGCAGGTGTACGGCAAGATCCGCCGCGGGCTGATCGCCGCTGGGATTCCCGCCGATCGCATCCGCTTTGTCCACGCGGCCAAGACCGACGCGGCCAAGGCCGCCCTGTTCGCCGACTGCCGCGCCGGCCGCGTGGCGGTGTTGCTCGGCAGCACCGACAAGCTCGGCGTCGGCACCAACATCCAGGACCGCTGCATCGCCATCCACCACGTCGACGCGCCGTGGCGGCCCGCCGATGTCGAGCAGCGGGAAGGCCGTGCGCTGCGCCCCGGCAACCACAACCGCCGCGTGCGGATCATCCGCTACGTCACCGAAGGCAGCTTCGACAGCTACATGTGGCAGACCTTGGAGCGGAAGGCGCGCTTCATCGCCCAGATCCTCACCGGGGAGCTCACCGCCCGCGAGGTCGAGGACGTCGACACAAGCGCGCTGTCCTACGCCGAGGTCAAGGCGCTGGCGACCGGGCAGCCGCTGCTGCTGGAGGCCGCCACGGTCGCCGCCGAGATCGCCCGGCTGCGCAACCTCGCCGTCGGCCACACCCGCGCACAGCGTCGCGTCCAGGACGACACCAGCAAGCTCCTCCGCCAGGCCGAGGCCTTCGAGGAGCAGGCGCGCAGCCTCGACGCGGTCGCCGAGCATGCCGCCCGGCAGGAGCGGGTGTTCAGCCGCTACGGCAGCGGGCCGCTCGCCGACCGGGCCGCGATCGCCAAGGCGCTCGGCGCCGCCGCGGCCGACGCGTTGCAGCGGGGCAGCCCCCAGCACCCGGGGCAGTGGGCGGGGCTGAGCCTGACGATCACCCCGACGCGAGAGTGGCGCGACGCGGCGCTTGAGGTGACCGTGACCGCCGGCTACCGCGACAGCGCCTCCTTCGAGGTGCCCAAGAGCTGGCTGCAGCAGGGCCAGCAGTGGCGCATCGTCGACGCCATCGAGCGGCTCATCGACCAGGCCCCGGGCCGCGCCGGCGAACTCCGCGACGCGGCCGCGACCCACCGCGCCCGAGCCGCCGACAGCCAACTGCTGCTGGGCCGGCCGTTCGAGCACGCCGACAAGCTGAAGGCGGCGCTCGCTCGCCAAGAGGAGATCGACGCGGCCATGCGCGCCGACGCGGAGGCGGCCGCCAACCCGCAGGAGCAGCCGGCGGCCGACGCGCCCTCCGCGGCCGAGGCACCGGCGGCGGCCGGGTGAGCCGGCATGCACCGGCCACCGCCAGCCGGTGCGGACCACCCCGACGCCGCGCCTGATTCCGCGGGAATCGCGGGCGCGGCGCGCACCGCACGTCAGCGGCCGGGGAGTGACCGACCTGGGTCGCGCCGCCGCCGTCCTCACTGCCGAGAAGCGCTCGCGCATGCCCATCACCATCTTCCACGCCGGTCGCCCGCGCACCAGCCACCACGGCGTGGCGCTGGGCACCTGGGAACGCAACGGCTACGACCTCTACACCGCTGTGTGGAACGACCCCGAGCAGCGGGTCGAGGCGGTCGTGTACGCGACCACACGCTGATGGGCGGCGGGTCCGCATCCGGCTCCGCCGTAGGCACCAACCAGGCTCGGGCAGTGCCGCGCGACCTGTGACAGCGGCGCACTTGCACCGGGGATGACGAGCGCCCCGGTGCCTGGCCGCCATCACCGGCCCGGCGTCGGAGGTCGAGCGGCGACGGCAGGGCGGCGCTGCGCGCCGAGTGGTGCCGGCCTGCGGCCGGCCACCCCAGCCGTCCTGCCGGTAGCGCCCCAGCCTGGTGCCACCCCGGGCCCTGCAAGGCCGGTCCGTTCCTCCCTCGCTGCGCTCGGTCCGGTACTCCCGCCACTGCGCGGCCGCCTGCGGCGGGCCTTTCCAGGCCCGAGGCCCCGGCACCGCCCGGCCCCAGACCGGCAGGCCAGCCCAGGCCCTGCCCTGAGCAAAGGGAGGCGCCCATGTTGCCTGGTGAGACGCTCGCCACCGGCTGCCCCGTCCTCTGCCCGGAGTGCCGGGTGGAGGTGCTGCCCCTGCGCGTCCTGCACAGCAGCGCCGGCTACTACATCGGCACCTGCTGCGCCTGCGGGCCCGCCTACACCGTGAGTCGGGGTACTACGCGACCGGGGCGCTGGCCGAGGCCGCCTTGGCCGACCGGTCGTTTGGTCGTGGCGGCATCCTTGCCAGCGCCGTCGCCGTCTACTGGACCGACCGGGTCGACCCGCGGACGTTCCACATCGCCATCCTGCACACCAGCGAGCCGGGCCGACTGCACGGTTTCATGGCCGCCGGCACGCTTGCCCGCGTGTTCGAGTTCCCGGTGCGGGCACGCACCCCCGAGGCGGCCTGCAAGGTCACCTTCGCCGTCGCCAACAGCGAACCGGACAGCCTGTTCTGCGACGCGCGCCACGCCGACCAGGTCGCCGCCTACCGAGCGGCGGGGCTGCGGTCCCTGGCGATCGGCGACGTCCTCCTGGTCGGTGATGACACCGGCGGCGAGACCGCCTGGGTCTGCGGACCGCGCAGCTTCAGGCTGCTGTCGGTCACACCGACCTACCGCACCAGCCCGTAGCCACCGTCAGCGCGGCCGGCCGCGCCGCGCGAACGATTCCCCAGCAATCACGGCCCCCGGGGCCCGCTCAGGGTCGACCGGGTGGGGAGCGCGGCGCTGCGCGCCGAGCGGTGCCGGCCTGCGGCCGGCAGCTTTCCTGCTGTCCCGCCGGGTCCCCCAGCCTAGTGCCACCCCGGGCCCTGCAAGGCCGGTCCGTTCCTCCCTCGCTGCCGCTCGGTCCGGTACTCCCGTCCTGCGGACGCCCTGCAGGCGGCCTTTCCGGGCCCGGGGACCCCGGCACTCTCCGAAGGGTTGCCCAGCGGGTCACAGAGGCCCGCTCGCAGCCCAAGGAGGGCACGTCATGGACCTCAACCTCGTCGCCATCACCGGCCGGCTCGCCGCCGACCCCAGGCTCCACGCCACCGGCGACGGCACCGACGTCACCACCCTGCGGGTCGCGGTCGCTCGGGCCAGGCGCAACGGCGAGCAGTCCGCCGAGGCCGACTTCCTCGACGTGGTCGTGTGGGGCGAGGAGGGCAAGCAGGCCGCCAGGTGGCTGGCGAAGGGCTGTCGGATCGTCATGCGGGGCCACCTGCGGCAGCGCACGTGGACCACCCCGGACGGCGAGCAGCGATCCCGCACGCAGGTGGTCGCCGACCAGCTCCAGTTCACCGACTACAAGCAGCGCCGCGGTGCGACGTCCAGCCCCGCAGCCGCCGGGCCGAACGCCGAGCAGCCGACCCGCGAGCCCCGCGACGACGGTGCGGCGGCGCCCGGCGCCACCGAGGCCGCCGGGGGCAAGGACGCGGCCCAGCCGCCTGCAGAGGGCACGCGGCAGCCGGTCACCGAGGTCGTGGTCTGGACCGACGGCGGCTCCCGCGGCAACCCCGGGCCGGCCGGCTACGGCGTGCTGATCACAACCGCGGCCGGCGACGTAGTGGCCGAACTGGGCGAGGGGATCGGCTGGGCGACCAACAACGTCGCCGAGTACCGGGCGGCCATCGCCGGGCTGCAGCGGGCCGGGGCGCTCGGTGCGCGCCGGGTCCAGGTCCGGGCCGACGCCAAGCTGGTCATCCAGCAGCTCAACGGCACCTACAAGGTGAACAGCCCGGCACTGGTGTCCCTCCACGCCGAGGCCCTACGGCTCGCCGACGGCTTCGACGACGTCAGCTTCGAGCACGTCGCCCGCGAGGCCAACCACCGTGCCGACGCCCTGGCCAACCAGGCGATGGACGCCCAAGGGCCCGTCACCAACCCCATCCAAGAGAAGCCCGAGCAGGCCCCGGAGCCCGCGACCGCTCCCACCTCGTCAGTCGCCACAGGCGACGGCGCACCGGCCAAGTAGCTCGCCGACCAGCAGGCCCCGGTGTCCAGTCGGAGCCGGGGCCTGCTGCGCATCTCGCCGGCCTTCCCGCTTCCCGCCATCGCGTCGGCTCCACGGCGCGGTGGCCGGCAGCAGCGCCGCAACCTGACGCCACGCGCCCGCACCTCACCCCATTTGGCCGTCGCCCACGACTACTCCCCGGCTATGAGGAGCACCGGATGAACGACGAACCCCCGCCCCCAATGCTGTGTGCTCGCTGTCGCCGCCCGCTCGACGGGTGGCGGCGCTACGTCGGAGACCGGCTGGTCGGCGTCGACTACGCCCACCCGGCCATCGTGCTCCCCGAGGACCACGCCCCCGAGCCCATCCCTAACGCGGGGCCGCTGTCGCCGGTCACGGTGTGCGACTTCTGCGCCGCGCCCGGGGCGACCTGGGAGTACCCGGCCCGCTCGTTCGACGTCGCCGAGGTCGAGCGGCTCCTGCCCAGCGGCGGGACCGATACCACTACCCGGCGCTCCGATGGCGCTTGGGGCGCATGCGACCGCTGCCACGATGCGATCGAGGCCGGCGACTGGGACTCGATCATGGACCGGGCGATGCGCCACCACCGCGCCTCGTTGCGCCCGACCATCGAACCCGCGGTGCGTGCCCTGTGGCTCGCGTTCGAACGCCACCGAACCGGCCCGCCCAGGCGGCTATAGAACAGGCAGCGCCGTTCCAGCTCGGGCGACTGGCCAACCCCACGAGCCTCCCACCGGCCGACCCCGGCCGCCGCCAGCGGTGGAGGCGGCGCTGCGCGCCGAGCGGTGCCGGCCTGCGGCCGGCAGCTTCCTGCTGTCCCGCCGGGTCGCCCCAGCGTAGTGCCACCCCGGGCCCTGCAAGGCCGGTCCGTTCCTCCCTCGCTGCGCTCGGTCCGGTACTCCCGCCGCTGCGCGGCCGCCTACGGGCGGGCCTTTCCGGGACCGGGGCCCCAGCACTGGAGGGGTGACACCCGGCGGGTCACAGACGCCCGCTTCGAGCAAGGAGGCCGCGATGGTCGCCATCACCGCCAGCGTCAACGGCAGCGAGGACGAGGCCCACGTGTTCTGCCCAGCCTGCTTCTGGGGCGAGGACGTCCCGGCCCAGGACGCCATGCAGATCGCCACCGAGCACGAGGCCATGTCCGAGCACACCGCGGCCGAACTCGAGGACCAGGACTTCGAGGTCCTCGCCGAGGCGGTCAGGGACGAGCGGGGCTACTAGGCGCCGTCGGGCCACCCCTCCTCCCCGGGGGCGGCCTTCGGCGTTGCCGCGGCCTCCCCTGCTGCCGCCGCACCTGCTGCCGTGCCTGCCGGGCCGCCGAGCCTCGCCCCCCGTCCCGGCACCTGCGAGCCCGGTTCGTTCCTCCCTTCGTCCGGTACTCGGGCCGCTGCGCGGCGGCCTGCGGCCGGGTGTTCCGGCGCCGGACCCCGGGCGCACCGCTCCGGCGACCGGCAACCGCCGACATCTGCCCCATCCCAAGGAGGCCCTCATGGATGCCGACTTCACCTCCCACCCGGCCATGCACCTGCTGCACGGCTGGTGGATCGCCAGCTGCCCCGACTGCGGCTACGAGTTCGCCCGCCGCCGCGACCAGGAGGCCGCGGAGCGGACCGGCGCCCGGCAGCGCTGCCCCATCTGTCAGCCCGCCACCAAGCATGCCCCGGCCGAAGATGTCGCGTGATCCTCCTCGACGACCCCGCCGAACTGGCCTACTGGGGCGGCCGGGAGCGCTATGCGGTCGCCGGCGGCTCGTCTCCACGGCGACCGTGTCGCAGGCACCCTCCGACCGTGGGCCCGGTGTGCTGGTTGGCGAGGCACACGCTTGCATGGTCGCGCTGACGCGCAAGGGGCACCCCAGGGCGACGTCGAGCGGACCGGCTTCGCCGGGTTCGATCCAGCCGACATCGCCCTGGGCTCCTCCAAAGTTCTGGCCGGCAAGGAGCCGGCTTCGCCGGCGCTCGTCTTGTTCCGACCACAACTTTGCCCCGACCCCTTGCGCGTCAGCGTGCTCGTCCATGCGGCCCTGGCCTCGCAACCGCACTCGAGCCCCAAGGAGGGCGCCATGTCCACCGACAACTTCGTCACCGTCGTCGGCAACCTCACCGACGACCCGGAGCTCCGCTTCACCCCCCAGGGGACGGCGGTGGCCAACTTCCGGCTGGCCGTCACCGCTCGCGTTCGCGACGGGGACTCCTGGAAGGACGGGGAGACCTCGTTCTTCCGGGTCAACGTCTGGCGGCAGCTGGCCGAGAACGCGGCCGAGTCGCTGACCAGGGGCACCCGCGCCATCGTGGTTGGGCGGCTGCGGACCCGCTCCTGGGAGACCCCCGAGGGCGACAAGCGGTCGGTCACCGAGATCGAGGCCGACGAGGTCGGCCCCAGCCTCAAGTGGGCCACCGCCAAGGTCGAGCGGGCCAGCAAGTCCAGGTCGGGCGCGTCGCAGGGCGACCAGTTCAACGACGAGCCGCCATTCTGAGGCCTCCACCACAACCCGGGCCCCGGCCGCGGCCGGGGCCCCAGGATGTCCTGTCCCTTTGTCCCTCTGACGCTCCTCACCGTGACTCAACCCTAACACGGCGCTATTCGGCAGCCACAGCGTCCGCACGCTGGTCGCTGCCCGACCTCCCGGGCCGTCGCCGGCGGGAGCACCGCGAGGGTGCTTGGAGGTCGTCGGCGGCTGTGAGGTGCTTGCTGAGCATGCCTGTGAGTCCCGCCAGGGACGCTCACCGGTGTGCTGACCGCGGCCGCTCTGGGCACCGGCACCCGGGCGGCTGACCAGCGCAGCTTTCCAGCCTGTGGCCAAGGAGCACCCTGTGAGTCCAGTCGCCGCCGCCGCGGCCCCCGCCCTGACCTCCGCAAGGCCCGCAAGGTCAGGTGAGCGCCATGGTGGCGAGGATGCGTCAGCGACTGCGGCGGTGACCGCGGCCAGGCCGACCGCCGAAGAGGACGACGAGGGCCGCTTGGCGCGCGCCCACCTCGGCGGCGGCTGGGCCATGGACGATTGCGAGCCGACCGAGGAGGAGCTCGAGTACCGCCAGGAGCGCGCCCGGCATGCCCAACAGGCCAAGCCGCTGTGGCTGCAGCGGCTCACCGCTGTAAGCCGCCTGCCAGCCCTGCACGCGACGTGCTGCACGGCCTCCTCACCACGATCTTGCGGGTCGACGTGCCGGCCGCGCTGCTGCGCATGCCCGAGAACGCTTCTGTGAGGTGCTCCTCGGCGCGGTCGCGCAACTGGTCAAGCTCCTGGCCGCGGTGGGACGCCACGGGCCCGGTCACCGCCACCCTCACACCACCGTCTGAGCAGCCCGAACAACCCTCCCGGCGGCGCAGCCCACGGGGAGGTGGCGTAGCGCATGGCCGGCGAGGCGCGCTCACCGCGCTGTGATCTCCGCGAAATCGCCAGCTCGCTGGCTCCTGGTCGGCCGGGGGTGTGGCGCTCGCCGTCGGTCGCTGGTGGTCCTCACCGGGTGGCCTGTCCGGTCGTCCCATTGTGGGCCACCCCGGGCCGCCGCAAGGTCGTTCGTCCTCGCTTCGCTGCGGGCGCTCCACCTTGCCCCGACCCGGGGCCCCGGCCCGTGGCGAGGAGCCGACCACCCAGGCCACACGCCAGAAGGAGCTGAGCATGGCGCATCACGTCGTCTTCCACCCCGGCCCGGAGTTCGGCTACCTGGAGACCCTTCACCGAGGCGGCGACGTCCACCTGGCCGCGCTGCTCGCCGCTGGCGACCGCTGGGCGCTGGACATCGTCGAGCTTGGCACCGACGCCGGTCACGCGCGATCCCGGGCTGGCGTGCGCCCGTGCGCCGTTGAGGTCGCCGGCCGACTCCTAGAGCAGCCCTCGGGGCAGTTCGCCGACGCGACCCGGCACGTCGGCACGACCTGGCTGTGTGACACCGGGCGACACACGCTCTGCCGGGGCTGGGTCGCGCCCCGCCAGTACGGACGCCGGCCATGCATCTGCACTTGCCACGCCGCAGCGGCCCGCGGTCGCGAGCCCTGGTCGTCGGTGTCGGTCCGGCAGCTGTCCTACCCGTATCCCGAGTCGCCGGCCGCCGGCCGCCGTGGCGGCACCAGCGCGGCCCAGCACCTCCCGGGCTGCGTTCCGGCCGTGCCCGACGCGCCCGGATGTGAGGCGGTCCGGGCCGAGTACGGGATCTGCCCCGACCACGACGGCCTCTGCGCGCCGGGCTGCCCGGTCGGGCACCGGCGATGACACCGGCTGAGGCGGACCGCATGCCGGAGATCGGCGTCTGTCGCCACGAGGCCTGCGGGCAGCACGGGTCACTGCAGCCCGACGGCTACTGCTCGCAGGCCTGCCGTGAGGCCATGGCGGTGCGCCGCCAGCTCGAGGCGATCCGCGCGGGGATGGCGGCCCGCGACGCGTGGATCCGCGAGCAGCTCGCTGGCCTGGCCCCGCTCGCCGGTGCTGAGCGGCTCCGGGAGATCCTCCAGGCCGAGGAGGCCCAGGAGCTCGCCGGAGGCGACCGCCACCTCACGGTCGTCCACGGCTACCTCGAGCGCGACAAGGACGGCGAGCTGCTGGAGCGGCTGCTCGAGGCCATGCGGCCCGGCCGGCGCTGGGCGCGACGGGCACGGGACCAGTCAGAAGCACCAGTTCACCCTGACGGTCGGCCCGCCCGACGCCGACCTGGTCGTCACCCGCCTCGCCGCTCCGGCCCGCGAACTCGCCGAGGAAGCGGCCGCCGCCGGTGGCTGGCGCTGGCAGGTCACGCTCGTCAAGCACCCGCGGGAGCGGTGGTGAGCGGCGCGCTCGCCAGCTCCACAAGGGGCCGCACCTGCCGGTGCTCACCGGGGGTGGGCCTGCCTGGTCGTCCCATTGTGGGCCACCCCGGACCGCGTCAAGGGCGCTCGCTGACGCTCGCGTCGCTTCGCGATGGCCTTCGGCCCCCCATGACCCGGCCCGGGGTCCCCGGCCGGGGGTGGGACGACGACCAGGCAGGCCACACACCCGGAGGGAAGGCCATGCACGGATTCGTCGAGGTCGGGATGTGCCGCAACGACCCCTGCGGGCAGGTCGGGCCGCGGCTGGAGGACGGCTTCTGCTCGGAGGACTGCCGCAGGGAGGCAGTCGGCTGCTCGGTGCCTGGCTGCGGCTGCGGCGGTGTCTGCGACGGCGTCAGCCGGTGCACCGACTGTGAGCGCTACACCTGGGGTGTCGTCGGTGGTCGCTGCCCGGACTGTCGGGTTCCCGCCATCACGACCACGATCGAGGTCGCCTCCGGCGCCGACGCGTGGCGGCTACACCGCGGCAACGCCAGCGTCGACCGTTCGCCCGAGGCCCGGCCATGACCGCCGCCGCCCGCGCCCGCAAGCCGGCGCATCGGGTCGAGTGTCGCTGCGGCTGGGTCGGCTACCGGGTTCACCCGAACTCCCGCGACTGCCCGGCGCGCGGCTGCCCCCGTGAGAAGATCGAGGCCCTCTGGACGGCCGGGCAAGGCCCCCGCAGGTCCATCGTGTACCTGTTGCACTTCCACTGGCCGGTCCGGCTCGTCGACGGCAAGCCCCGGGAGGTCCCCCCGAAGGGCTTCCACGCCTGCCATTACTGCGGCTGGACGACCGACCTTCCCGCTCGTCTCCGCGACCACCTCGCTGGCGTCTACGTACGCGGGGAGAAGACGCGCGGCCGCGGCGCCAGGCTGGTCGCCGCCGCTATCGCCGCCGGCGCCACCGTCGAGGTCGCCCGCGTCTGGTATGCGCCCAAGGCGTTCGAGCAGGTCCTCAAGCAGCGCCGCAAGGACGGCTCGACCCGCTGCGGCGCCAAGAAGGCCCTCACCAAGCTCTGCCCGGTCTGCGACGGGAAGGCGCTGTGCCGCTACCCGCAGGAGCGCGTCTACCAGCTGCTCGGCCGCAAGGACCCCGCGCAGGAGCGCCAGGAGCGCCGCGCTCGCGCCGCCGCCCGCGCCCGCTACCGCGCGGATGTGGCCGCCAGCGTGTGGGATGCCGACGCCGAGTGGGAGCGGGCGTTCCCGGGCCTGGCATACGGCACCGCAGCAGCCGCCCAGGCCTGAACTCGGTGGGCAGGGGGTCGCCTCGACCGCCGCGGAAGCCCACCCGCAGGAGCTGCCCTGGCGGCGTGCCGCGTGGCGCGCGACCTCGACGCGGCCATGGGCGCCCAGCCCACGGCCATCCCTCGACCTGACGCGCAGGTCCGCACCGGCGACCGAGACGGCCGTAGCGGCCGACAGGAGGCGCGCAGCAGGGGGCACGGCTAGACGCCGGCGCTCCGAGGGTCGCCCTTGACGCACGACAGGCGCACGATCTGTGCGCCTCTGCGAGCAGTCACGCGCCGGCGACCGGCTCTTCCGCCGGCGTCATCCTGGCAACCCGTGGTGCCCGCCGTGCCTTTGGCGCCGCAGCGATCCGCCGGCCCACCCCCGTCAGGCCCACGGAGGCGAACCCCCGTCAGGCCCACCCGGCTAAGACTCCCGCTCCCATGGTGCGACGCTGCACCATGGGCACCTGCTGCAGCGGGACGGCGACGCCTTCGCCGCGGCGATCCTTCCGGCTCAGCACCGTGCGTCCACCCTTCGCCGCGCTGCGCGGCTCGTCGCCCGCCACCCGCTTCCACAGACTTGCATCAGCGATGCGTTTTCCTGTGAGCCCCGCGGTGAGTGACCGGGTCCAGGCTGCCCCTCCCTCAGGCTCGTCCACCCCGGTTGGCCGGGCGTGGGCGCCGGATCCGGGGCGGTGCGCGTGCTCAACATCGGCAAGCTGCTGCGCGGCAAGGAGCGCTACTACCTCGACCAGGTCGCCCGCAGCCAGGAGGAGTACTACACCGGCGCCGGGGAGGCGCCGGGCCAGTGGATGGGCGCGGCCGCCGCAGAGCTCGGCGTCGCCGGCGAGGTCAGCGAGGTCGGGCTGCAGCGGGCGCTGGACGGCGCCCACCCGCACACCGCGGCGCGGCTGGCCGGCCCGCCCAGGGGCTATCGGGTAGCCTCCTTCGACCTGACCTTCCGGGCGCCCAAGAGCGTCAGCCTGCTGTATGCCCTTGGCGGGCCGCGGGTGAGCGCGGCGGTGCGGGAGGCGAACGCCCAAGCTGTGGCCGCGGCGCTCGGCTACCTGGAGCGGCACGCCGCGATCGCGCGCCGCGGCCACAACGGCACCCAGCTGGTGCGCGGCAACGGGTTCATCGCCGCGGTCTTCCAGCACCGCACCAGCCGGGCCGGCGACCCGCTGCTGCACATCCATGCACTTATCGCCAACCTGACCCGCGGCCCGGACGGGCGGTGGACGGCGCTGGACGGCCGGGCACTGTACGCCCACGCCAAGACCGCCGGCTACCTGTACCAGGCGGTCCTGCGGCGCGAACTGACCCGCACGCTGGGGGTGGCCTGGGGTCGGGTCAGCAACGGCGTAGCCGACGTGGCCGGCATCCCCAGGTACGTCATCGTGGCGTTCTCCCGGCGCCGGCAGCAGATCACCCGGCGGCAGGCCGAGCGGGGCGAACACTCGGCCAAGAGCGCCCAGACCGCCGCCCTGGACACCCGCAGCGGCAAGGAGAAGGGCGTCAGCCGGGAGACCCTGCTGGGCCGCTGGCGGCAGCGGGCCGAGGCGCTCGGGTTCCGGACCCGCGACCTGGAAGCGGTGCTGGGGCAGGCCGAGGCGCGCCCGCTCGAGGTGGGCGACCGCGACCGCGTCCGCGCCGAGCTGGCCGGCCCGGACGGGCTGACACAGGAGGCGAGCACCTTCTGCCGGCGGGACGTGCTCCGGGCCATCTGCGAACGGCTGCCGGCCGGCGCCGACCTCGCCGAGATCGAACGGCTGGCCGACGGGTTCCTGGGCGGCGATCCGCGGGTCATCCAGGTCACTCACGCCGACGACGAGCTGGCGGTGCTGCCGGCGGGGGACACCATCCGGCTGGCCGACGGTCGGGCCATCTCGGCCCGGGCCGACACCCAGCGCTACTCCACCCACGAGCTGGTCGCGCTTGAGGCGGACGTGATCGCGGCCGCGCAGCGGCGGCAGGACGACGGCGCCGGCATGGTGCCCGAGCAGGTGGTGGCCGCCGTGCTGGACAGCCACGTCGGCCGCCGCCGCGCCCGGCTCGGGCCCGGAACGCCGCCGCCACGACTTGCCGGCGACCAGGCGGCCATGGTGGCGGCCCTGACCACCTCCGGGCACGGCGTGCAACTGGTCAACGCCCAGGCCGGCGCCGGCAAGACCTTCGCGTTGGACGCGGCCCGGGCGGCCTGGCAGGCGGCCGGCTACCGGGTCCTCGGTGCGGCGTTGTCGGGCCGGGCGGCCGAGGAGCTGACCGCCGGGGCCGGCATCGACAGCAGCACCATCAGCCGGCTGCTGCTTGACCTGGAGGACCCACGGGCGCCCGGCCTTGGCCCCAATACGGTCCTGGTGGTCGACGAGGCCGGCATGGTCGGCACCCGCCTGCTCGCCAAGCTGCTATGGGCCGCCGAGCGGGCCGGTGCGAAGGTGGTGCTGGTCGGCGACACCGAGCAGCTGCCCGAGATCGACTGCGGCGGCCTGTTCCGCGGCCTGCTGATCCGGCTGGGCGGCATCCAGCTGGCCGAGAACCGCCGGCAGGTGGACCGCTGGGAGCGGGAGGCGCTGGTGCTGCTGCGCGCCGGGGACGCCGGCGGCGCCATCGGCCGCTACTGGCAGCACGACCGGGTGGTGGTCCGCGACAGCGCGCCGGCCCTGCGCAGCCAGCTGGTGGCGGACTGGTGGGCGGCAGTGGGCCGCGCCGACGAGCAGCCACCGGTGATGATCGCCGCCCGCCGCGCCGACGTCGTCGACCTCAACGGCCGCGCCCGGGCGCTGATGGTCGCCGACGGTCGCCTGGGTCCCCAGCCGCTGACGGTGGGGGACCAGGAGTTTGCCGTCGGCGACCGCATCGTCACCCTGCGCAACCAGCGGCGCCGGCTCGGCGTTGCCAACGGCACCCGCGGAACCGTCACCGCCGTGGACGTGGCCACTGGGGCGCTGGAGGTCTGCACCGACGACGGCCGGGCGGTGCGGCTGCCCCGCTGGTACCTGACCGGCTCGCGGCAGTGGCCACGGCGACGCGTGGACTACGGCTATGCGGTCACCGGCCACAAGTCCGAGGGGATGACCACCGACCGGGCCTTCACGCTCGGCTCGGAGGACGTCTACAAGGAGTGGGGCTACACCGCGATGAGCCGCGGCCGCCTGGAGAACCGGCTGTACCTGGTCGTCGGCGACAACCCCCTGGCCGAGGAGCTGGACGTGCTGGGGCAGCCCAAGCAGGACCCGGTGGCGGTGATCGTCCGGGCCCTTGGCCGCAGCCGCGCCAAGACCCTGGCGCTGGACCACCCGGTCGCGGCCCGCGCCGAGGCGGCCCAGCTCCCCGACCCGGAACTGCGGGCGCGGCTTGAACGGGCCGCCGCGCTGCTAGAGCAGCGGCCGCGGCCGATCGCCCACACCGGCCCCGCGGAGCTGCGCCAGGAGCAGGCGCGGCTGCGTGGCTACCAGCGCGAGGAGCTGAGCTGGCTGGTCGACGCCCGCGACCGGCTCGCCCAGGGCGGGCTGCGGCGCAGCGAGCGGCGGCGGCTACAGGCGGCGGTCGGCGAACGGGAGCAGGCCCTGGCCCAGCTCGCTCGCCGTGTGGACGCCGTCGGCCAGCGACTGGCGGACCTGGACACCCAGCGGGCCGCGCAGGCGGCGTGGGATCGCGACCACGCCGAGCCGCTCGGCGAGGCGCTCATCTTCGGGCGGGAGCTGTCGCATCGGGAGCTGGCCGAGGCGGTCCGGCTTGAGCAGGACCCACCCGGCCACCTGGTCGCCGAGCTCGGTGGGCGGCCCGACACCGTCGCCGGCAGGGCGGCCTGGCGGGCGGCGGCCATCGGCATCCAGACCTACCGGGCCAGCCGCGACGTCGACGACCCCGCCAGCGCGCTCGGCCCTGCCCCCACCGACCCGGTCGCCCACCTGGAGTGGGCGGCCGCGGCGCGCCTCACCCAGGCCGCAGCGCAGACCATCGAACGCCTCGAAGGCTCCTCTCTACCCGAGCCAAATCCCGACCAGCTCCGCGACCTCGCCCTGTAGGCAGCACCGGGAGGTGCGTCATGCGTGACCGTTCCTTCTGCCTGAGCGTTTGTCGCTGGCGGGCCATCCGAACGGGTGTCCTGGACAGCCTGGTCGCCCGCCGGGTCCTGTTTGCCGTGTCGGGTCTTCGACGCCGTCGCGCTGCCCGGGCGCCTCGTACAAGCTGAGCCGCACGATTGCTTCTGTAACTCCGGAGCGCTCTTCATCAGCACGGATGGACACGCCGTTCTTCCTGCCAAGACGAGGCCTCCTGAACAGTCACGTCAGAACCGATCCCGCGGGACCGTGGTGCTTCAGGATTGGGTCATCCTCGTGAACCCCCTCTGCCTCCTCGCCGCGAGCAATTCCCAAAGTGCACCGACGGCCTCGACATGGATCGGACAGTCAATCGCTCGTCGCGCAGCTGCATCAAGGAGATCCTTTACGAAGCCGGACCCGTGCGGGAGTCGGAGAACTGCGTCGAGCCGCGCCTCAACGACGTCGGTCGGCGTCTCTTGAATACCTTCATCGAGGAGCGCCCAGACTGACGCTACTACCTGTTGGGGGTTCAGATCCCTGCCGAATGAGGTTTTCAGTCTAGCGGCAGGGCCAGTGGGTCGCGCAAAAACGACGCGCGGATCACCGAGCCTCACTGTCAGCTCATGTGCAGCAGCGACAACACGTCGGCTCGCGCCGCTCGGGTCCAGCTCAATCGTAAGGAGAGGATCCTTCAGACGCTCGGCAGCTTCTCGGCCAAGATCGGCAAGCGCACAGGCGGCCTCGACTGTTAGCTCAGATCGGAGAGGGTCACTCTCCGCTCGGCGGGACTCGAGCTCACGTAGCGGCACAATTGCCCGACGCGTGCGTCCCGTGGAGGCATCGACGACCTCAACAAGCTCGCGGAACGCCCGCAGCTCGGCCTTCCACCCGCCGCTCACGACGTAGGCACAACACTCTCGGCGCAGCTCTGCCATGAAGCCAAGCGCCCGCCGACGCCACCCGCTGGATGCTGGCGCCTGCCGCCGTGGCACAATCTGCCCGCTTCGAACCTCATAGCCGATGGCCTTCCGCTCGAAACGCGGAAGGTACTCAATCCGATCCTCGAGCGTCCGTCGTCGCTCGAATCTGGCAAGCGACAAGGGTGCGCCAAGGCGTAGGAGAGCAGCCTCACTAGACGGATAGTCCGGGTTCTCGGAGTATAGCAGCACACCGCTTACGTCTACCTCAGGAAAGACGCGCCTAACGGCCGTAATCACGTTGCCGTGCACACCCGAATCGACCACAACGGCCCTGTTGCATGATCCAAACCCTTGTTGTTGGCAGTAATCCGCAAGAAGAGGATCGGGGCTGGAGTCCCGCGTCACCTCAAGCAGTCGCGGAGCAGCTGAGACTTCCTCAGCAGCCCAGAGAAGCTGCATAACATCGTAGAAGTATTCCATGTCTCGGCCGAGCCAGTAGATGTCGCGTCCGGTGTAAAAGAGGACCAGCTCTGCGACTAACGCGCAGGCACTGCGGACAACGGTCCCTGCCGCCAATGCATGTGGCCCAGACGAGGCCGCCTCACTCACCTCGAGGATGTTCGGCCGGGATCTGGGCAGTCTACCACGCCGTATGGCAGTCCACTCGGCGCTAGTTAGCACGACTCACCTGGCCCGAAGTTGAGAATAGCAAGGGGAGCTTGGTAGAGGCTGAAGAATGGCAGGCCCCAGTAATCGACGCGGCGTAGCTCGAGACCTATCTTAACGCCGAGCGACTGCCAGTCCTCAACTGAGCGGAAGGAGAACGGGAATGTCATCGTCTCCTCGGTCACCAAGCAGGAGGACGCATCTAGGAGGGCAAGCGCATCCCAAATCCGCTTGTCGAGCCCGAGCAGAACCCGATGCAGCATGTTGTCCGCGAGTGCGGGTAGCGCTAATGAGTACGAATCCTCGACCAGCACGATTCGTCCGCTGGATGCCGTAACACGCTGAGCCTCCTCGAGGATCTTCTGCTGGACGTCGTACTCCATGTGGTGAAGGCTAAAGCGAAATAGGCAGATGTCGACGCTCCGGTCCTCAAGCGGAATGACCGTCGGGTCGCCTTGCTGAATGAAGTGCAGTCGGGGACTCTCTTTCACGCCCGCCGTCCGAGCGATGTCGATGCCCGTAAAGGCCGCTTGGGGTGCTAGATTCTGTGTGAGTGTCCAGCCAAGCATGTTATCTGCCGCCCCGACATCAACAATGTGGCCCTCGAAACCCTCGAGCGACAGTAGCCTGATTGTCCGGCGCAGGCTGCCCTCTTTGTACATGCGCCGAGGAGAGTCAAGACCGGAGCACGCGAAGGCGTCTCGACGCGCGTCGAATACCCCATCGAGTTCAGTCTTCGCCCTGAGCGCGTCGAGTACCGCCGCGAATGACGTCTCTATGAAGCTGCGGCCAAGCTCGCCAAGGTAGAGGTGGTGCGAGACCATAAGGATGTCCCGCACAAGCTTGATGGTTGCCTCATCGGCCTTCCTGTAGATCAGGACCGCCTGAGTCCCGACGAGTGAAGACATAGGCGCGAACGCTCCTGTGCGAGCCGCAACTGACTACTCCGCCGTGCGTCTGGAACGCGATCGGTAATGGATGGGGATGAAGAACAGCGCTCGACCAACATTGCTCTCGTGGTGCGATAGATGTTGGCAATACTTGCGGATCCTCGTTGGCTTCGCGGACCCATGGAGTTGGTTGCGAGCTTGGCATGAGGGACCGGAGCGGTGCAATCCATGCAGCGCGTTTGGCGGTGCATGAGCAATCCTGTATCGGGACAACCTGGCTCGGCGAGGCATGGTAATAGTGAGTCAGATAGTGACTGGGCAATGAGAGGATAGGTCGTCAGCACCGCGCCCATCGTTGCTGCCGAGAGGCCCCTTGTAGCCGAAGGATTCCAGGCGATCACTCGCCTTCTCGACCCAGCACAAGGGGCCGCTCATGCTCCGATCATCCGCAACAACGGGTGGCCACGCGCGTCCTCCGACTTCCGCAGGTCACGTGTGACGTTGATTCTCTTCAGCCAGCGATCGTTGCCGTCATACGACGCACGGAATGGTCGCCGCCCGTGAACGGCTCGATGATTGTCGAGGAACAGGATGTCGCCCGGCATAAGTACGACGTCAAAGAGGGACTCGCTTATGGCTTCGATGAGCTGCTGCAGAGCTTCCCTCGCCGCCTCATCACCCGGTCGTACATCGATGAAGTCAGGATCGATTCGCCAACACGGAGCCGTCCTTGAGCCATAAAGGACGGAAACCTCATGTGGGTGGTTGGACATCTCGAGGATACGCGTGAAGTAGTCCCACCCCCTATCGACGACGTCTGCCGAGTTGTGTTGTGGAAGGTGGGAATTGTCCGGGCGGATCAAGAAACGAGTCTCCCACAGAACCGGCAGTGTCAGAGTCGGCCCGACGTCGCTCAGGCGGCAGACCGTCGTGGCGACTCTCTGGGGATTGCGTAGGCAGAGCAGCCCCAGGTAATCGGCTCGGTAGGGGTGGAAGGCGTCCTCCGTGTGCCACGTCAGCTCCACGGCACTCGCCGTGCCAAGTTGCTGGTTCTCGTGCCCCTTCACGGGGAGCACCTCATTGACCAGGCGGCCATCCTGCTGGGTCGCCCAGCCGAACACGTCTCCAAGCAGCGACGCGCAGAGAACGAGGAAGAACTCCTCTTGCCGGCCGGCCTCGCCACGATCTCGCCAGTGGACGGGCGTAGAGGTGAGTCGTTGCTCGTCGATAGGAAGACCTGACACCATGAAGAGGCTGCCATTCTCGCTCAGGCGCATCTCGTTGATGTACAGCCGAAGCCTGCGCGGCAACTCGTGGGCGAGCACATTCACATCGCCTAGGAATTGCGGAGTGTCCGTCTGGCGGTAACGCCGCGAGATCTCACAAAGCAGGCGTTCTATCTGATCAATCTCGTCGTTACTTGCGACGAATCGCGGCCACACAGTGGCGTCTGTTGCTCCGAGCATATATCCTGCCTTTGCCTGGCGCGTTAGAGTCGACCGTGTTTCGACGGCGGTTCAACCTGCTCCTAGCGTCTCACCTCTCCTCACGGGGGCCACGGACGGTTCTCCGCTCCGCAGCCATGCGAAATGCCTTATCCGCGGTGATGCGCAATGAAATGCAAATCAAGGGCCATGCTCGCAGCTTGTGGAAAGTCGATGTATCCTGGCTAAAGATTGACCGCCACACCATCTTGATGGCGAGACCCCTTGGGCGACCATCCGATGGTCAAGCTCCTCATCGTAGAGGGTGAGTCGACGCACCTTTGCTATGCCGGCCAATGGGGCCCTAACCTGTCCTGGCGTACGGAGGACGGTTAGCGCCAGCAATGACTGGGCGGCTGGCAGACGTCCAAAGAGTCTGGCAAGGTTTCCCACAGTTTGTGAACACAGTGAGGTATAAACTATGGGCTCCGCATCAATTGATGCCTCATGTTATGTTGGTTCCTTTCCCCACGATTCCTCCAACTCGCCCTGTCTAAATAGTAGGGGTCTACGAGGAACTTCAAAGACTACTCTTTCACCGTTGAGCTTCCTTACTGTGACATCCGCCTGGTTGTGATCGATTATCTGGATATCCTCTATCCAGTCTGGCGACTTTCGTTCGTGGATGAACTTGGCCACTTGGACTCCTCCCTTGGGCTGCCTTATTCCTTCTTCTCTTCATCCATCAGAGGAGATAAGAGGGAGAACAGCGTGTCAGCATAGGCCGCTCCCAAACCGAAATCAGTCTCTATATCAAAAACCCCAGGTATGAGACTGTCCACGCACAGAAATCCCAACAACCTGTACCGCGTCCGTGAAGAGGGGTCGTGGATCTGCCTGCGAATCGGCCATACTATTGTAGACAGATACTCGTATTGTCGATTGGCTACTATCGTGTCATCCCAATGGCTGTTCTTATAGGGAGTCTCTCGCCTCAGGTCATTTGAGAAGAAATATCTCTGTTCGCGAACGAGAATAAGTTCAAAGTCTGTATTATCACTGACGTAGTCGGGCTCCATATGCGGCCTTGACCATGTTCCACGGCTACGCGCGACATCGCGTACAACCATATCCCGGAGACCAGCTTCACCGGTTCGGCGCGGATCTTCGTCGGATTGATAGACATTCATCTGCTTTATACAGAGCCTGCATTTGACTCCGGTTACTATGGAGAACGCGGCGGCCAGCTCTGTAGCTGATTGTTCAAGCGGCGGACTGAAACCCTCGGAGTTCCTTGGATCCTTCACAATGGCGAGAGTTGCGTCACGAAGATAATGAAAGGCGTCATGCACATTGGTGGTCGCCTTTGCATACCTGGCACTTCGGTCATAAGTTCGCTGCTGAACGAACAGTGCGATCCACGAAATGGCAAGAAGGATGCAGATCCAAATAGCGAGAAAGGTCGCCCAAGATGGACCACGGAGGCTCAGAAAGGCTCCAACGGCGAGCGCCAGAGTCGTTAGAGAAGCGAACAGGTTAATCCATGCTACCCACCGACCCGAGAGCGGCAGTAGACGTGACAATCGTCTGTTGGTCAAGGCCGACATATAGCTGCCGAAGCCTGATTGGCCGCAAACAAGCAAAGCCCTCGACCGCTAACCTCTAGCATCGCGACCCTCGCTGGACGAGCAGTCTCTGGCGGAGCTGTTGATGGTCTGACGCGCTCGGATGACCCATCGGAACTTCAAGGCTGCTTTGCAGCGCGCTTCAGCAGAGCTAGCTAACGCTGAGACTCGGAGCGGCGCCAGGTGACTGTCTGACATGGAGCCCGGGCCCTCCTTCCGTAGGATCTTGCTGAGCTGGCTTGCGGCAGTCACCATATTTTGACCTAAATGTGACAGTCGGCGCTAGGGGCTCACTGTTCTCTGACGGGCTGTCTGACTTCTGCGGCGTGTGCGGACTTTGGTCTAGGAACTGGCCACAAGCAGTCTCATGGTGCCGGTGGCCTGCTCGGCTGGCCGAGTGCAAGCGGCCTGACCGCTCAGTCGACTACGACCATGACGCCCGCCCTGCCATCCTCAAGACGATTACCGAGACCCCGCGCCGGCCATGTCGCTGGGACGATGGCCGCGGTCGCTCGGCGACTAGAAGCAGAGGTCGGCATCTCCGCCTCTCAGGTGTGGCGCATCTGCCAAGGCGTGGACCGGGCTGCATCCCAAGCAGCAGCGCCACCCGGCCACGGCACCCACGGGCCACGCCCGATCGTGCGCGGCACCATCATCTGCGTTGCAGGTCGAGCGGGTCCCGGCCCGCGCGCGCCCGCCGAAGGTGCTGTGGCTGTGGTGGGCCGGCCCTGGCACCTGCGATCTCGACCTTGCCTGGCGGGCGTACGTTCGCAGGTTCGACCTGGAACACACTGTCCGGTCCAAAGGCCGCCGAGGTGTGTGGGCTGTACCTGGTCCCGGTGCGGTGGTGTTCTCGGTGGACGAGAAGACCGGCCTGCACGCCCGCAGATGCGTGAACCAGAGTGTGTGCCACCGATCCCGGGTCACGCGGCCCGCCAGAGGGTTACCGTTGCCACGGCACAGCAACCCGCCTTCGACCGACCGCTCGCCGCGCCTGTTCGGACGTATGCCTCAAACCACGCAATACTCACTGGATTGACAACCCAAGCGACATGGGTGCTACTCTCTAGGTGTGAATGGCACCGGGCCGATTGCGATATTGCGAAGCCCGAATAACGGGTTTCCGGCAGAACGGTCCCTTCTCCAGATGTCCTGGCCGGCGCAATCCTCGTACGGGTGCTCGGCACCTGTAGTTGCTGCAGCACCGGTCCGAAGCCAGTTATCCCCGCCTCTCGAAGCGTCACCCGAATGGGGGCCATACCTTGACGGACTACAGGCTGGAATATCCAGTAAACTACGACCAGATTGATCCATTCAAGGTTGTGGCGCAGGAGCGCGCACGTGCTACAGACGAAAACATTGGGAGGATGGGTCTAAAGGTCGTAACTGAAAGCCGAGGGGAATCAGGGTTCGTCATCGAGTTTCCAGATAGATATCTTGTATTTGTGGTTGAAGGGCTTGGGACAAAGAACCGCATCGCGGACTCCCTTCGGCTGGCCTCTGGTGAAGAGCACTACTCCTCCATTGCCCGTTGCCTCCTTGCTACGTATGCAAATGATGCGCTGACACTCGGCGCAGAGGTCTTCACGGTTGGGACAATCATAGATGCTGGAGCAAGTGAATGGTTTGCGGACGAGCGCCGTTACGAAGCCTTCTGTAACGGCTTTGCTGAGGCCTGCAATGACATTGGGGCGGTATGGGGTCCAGGTGAATCCGCACATCTACCAGGAATCATTATGCCCGACCGCGCGAGTTTAAGTGGCGCCTGCATTGGCCAGATCTCCCCAAAGGACGCCCTTACGCTTCGTCGTAAGATCAAAGCTCATGATCGTATTCTGCTACTGCCCAGTAGTGGAATCCACGCGAACTACTTAACAGCATGTTACGAATTGGCTCGACAACTGCCGGAAGGCTTCGAAACTCGCCTTGAGACAGGTGAGACTTACGGAGAAGCCCTTCTTGCCCCAACAGTTCTCTATCAGCCCGCGATAATGAGCCTAATGGCGGCCGGCATCCTGCCGAACTACATGGTGCACATAACTGGCCATGGCTGGCGGAAATTGATGCGCGCACAGGTCGAATGGACGTATGTCATCGAAGAACTCCCGGCCGTACCGTCGGTATGTAAGTTCGTCAAGGAGAGCGGAGACTTGTCCGATTACGAGGCTTATGCGCACATGAACATGGGTGCTGGTTTCGCGGTGGTTGTAGCATCGGACCAAGCAGATCAGGCTCAAGAAGTATTGGCGCGGTACCACCCGGGAACGGTGCTAGCGGGCTATGTGACGGAGGGTCCGCGCTCAGTCTTCATCAAGCCACTAGGTGTCCAATACGCAGACAATGAACTCGTAATTCGGTGAAATTGACAGACGCTAGTCTACCGGTTAGGCGGCTCCCAGGTTTCCATTAGGGCCTATAGGACGGGGCTGTATTCATTTCCCCGTGACTCGTGGTTACCTACGTATCGACTTCGCCGAAACTGGACCAGGTCGTCCCGCAGAGGACCAGTACGGGGTGGCTACCAGCGTCGGTAGCTGACGGCGAACACGAGGGTGGTTACGCGGCGGCAGGCGGCGCGGAGCTTGTGCAGGCGGCGCCGAGCTATCGTGTGGGTGAGGCACATCGTGCGCCCGTCCGTCGCGGTCATGCAACTCGAATCGTTCAGAAGCGGGTCACTTCAGGAATCGAGGCAACGGCGAGCCAATCGCGTGTAACCATGGGAGTATCTGAGGCGACCTACCGAGTGACGACGGAGGACCTGTTGATCCACAAGTTCTCGGTTCGGCATGCGATCTCGGCTGTGCCGCCCGACTTGGAACAGGCCCGCGGCTTCCTCGGGCTGCCCGACCTTGACATGTGGCGCGACTACTACATCGAGGTGGAAGGCGATCTCTCCACGGCGCAGGTTGAGGCCATCTCCTCGGCCCTCTCTGATGGCGTCGGCACAGTCGTTTTTCACGGAGACCGGCTCCACCAGGGGATCATGGTCCAAGTCGCCCACCGCAGTGGCATCATCGACAACGAGAGCGACTCGATCGTCGCGATATGCGAACTCCTCGGTGTCCGGGCACGGGCCGGCAAGGTCGCTTTGACCTACCGTTCCGCCTCGCCCAGGCTGGCCGAGGTCATCAGGGCCACCCGGTACAACCCGAACATCGAGGAGTTGCACACGCAGGAGCCCGCCTATCGGACGCTGGTGCCAGCAGGGCGCTACATCCCTGCCGAGCGCTACGACCTGCTCGCGCTCGACGACCGGGAGTTGGAGGCGCTCGGACGGGCAGACGGTCGCAACCTCTCGCCCCGGCAGATGCGCCAGATTCGCGCCATTCAGGCGAGGACCAGAGCGGGCACAGTCACCGACGCCCTGCTCGAGGCGCTCGACGCCCGCTGGAGCGACCACTGTTCCCACACCACATGGCGCTCCCACGGCCGTCTGCTCGAGCGGCTGGTCCGGGCGGCTCGGGACACCGGCAACCCCAACATCGTCAGCATGTTTGAGGACAACGCCGGCGTCTGGGACTTCTACGGCGACTGGGCGCTAGCCATCAAGGGCGAGACGCACAACGGGCCCTCTGCCATCTCCGCCTACTTCGGGCAGCTCACCAAGCTCGGTGGGGTGCTCCGCGACATCCTCGGCACGGGCCTGGGCGCCGACCCCATCGGCTGCTTCGAATACACCGCGACCGGCCTACCAGAGTCTCCGTCGCCGATTGCAGGACGACCGGCACCACGACAGATCGCCCACGACACCATCCGGGCGATCAAGGAGTACGGCAACACCTTCGGCGTGCCGATGATGTGCTCCCGCATGACCTTTCACCCGAGCTACCGGGCCAAGCCATTCGCGCTTGGGGGCAGCGTCGGGCTCCTGCCCCGTCACCTAGCCGGACGCGGGCGTCCCCAGCCCGGAGACATGGTGGTGCTGATCGGCGGGCTTACCGGTAACGAGGGCATCCACGGTGCCTCCGCCAGCTCGGCCGGAGCGACCATGGACGAGGCGGCAGTGCAGATCGGCGCCCCACTCGAGCAGGTGAAGTTCAGGAAGGCGATCATCGATCTGCGGGACGCCGGATGCCTGCGCGCCCTGACCGACGTGGGCGGAGCCGGACTGAACAGCGCGATCGGCGAGATCGGCGAGGCGTGCGGCGTCTGGATCAACACTGCCCTAGTGCCGCTGAAGACCTCGGCCCTACCGATGTGGCGGATCCTGCTGTCGGAATCCCAGGAACGGATGGTGCTAGCCGTGCCACCCAGCAAGCTGCAAACGGCACGTTCGATCACCACCCGCCACATGGTCCGGACGACCGTGATCGGCCGGTTTACCGGCACCAAGCGCTATTGCGTGTTCCACAACCCCTCGTTCAATGAGGCGAAGGTAGTCGCCATGGCCCCGGACGCCCTGCCGGAGCGGTTTGGCGAGCTCGGCTTCGACGTACCCTACGAGCTTCTTCGCCATGAGCCCAAGCAGCGGCGCGTCGGCCCGCCACTTAGCCCGGATCCTGCGCCGACGCCCTGGCCGGAGCTGGATCGGGAGGCCCTGCCACTGCTGCTGCGGCAGGTGGTGGCCGACCCTGAGGTCGCCTCCCAGCGGTACGCCGACGACCAGTACGACTCAACGGTGCAGGGTAATACCGCGCACGGCCCGAGGTACGGCCGCCGACACCGCGTCCCGAGCCACTACTGGGCAGCGACCCCGCTTGATGGGTCGCCCGCTGCGGTGGTCGTCTCGACCGCGTTCGACCCCTGGCTGTTCGATGCGCACCCCGTACGGGCCCTGCGCCAGATGTTCTGTCGGCTGCTTGGCGCCCAAGTGCTAGCCGGGGTCGCGCTGGGGGATGTATGCGTCTGCGACAACTTCTATACCCCCCATCTAGAGCCGGGCGCGGCCAAGTGGCTCGTGGCAATGGTCGATGAGCTCGCTCGACTCGTCCGTCTGTTCGGCACTCCGGTCATCTCCGGCAAGGACTCGTCCGCCGGTTCGACCCAGACCGACGAGGGGCTCGTCAGCGTTCCCCCGGCCGTCTTCCTCACCGCGCTCGGCAAAGTCCCGAGCGTAGACAGGCTCCTTTTCGAGCACTGGCGGCAGCCCGGCGGCGTGCTGGTCCGGATCGGGCCGGAAACCTCCTCGGTTACGGCGACGGTCATGGCTCGGGCCCGCGGCCTGGAGGGAGGCACCCTAGATGACCTGTCCGCCGAGGACTACCGGAATTACCTGGGAGCCCTCGCCGAGGCGCGGCACCTATTCCGAAGCGGTGCCCCCATCGGTCCAGGCGGGCTGGCCGCCCGGCTGGTCGCAGGGGCGCTTGCCGGCGACCTCGGCGTCGACCTGGCCGTCGAGCCCGACGCTGAGATCCTATTTGCCGAGCATCGGTGTGGGGCGGTCGTCGAGATCGACGAGGCCCACGTCGACCGCTTGCCGGACGCGCTCTGCCCGCTGGTGGTCGGGCGGCTGCGGGAGGCGTCTGGGATTGGGCTCAGCGGCAAGGACCTGCTTACACCCGAGGTCGAGGAGGCCTGGGCCGGCTCGTTCTTGGCGAGGATCACATGAGGCCCACCGTTAATGTCTTCTACCTGCCGGGCACCAACTGTCAAGCAGAGACCATGCGGGCGTTCACCCGGGTTGGGGCGGTACCCCGATTGGTATTCTTGACCGAGCTCCTCTCTGGCACGGCCCGGCTCGACGATGCCGACATCGTCTGCCTCCCGGGTGGGTTCTCCTTTGGCGACCACCTCGGGGCCGGCTCGGTGGCCGGCCTCCTGCTCCGCACTAGGCTAGGTGCACAGCTCGCCGCATGCCGCAGTCGGCTACTCCTCTGCATCTGCAACGGCTACCAGATCGCCGTTCGAGCCGGCTGCTTCGGTTCAGGGGTCGCTCTAAAGACCAACGGCTGCGGGACGTTCCAGAACGTGCCGCAGCAGCCCCATCTGGTTGCGACGGACAACGACAGCCCGTGGCTGGTCGGACTCGCCGGCCGCCGGCTGAAATTCCCGTGCGCCCACGGTGAGGGACGCTTCGTCTACGAACGCGCCGGACTGTGGAAGCCGGCGCTCATCTACCCCAAGGATGCCAATCCCGACGGCTCAATGGACGATATTGCGGGCATTACCAACGCTGACGGCCTATGGTTTGGGTTGATGAACCACCCGGAGCGCGCCCAGGATCAACCGGGCAACCTCGCCATTTTCGAGAACGGGGTCCGGGCTGTGGCGTCCTGAGCGCGACGCGGGCCGGTTCCACGGCCGATCATCGGCTGCGGCCATAGCTGAAGGCGCGCGATTTCGGGAAGGCCTCCCCTGTGTCCTCTGATGGCCCGTCAGGTCGATGCCTTTGCGAATCCTTGAGATAATCCATGTGTAGCAATCAGGTCATCGACCAGTAGCGATGAGCTAACTCTTCCCAATTGTCCCCGAAATCTGCATGCTGTAAGGCATCCGTGAAACGTAACAACCTTGCCTGCATTTGACCGCCTGGCTGTTTAGCCTCGGCTTTTCATGAGGCGCTCGCGGGCCCGGTCGAGGGCGCACGGGAGGGTCGGCTGCGACTCGCTCACTGTCCACCGGCGACTGGGTCGGCTGGTTCAGCATGATCATGGTGCCGTGGGCGGTCGCCCGGGCCCTGTCGCGGATACTGAGGGCATGCCAGCCAGCCGGGGCGTCCCGGCCGGGTACGGCGTGGGATCGGCGCAGCCTCAGCAGCGCAGCGGCAGCGCCCGCAGGCGGATGAACGCGGCGGCCAGGGTGTGCGCCCACGGCCAGGTG
>Ga0184632_10000078_pt1 | contig 27966 bp, 29 predicted proteins | sample PLM31_50_b1_FD_133153 | JGI IMG/M metagenome (GOLD analysis project Ga0184632, IMG submission 133153) | Groundwater sediment microbial communities from an aquifer in East River, Colorado, USA - PLM3-1_50_b1 | ecosystem: Environmental > Terrestrial > Soil > Riparian zone | place: USA: East... | reverse complement strand
CCCATGAACGCGTAGCCGAGCATGCCGACGCCGATCTCGGGAACCGCGCCGGCCGTCACCAGATCTCTTCAGAGCTCGTCGACTGCACGCACGCGTGATACTAGGCCGCGCAGGATCGGCGGTGGAGCTCACCTGTCCCCAGGAGGCCCGACAATGAAGACCTCGCTAGGAATCTGGGCGCTCGGCCCGATGGTCACCCGCTTCGTCCCGGGCGGCTACCAGCCGCAGTGGGCCAGCGAGACGACCGCCGAGCGAGTGCGACGGGCGGTCGAGGGGCTCGGAGACCTGATCGACGGCTACGAGTTCCACTACCCGCAGGAGCTGAACGCGGGGAACGTCGACGAGGTCAGAGGCGCACTCGACGGGCACGACGTGTACTGCCTGGCGACGGGGCTCCATCTCGACCCGCGGTTCGGCAAGGGCGGGCTCGTCTCGCCGGACCCGGCGACGCGTGACGAGGCCGTTCGGCGAACGCTCGAGGCGATCGACTTCTCCGGCGAGCTCGGCGCCCACTTCATCATCTGGCCGGGGATCGAGGGCTACAACTACCCGTTCCAGACGCCGTACGCGGAGTCCTGGGCGTGGCTGGTGGAAGGGATCGGACAGGCTGCCGAGCGGTGTCGGGACCACGGGATCCTGCTCTTCCTCGAGCACAAGAACTCCGAGCCCGCGATGAAGATCCTCATGCGGAACATCGGCATGACGCTGCACGTGATCCACAAGCTCCGCGCCCAGGGTCTCGACAACGTCAAGGTCAACATGGACTGGCAGCACTTGATCATGAACGGCGAGAGCCTGGCCGAGTACGCCGCGCTGCTCGCCGCCGAGGGCGTGCTCGGCCATCAGCATGCGAACTCGGGCTGGGGAACGTTCGACGACGACAACATGGTCGGAGCGACGGCGTTCATGGAGACGCTCGAGCTCGCCGTGGAGCTCCGGCGGGCGGGCTACGGCGAGAACGGCGAGAGGCTCGGCTTCGACCTCTACCCGTACACGGAGGATGCCGTCGCTGCCGTGCGGCGGAGCGTGCTGCACTGGCGGTTCATCGATTCGGTCGCCGCGCGGATCGACGATTCGGCCTTGCGAGAGGCACAGATGCGCAAAGACGCCGTGCGGGCGTACGAGCTCGTCTACGCGGCGCTCGGCGCCGAGTGAGCGCGCTCGTCGGCGTCGACGTCGGCACGACCGGCGTCAAGGCGATCGCGATCACACCCGAGGGCGAGGTTGTCGCCTCCGCAGAGGAGGCGTATTCGCTGTCGATGCCACGCCCCGGATGGTCGGAGCAGGATCCGGAGGACTGGCTGCGCGCGAGTGAGAAGGCGCTTGCACGTCTTGGCGTAGGAGCGCTCCGCGTGGGCTTCTCGGGCCAGATGCACGGCCTGGTCTGCCTCGACGCCGAGGATCGCGTCCTCCGGCCCGCGATCCTCTGGAACGACCAGCGCACCGCGGCCGAGTGCGCCGAGATAGAGGAGCTGGTAGGGCTCGAGCGACTGATCTCCCTGACCGGGAACCGAGCCCTGCCGGGTTTCACGGCTCCCAAGCTGCTCTGGCTCCGGCGCCACGAGCCGGAGGTGTACGCGCGCATCCACCGGATCACGCTCCCGAAGGACTACGTTCGGCTGCGTCTCACCGGAGAGTGGGCGATCGACGCGGCGGACGCCTCGGGCACGCTGCTCTTCGACGTCGCCAACCGGACTTGGAGCGACGAGGTTCTCGCCGCGCTCGACATTCCTCGTACGTGGCTCCCACCCGTTCACGAGTCCACCGAGATAGCCGGCGCCGGCGACCAACAGGCGGCCGCGCTCGGGGTCGGAGTCGTCGAGCCCGGCATCGTCTCGATCGTGCTCGGCACGTCGGGCGTCGTCTTCGCCGCGCTTCCGACGTACGCGAACGACCGCGAGGCGCGGGTGCACGCCTTCTGCCACGCCGTGCCGGGCACCTGGGAGGCGATGGGAGTGATGCTGAACGCCGCCGGCTCTCTTCGCTGGTTCCGCGACGCGCTCGCTCCCCGAGTGCCGTTCGAGGAGCTGACGGCCGAAGCCGTGCGCTGGCCCCCCGGTGCGGAGGGGGCAATCTTCCTTCCGTACCTCCAGGGCGAACGGACGCCCCACGCCGACCCCGACGCACGGGGCGCCTTCACCGGCCTCTCGCTTCGCAGCGATCGCGGCTCGCTGGTCCGCGCCGTCCTCGAGGGCGTGGCCTACGGCCTTCGTGACTCCCTGGAGCTTCTGCGCGAGCTCGGTGTGGTTCCCGAGAAGGGCCGTGTGTCGGGCGGCGGCGCGCGCAGCAGCCTGTGGCTGGAGATCGTCGCGTCGGCGCTCGAGCTCCCGCTGGAGCTGACGGTGGTGGAGGAGGGCTCGGCCTACGGGGCAGCGCTCCTCGCGGGCGTTGCGGAAGGCGCCTTCGCCGACGCGAGTGAGGCGGTCCGGGCTTGCGTTCGCGTTCGCGACACGGTCGAGCCGAACGACGCTTGGGCACGGGTGTACGCGGAGGGCTACGCTCGCTTTCGCGCTCTGTACCCCGCCGTCCGAGGAGTGGAGAACCCATGACGCAGCTGCAAGGGAAGGTCGCCTTCGTCACCGGCGCGAGCCGCGGCATCGGTGCCGCCGTCGCGCGTGCGCTCTCGAACGAGGGCGTCGCGCTCGGGCTCGCGTCGCGGAGGGGCGACGACCTCGGGCTTCCCGACGCGATCGGCTTGCGCTGCGACGTCCGGCATCTCGACCAGGTCAAGGCCGGCGTGGCGGCAACGGCCGAGCGCTTCGGACGGCTCGACATCTGCGTTGCGAACGCCGGCGTCGGCTCGTACCACACGCTCGTCGACACGCCGCTCGAGCACATCGAGGAGATGGTCGATGTCAACCTGAAAGGCACGATCTATGCGGTGCGGGCCTCGGTCCCGCACCTGATCGAGAGCGGTGAGGGCGACATCGTCACCGTTGCGTCCGAGGCAGGCCGCCGTGGGCTCCCGGGCGAGGCCGTCTACTGTGCCTCCAAGTTCGGCCAGGTCGGTCTCACGCGGGCGCTCGACCACGAGCTGCGCGAGCACGGGATCCGCTGCACGAACGTCTGCCCCGGAGGTGTGGCGACGGACTTCGCACTTGCAGACGGCTACGGGCGTCCGCCGGAGGTACTGGCCGGGATGATGTCGGCCGAAGACGTTGCGGCGGTCGTCGTCTTCTGCCTCACTCGCCCGCGAGCGCACCGCATCCTCGAGACTGCGTTGCGGCCGATGACGGAGCCCTCGTGGGGATGACACCGGTCCGGCTCGGAATCCTCTCGACGGCGCACATCAACCGGCTCGTGATCCCCGGCGCGCACGCCTCCGACAAGGTGGAGCTGGTCGCCGTCGCGAGCCGTGAGCGGAGTCGAGTGGAGGAGTACGCGCGGAAGTGGAACATCGAGCGGGCCTACGGCTCGTACGAGGCCTTGCTCGACGACCCTGACGTCGACGCCGTCTACATCTCCCTCCCGAACACCCTCCACTGCGAATGGTCGATCAGAGCCGTCGAGGCGGGCAAGCACGTTCTCTGCGAGAAGCCGCTGAGCCGGCATCCGGCGGACGTCGAGGAGGCCTTCGACGCGGCCGAGCGTGCCCATCGCCTGCTGACGGAAGCGTTCATGTACCGCCACAACCCGCAGACGGCGCGCGTCCTGGAGCTCATCCGCGAAGGCGCGATCGGCGAACTGCGGCTCGTCCGCTCGGCCTTCAGCTATTCCCTCTACGACGCGGAGAACATCCGCCTGCGCACCGACGTGGAGGGCGGGAGCCTGATGGACGTCGGCTGCTACTGCGTCAGCGGCTCACGGCTGCTCGCGGGAGAGCCCGAGACCGTCAACGGGCAGGCCTACGTAGGCCCAACCGGGACGGACTGGGTGTTCACGGGTGCGATGACGTTTCCGGGTGACGTCCTCGCCCAGTTCGACTGCGGTACCTGCCTCCCCGAGCGTGACGAGCTCGAGGCGGTCGGCAGCGAGGGATCGCTCTTCCTCGACGATCCCTGGCACTGCCGAACGCCTGTGATCGAGCTGCGTCGCGACGGAGAGGTCGAAAGAGTCGAGCTTTCCCCTGTCGACTCGTACCGGCTCGAGCTCGAAAACCTGACCGACGCGATCCGAGGAGAAGCGCCGCTTCTCCTCGGCCGCGACGACGCGGTCGGACAGGCGCGAGCGCTCGAGGCGCTCCACCGCGCGGCGCAGAGTCGGACGACGCAGGCGCTCGGCTAGCCCGTCACCTCGAAGTCCCCACTCATCTGGCTCGCATGGGGATCGCATTGGTAGTGATAGGACCCGGCCACCAGCGAGATGTCGTACTCCTCGTCCTCCTGACCGGAGACTTCGCTCATGACGTCGACGCCGGATCCCGTCAGGTGGAAGTTGTGGATGTCGGTCTTGTCGACGATCTCGATGGTGTAGTCACCGGCGGGGAGGCTCGTTACGTTCGACCCGTCCTCCGTCGTCAGCGTGATCGTGAAGTCGTCCGATGCGACGCTGCCGATCAGCTTCATACCGGTGGTAGCTCCTCCGGTGTCTGTTGTCGTCTCGGTCGCCGTCGTGTCCGTTTCGGCGGCGCTACCGTCATCGCCACCTCCGCAGCCCGCTACGGCCAGCGCCGTGACCGCGAGCCCGACGACGAGCACGATTCGTGTTCTCGACATGCGTCCTCCTCTCGGTTGGGTCGACTCGACCATACGTGAACGCGACCGGAGCGGTTCGCTCTAGAGTCGTCGCATGGACGTCCTCGAGATCGCCCCCGGCCTGTGGCGCTGGACGGCCTACCACGAGGAGTGGAAAGAGGACGTCGGCTGCGTCTACTGCGAGACGGAGGACGGCACCGTGCTCATCGACCCGCTCGTTCCGCCGGAGGACTCTGCGCGCTTCCTCGACACGCTCGACCGCGAGGTCGCCGGTCAGCAGGTGCACATCCTCGTCACGATCTTCTGGCACACGCGCAGCGCGGCATCGCTGGTCGAGCGGTACGGCGCCCGCGTGTGGGCGCCGACTTCGGCGCGCGCCGCGGTCACGCGGCGGTCAGGCGTCGTCACCGATGCGTTCAAGCCTGGCGGCCGGCTCCCGGGCGGGATCGAGGCGTTCCGCACTGCGCGCAGCACCGAGGTCGTCTACTGGATCATCAAACACGCCGCGCTCGTTCCCGGCGACGTTCTTCTCGGAGACGGCGCCGGAGGCGCTCGGATGTGCCCCGAGTCCTGGCTCCCCGAGAAGGCGACCCATGACGCCCTCGCCGAGTCGCTTCGGCCGTTGACCGACCTCGCGATCGAGAGCATCCTCGTCTCTCACGGTGCGCCTGTGCTTCGGGACGGCCGGAAGGCTCTCGCCGCGGCCATAGGCGCTACATAGACTCGAAGCGTGCTCTGGCTGTGGATCGTCCTCGCCGCGGTCGCCCTCCTCGGGATCGTTCTCGCGCTCGGGTACAACAGGCTCGTCCGGCTACGGAACGAGGCCGCCACCGGCTGGGCGAACATCGACGTTCAGCTCCAGCGCCGCGCTGACCTGATCCCGAACCTCGTCGAGGCGGTGCGCGGCTACGCGGCCCACGAGCGTGCCGTGTTCGACGAGGTGACGAAAGCGCGAGCAGCACTCCAGCACGCGAGTGCGCCGGGCGCCGCAGCCGAGGCGAACGAGGGTCTCACCGCTGCGCTCGGACGCCTGTTCGCCGTCGCTGAGGCGTATCCCGAGCTCCAGGCGTCCGAGAACTTCCTCCAGCTCCAGGAGGATCTCACCGACACGGAGGACAAGATCAGCGCCGCCCGCCGCTACTACAACTCGACCGTCATGCACTTGAACACGGCGATCCAGAGCGTTCCGTGGCTGCTGATTGCGAAGCCGTTCGGCTTCCGGGCGAAGGAGTTCTTCTCCGCACAGGGCGACACGGCCCCGCCGCAAGTGTCGTTCTCCCGGGCGACGTGACGCTCCAGCAGCAGATCCGCTCGAACCGCTTTCGCAGTGGGATCGTCGTCCTCGGCTTCGTGCTGCTCCTGCTCGTGCTCGCGGGTCTCGTCGGGCTCGCGCTCGACTACTCGTTGGGCGCCGTCGCGCTCGGCATCGCCATTGTCTACGGATTGTTCGCGCTGCTCCGCTCGCGGAGCATCGTCGCGAGAATGACGGGCGCACAAGAGCTCGGCGAAGCCGACCTGAAGCCCTTGCACAGGCTCGTCGAGAACGTGTCCATCGGAGCCGGGCTGCCGGTGACGCCTGAGCTGCGGATCGTCGACGACGCGGCGCCGAACGCGTTCGCTGCCGGCCTCCGGCCGAAGTCGAGCTACATCGGCGTGACGACCGGGCTCCTCAAGACCATGCCGAAGCGCGAGCTCGAGGCCGTTCTCGCCCACGAGGTGTCGCACATCCGCAATCGCGACACGTACCTGATGACGATGGCGGTCGTCTTCGCCGGCGTCATCGCGCTGATCGCGGACATCGGCTTTCGCGCGCTCGCGTACGGCGGACGCTCTCGGAAAGCCGGCGCACTGGTCGCGATCCTCGCGATCGTCGGTTTCATCCTGGCCCCCTACGCTGCTCTCTTGCTGCGTACGAGCCTCTCGCGACGCCGCGAGTTCCTCGCCGACGCCGGCTCTGCGGAGATCCTCAACGACCCGGAAGCGATGGCGCTGGCCCTCCGCCGGCTCGAGCTCGACCCGACGACCGTGCACTACTCGGACGCGTCCACGGCGCACCTCTGGGTCGAAAGCCCGACCGATCGTGTGGACTCGGAGCGACGCGGAGTGCTCGCGCTGTCCGGTCTCTTCAACACGCACCCTCCGCTACCCGACCGGATCGAGGCCCTCGAGGAGGCGGGAGGATTCCGGCTTTCGGAGGGCCTTCCGGCCGGACAGCCCTTCGCGGCGGAACTGGGTCTCGTGTAAGACGTTCCCGCAAACTCCATGAAGAGTGAATACTCCGATTCAGCTTCTACCCCAATCGGGTCGATAATGGACGTGCCGTGAAAGGTCTTCGCATCGGCCGTCGCCGAGGGCGCTCGAATGCGCCTACGAGCTCGCCAGCCGAGCTTGCGTTCACGCCCGCGCTGAAGGATGAGCGCTGGCACATCCCGGACCACTTCAACTTCACGCGCGACGTGGTCGAGGCGCTCGCCGGCGATCCGAAGCGACGCGCCTTGACTTCGCTGGGCAAGGACGGCGTCATCGAGCCGCGTTCGTTCATGCAGATCTCCGAGGGAGCCACTCGCTGGGCCTCGATCCTCCGCGAGCATGGCGTTCGCCCCGAGGACCGGGTGGTGGTTCTCGCCGAGAGCGGCCTCGACTGGCTCGAGGTCGTCCTCGGCGTCATCAAGGTCGGCGCCATCACGGTCCCGTGCGCACCCACCCTGAAGGCCGCTGCGCTCGAGGTTCGGATCTCCGCCACCGAGCCCGCACTCCTGGTGGCCGAGCGCTCGGTGCAGCCGGCGATCGAGCAGATGACCTTCACGGCCGACGTCCACTACCTCGACGACGGCCACGCACGCCGCGCATCGGACGCTCCCGAAGAGTCGCCGACGCACAACACGTCGTCCCGCGATCTCGCTTTCATCCTCTCGACTCCTGGCACCGCGGGCGAATCCAAGGGCGTCGCGCACACACATGCAGCCGTCTTCGCGAGTCGGGTCGCCGCCGAGCACTGGCTCGATGCGGGGCCGGGCGATGCCGTGTGGTGTCCGGTGCCGTCCGACTCTGCTCACGCCGTCTGGAACGCGCTCGCCGGGCCGTGGTCGCGTGGAGCCGAGGTCGTGCTCCATCACGGGGAGTTCGACCCGCACGAGCGACTCGACCTGCTCTACCGGCTCGGCCCGACCATCGTCTGCCAGTCGCCCGCCGAGTACCGAGCGCTCGCCGGGCTGCGCGAGCTCGATCGGTTCCGCTCGCCGCGCCTCAGACGCCTCGTATCGACCGGCGACTATCTCGAGCCCGACATCATCGAGGCTTTCGAGGAGCGGTGGGGCATGACGATCCACGACGGCTTCGGTCAGACCGAGACGAACATCGTCGTCGCAAACGGCTCAGAGGACGGCTTCAGACCCGGCTCACTCGGGCGCGCGTTGCCCGGCCATCACGTAGGCATCATCGACGCGGAGGGGAACGAGCTGCCCGTGGGGATCGAGGGAGATCTGGCTGTGCGGGGGCGCCCGCCGACTTTGTTCGCCGGCTACTGGGAGTCCCCCGACGAGACGAAGAGCGCCTTTCGCGGCGACTGGTACCTGACGGGCGACGTCGCCAAGGCGGACGAGGAAGGCTTCTTCTGGTTCGTCGGCCGCGCCGAGGACGTGATCTCGAGTAGCGGCCGGACCTTCGGTCCATACGACGTCGAGCGAGTGCTTCGGGAGCACCCGGCTATCGCCGCGAGCGCGGTGATCGGACTCCGTGACCTGCAGCGAGGCGGCCAGTTCGTCCGGGCCTACGTGGTTCAGACGCGTGGCGGCGAAGGATCAGCCGAGCTCGAGGCCGGGCTTCGCCAATTCGTGGGGGAAGCGCTGCCCGAGCAGCAGGTTCCACGGGAGATCGTCTTCGTGGACGAGCTGCCGACCGTCCGCGGGCGAGTGAGCCGTCACGTGCTTCGCGAACGCCCGGTCGGCGGCCGTCCGCTCTGGGAACAGCCTCCGACGTCGGAGCCCGAAACGGGGCATCCACCCGTCGCGACAGTGCCGCCCCCACCGCCTGTCGTCGCAGAGGCCGCACCCGTGGTCGGCCCGGAGCCGACAGCCACTCCAGGGCCCGAGCCGGCGCCACAGCCGGTCGAGCCGCCCGTGGTGGAGGCCGAGCAGCTCGTCGAGGCGGTTCCGATTCGCTCGGACGAGCCCGAGCAGCTCGTCACGCCGGGCCCGGTCGCCCCTCTCGAGCCCGTCGCAGAGGTCGCTCCGCAGGCGACGACGCAGATCGAGCCGGTTGCCGAGGCGTCTCCCCTCCCCGAGCCGGAGCCGGAACACGTGCCGGCACCGACCGTCGTTCCCGAGCCCGAGCCTGTCCTTCGTGAGCCGGAGCCCGTGGCCGAAGCCGTCCCTGCTTCCGATCCGGGGCTGCCCGAGGCTCGACCTGCGCCTGAGCCCGAGCCTGTGCACGCGCCCGAGTTCAGCGTCGCGCCTGATCCACCGCCACTGCCCGACTATGTGATCGAGGCTTCCGAGCATGAGGCTGCGGAGCCGCCCGTAAGACCCGCGCCCACGCCCGAGCCGGTCGTGTCGATCGCACCCGAGTCCCTTCCCGATTTCATCATCCCTCCGGGAGCGACGCCCGACCCGCCGCCACGGCCGGCTCCCGAGCCCCAGCCCGAGGCCGAGGAGGATCTCGGCCCGCTTCCCGACTACATCGTCGACCCGAACCGACCCCCGAACCCAAGTATCCCCGAGCCCGAGTGGGCCGCGCCGCTACCGTCGGAGCCGGCGGTACCGCCGCCGGCGCCGAAACCGCCTGTCGACGCCGCCGAGAAGCCCGATGCCGGCAACTCCAGCGGTCTCAACTTCCCGCCCGCAACGAGCTTCCCCGCTCTGCGCTCCGAGGAGGACGGCGAGACGGAGTTCGGACGCGACGCGAACAGGACTCCCCGCGGACGACCCGCAGCCGGCCCGGGCAGACCCAAGCGCCCCAGATCGCGCGAAGCGGAGCCGGGCGACGAGTCGGAGGAAGTCAGCTGGATGGCCGGTCTCTCGAATCGACTCAGTGCCTACAGCCTGGCAGGGGACGAGACGAGCCCTCGTAGCGAGCCGGACGACGACGAGCCCGAAGACGCCGACACATCCAGCTGACGGGTAGATGCTTGACCGGAAATTCGCGCGCAGTCGAGGGCGGTCACGACCAAGCCGGGCGCCGCACGGACGCGTCGTGCAGGCTTGAAGCCTGTGCGACGCGCGCGGGTGGCGATCCGGCGCCGTGTCGTGGCCGTCAGTCGGCACGCGTGAATTTCCGGTCAAGCATCTAGGGTTCCGCATGACCGACCAGGCCGCGGTGAGCCTGCTGCGGTGGCTGCGCAGGCAGCTCCGGCAACCGACTCCTCAGCGTGAGCATCTGGAAGCCGCGGTTGCCAACGACGATCCCACCGAGGCTCGGCGGCTCGTCGAGCTGATCCCGTTCACGACGGCACAGCGGCGCCACGTCGAGAGCCTCATCGCGCGCTGGGAGCAAGGTCGTGCCGGCCGCTGAGAGCGAGGCGATCGTCCGGCGTATCTTCGACGCCTTCGCACGAAAGGAGGGGCTGGCGCTTCGGGGCCTCTTCGCCGAGGACGCCGTCTGGACCGTGCCCGGGCACGGGGCGATGGCCGGCGTCTACCGCGGCCGTGAGAGCATCTTTCGCTTTCTCGCGCGGCTGTCGAAGGAGACCGAGGGGACGTACGGCTCCGAGCTTCTCGACGTTCTCACGAGCGGCCAGCGGGCAGCCGCGCTCTATCGCGCACGCGGGACGAGGCACGGACGGACGCTCGAGCTCGACCAGGTTCTGCTGTTCACGATCGAGGGCGGGCTCGTTCGGGAGGTGCTCGCCCTCCCGAGCGACCCGGAGGCCTTCGAGACGTTCTGGGCGTAGTGCTTCCCGCCGTGAATACGGTCGTGATTCGCCGGCGAGAACCAAGCAGGCCCAGGACGCAGGGAGGGCCAATATTCGCGAATATTGGCCCGACTGAGGACGACGGCATGCGAAGTGTTTGCAGCCGCGCGAAGCATGACGGTATGTGCGGCGGGGAACACTTAGGCTGGCGCGCATGAGCGAGCAGCGCTTCGCGGACGGCCTTCGCTACCGAATCGAGATCCCGTCGGTCGAAGGACCACGGGTCCTGGAGGCGGTACTCGAGGAAGCCGCGAACCGTGGCGTCGATGTGCGGCGCGTCTCGCAGGGAAGCGGCGTCATGATGCTCACGGACGACGAGATCTCCGCGATGACGAGGCTCGGTGCGGAGGCGGGCGTCGAGGTGTGCCTCTTCCTCGGCCCGCGCGGCGCCTGGGATACCGGCGGGCAGTCACTCGTCACAGCTGCTGCGGGAGGATCAGCCCGCGGGGATGCGGGTGTGGAGGCGTGTGTCGCGGAAGTGCGGCGCGGCGCGGCACTCGGTATTCGCTCATTCCTCGTCGCGGATCTCGGAGTCCTTGCGACGCTGGGCCGGATGAAGCGCGACGGTGCGCTTCCGAGGTCCTTGGTTCTCAAGACGTCGGTGCTCCTCGCGTGCGCGAACGCCGCGACTGCGCGCACCCTCGAGGAGCTCGGCGCGACGACGATCAACGTCGCGACCGACCTCGCTGCCGCCGAGCTCGGTGAGCTCCGCGCCGCGTGCTCGACCCCGCTCGACGTCTACGTCGAGGTGCCCGACGACCAGGGCGGATTCGTCCGCTTCTACGACGTGCCGGACATGATTCGCGCCGCGTCGCCCATGTACGTGAAACTCGGGCTTCGCAACGCACCGAACATCTACCCGTCCGGGCTGCACCTCGACGACCTCGCCGTGAAACTCGGTCGTGAGCGCGTGCGCCGCGCCGAGCTCGTCCTGCGATTACTCGAGGAGCGTGCTCCCGAGCTCGTCGAGGGCCGCGGCGCCGACCGGCCCTCCGACCTCGGGATCCCCGAACCGTGAGGGAGCGGTTCGCCACGATCTACACCGCTGCGCTCGCCGACATCCTCGACGCACGTGGGCTCCACGCCCAGACGCTGCCGCCGGCAATCCGTCCGCTCGAGCGCGGCACGCGCGTCGCAGGCCCGGCGTACACCGTGAAGGGCGGTCCGGCGTCGAATCCCGACCCCGACGCGTACGACGTCGCGATCCGCAAAGTCCTCTCGATGCTCGGCGACGTGCCCGAAGGACTTGTCGCCGTGTACGCCTGCGACCACGACGTCGCCGCCCATCTCGGCGAGCTCTCGGTGACGTCGCTGAAGGCACGCGGCGTCGCCGGCTGCGTCCTCGACGGCGGCTGTCGCGACATCGGCTTCATCCGCGAGGAAGGCTTCCCGGTCTTCTGCCGCTTCGTCACGCCGGAGGACTCGACCTGGCGCTGGGAGCTCGAGGCGACGCAGGTGCCCGTGACGATCGGACGAGTTCGCATCGAACCAGGAGACTGGGTCGTCGGAGACGACGACGGGTGGTCGTCGTCCCGCAGGCGATCGCCGAGGACGTGCTCGCCGAAGCCGAGGCGAAAGCGGCGACGGAGAGCGAGATCCGTGCCGCGGTGCGCGAGGGCATGTCACCGCTCGACGCGTACGAGCGCTATGGCACCTTTTGAGCTACTCGCCGGACGCCGGTGGCCGCGGATTCCAGACCGGGCTCGAGTCGTTGTTCTCACTGTCCGTGAGGCGCTCGACGTCGCCACCGCCGAGCCTGACCGTGAAGATCGCCCCACCTTCCTGGTATGCGATCTTCGACCCGTCCGGAGACCAGGACGGCTCGAAGTTGTCACCTGCTGTCGGAGCGACGCTCCGGAGCCCCTTTCCGTCAACGCCCACCGTATAGAGCTCGTACACCTCGCCCTCCGCGTTGGTCGAGAAGACGATCCTGAGGCTGTCGGGTGACCAGGAAGGTGTGAAGGCCCTCGCACCCTGAGTGGTCACTGCATGGCGAGCGGATCCGTCGGGACGCATGATCCACACCTCTTGTACCGGTGTGCCTGGCGTCCGACGCACATACGCGATCCACCCACCATCCGGCGACCAGGACGGATCCGACTCCTCCGCGTTTATGTCCGAGATTCGCCGTGTGCCCGAGCCGTCGGCGTTCATGACGTAGATGTCCCCGTCGCGAGCGAACGCGATGCTCTGCCCGCTCGCAGACCACGAGGGGTGCGAGTCGTTCTCCTTCGTCGAGGTGAGAGCGCGCGTTCCGGTACCGTCGGCGTTCATGACGTAGATGTCGAACGAGCCGGAGGCCCGGCTCGAGAAGGCGATCTTCGTCCCGTCCGGCGACCAGGCAGGCTCGACCTCGAGGAATAGAATAGGTGGCTCGGACGAGTCGGGCTCGGCGTTGTTCACTCGCCGCTGTCCCTTGCCGTTGTCGTTCATCTCGTAAATTGCATAGACGCCGTCACGCGTGCTCACGAACGCCATGTCAAGACGTGCCTCGTCGTCGCTTCCACACGCCGTGAGCATGAGAGCGCTCATGACCGTGACGATCGAGAAGCACGCACGTAAGCGACCAGATGCGCGGGCGCGGCGGAGCAAAGGAACGAGAAGCCTAGTTTGCGAGCGGCTCGACGCCGAGGTACTGCCGTTGGAGGTTGGGATCCCCTGACAACTGCGCCGCCGTCGTCTCCGCGGCTATCCGACCGCCGATCATGACGAGCTGACGCTCGGCAAGCGCCGTTGCGACTCCGAGGTTTTGCTCGATCAGCAGGATGGCGAGACCCTCTTCTTCAAGATGACGGAAGGTTTCGACGAGGCTTTCGATGACGGTCGGGGCAAGGCCCTCGGATGGCTCGTCCATGACCAGGATCTTCGGGTTCGTGACCAGCGCCCGGCCGATGGCGAGCATCTGCTGCTCGCCACCCGAGAGCTGTGCACCGCCGTTTCGCTTGCGCTCGCCGAGTCGCGGAAAGAGGTCGTAGACGCGCTCACGCGTCCACTCGCTCCCCCCGTTGGACGACGTTCCTCGCGCCGCGATGCGCAGGTGCTGGTCGACGGTGAGCGACGGGAAGAGACGACGGCCCTGGGGGACGTAACCGATACCACGACGTGCGATCTTGTACGACTGACCGCCGACGAGCTCGTACCCCTCGAAACGGATCGAGCCGCTCGCACGTGGCGGTGAGAGTCCCATGATCGCGTTGCAGAGCGTCGTCTTGCCCATCCCGTTTCGCCCCAGGATCGCGATGGATTCGCGCCCCATCGAGAAGCTCACGTCCTCGAGAGCCTGCGCGCTGCCGTAGAAGGCACTCAACCCCTCGATTTCCAGAAGCGTCGCTGCGGTCTCTGGCGGCGCGGACTCGGCTTGCTCACTCATGGCGATAACCACGTCCGAGGTAGAGGTCGTGCACCGTCTCGTTCGCACGGATCTCAGCGGGTGTTCCCTCGACGATCACACGACCGTCGTGCATCATCGTGACCCGCTCCGCCACGCGAAGTGCGATGTCCATGTCGTGCTCGATGAGGATGAGCGTGATCTCGGGATCGAGCGCGAGCAGGAGATCCGTCAGCAGTTGCCGCTCGCCCCGCGAAAGCCCCGATGCCGGCTCGTCGAGCATGAGAGCTTTCGGGTCGGCCGCCAGCGCCATCGCGATCGCGACCTGCCTGTGCTCGCCGTGGGAGAGGGAGCCGACGAGCTCTCCGAGCTTGTGGGAGATCGCGACCTTGCCTGCCGCCTCCCGCGCCTTTTCGCGGACCTCGCGGTCCTTCTTCGGCAGGAGGACCGGACGCAGGCGGCCGCCACCGACGCCGACGATCGACAGATAGATGCAGTCCTCGACCGTGAGACCGTTGAAGAGCCGCGACTGCTGGTACGTGCGGGCAAGGCCGAGCTTGGTCCGGTAGCGCGCAGGCCGTCTCGTGACGTCCTGGCCGAACAGCTCGACCGTTCCCGCCGAGGCTTGAAGATCCCCGCAGATGACGTTGAACAGCGTCGTCTTTCCCGCGCCGTTCGGGCCGAGGATCGCACGACGCTCGCCGTGCACGACGTTCAGATCGACGCCGTGCACCGCGAGCAGACCCCCGAAACGCCGGCCGACCCCCCGCAAGCGGAGAGTCGGCTCAGCGTGTTCGACGGACGGTGCTGCTTCCGTCATCGACCTACTTGATGAACTGCTTCGTGATGACACCGTTCTTGACGACCTGAACCTTGCCCTGCCACGGCAGCTTCCGCTTCACGCAGGGCGGGAAGTTCCGGCCGGGGGCACTCTTGTTCGGGCCGAACGTGCCACCAAACGTCTGATCGACGTTCGGCACGTATCCGGCGACGAGTGCGGCCGGCTTGCCGTCCGTCCCCTCGACGATCTGCAGGGGATACTGATCCTGGATCGCCTGACGGCGACTGTCTAGCCGCAAGGTGCCGCCATTGGCAACCTGGAACGCGGGCTTGAGCGTGCGCGGTAGCGCCCTGTGCAGTGCGGCACCAACGGCGCCGTTCGACTTGTTCAGGCCCTGGACGAGCGCCCAGGCGGCGTTCCAGTAGTTGTAGAAGAAGCCGTCGTTGACGTCCGCGACGCCGGGATACCACTTGCCGGCTTGCTTCACGTAGGTGTTGGCCTTCTTCGTCTTCAGGCCGGTTTGGGCGGTACCAAATCCGCCCATGTACGAGCCGATGAGCTTCGGCGCAACCGTGGCGAAGTTCCCCAGGAAGAAGAGAAACAGGTTGCCCGAGTGCTGGCTCGCCTTAACCGAGCCGTACGCCTGCTCGAACGCGGTCAGAGCGGCGCCGGTGTTGGCACCACCGACGAGCCAGAAGTAGCCGTCCACCTTGTCGGGTGCCGGCAACTGGCGGATGAACGGCGCGTAGTCGCCGCCAGCCGGCGGCGTCCAGACGCGCTTGGTGATCCTGCCGCCGATCCCGCAGAAGTCGGCGATGATGCCAGCCGCCGACGTCCAGGGGAAGCTGTAGTCGTCTCCGATGAGCGCGGCGGTGCGCCAGCCGAGCTTCTTGTAGACGATCTCACCGAGACCCGCATTCCACTGGGCGCCGTCGCCGTGGTAGCGGAACAGGTTCTTCGGAGCGATCTGCATCGTCGGATCCTGCGACCCGGCGGTGCCGATGATCACGGTTTTCTGCGGGTTGGCCTTCGCCCAGTTGGCGATCGTGACGGCCTCGTCACCAGACAGCGGGCCGATCATCACTTCGCCGCCGAGCTGGTTCATGAGCCGCCGCGTCTCCTTGAGCGCCAATGCGGGTGTCTCGTCGCCGCAGCCGATGCCAACGATGTTGATGCTCTTGCCACCTGCCGTGCCACCGGTAATGCCGGCCGATGGCTTCTTCTTGTTCTTGGGTTTCGCGCCCGCGTACTGCGAGAGCGCCGCCAGAGCCCCGGCGGTGTCGACCTCGTACCCGAACGCAAAGGCGCCCTTGCAGTCGGTCATGATCGCGACCTTCACCTCGCCGCTCTGCGCCGGCGTGGCGAGAGCGCCCGAGGTCGCGACTGTGCCGCCCACCACGAGCAGCGCCAGCGGAAGCAGGAGCCTCCACCTACCTACCTTCATTGTTTTCCTCCTTCTCGTGCCTGCGCACATCGACAACTCTGCACTCGCAGAGGTGAGCCTACGACAACTCGCGTCCCGCTATCCACCCTCCCTTCACGAGGAGCTCGCCATCGCCGTCTCCTCGGGTGTCTCCATGTCGACCTGGGGAGGCCGACCTCGCCGGCGAGCGGCGTCCCACATTCGATCCCACAGTCCCATCAGGCCGTCGGGCGAGACGATCACGAGGGCGAGAAAGACGAAGCCGATGATCGTGTTGAACGTACCCCCGATGACGGGCAGGCCGTCGGACGGGATGCGGTTCGTCACCTCGTTGTTGATCCAGATGAAGGCGAGGGCTCCGAGCCAGGCGCCTTCGATCCGCCTTAAGCCACCGACCACGGCGATGATAAGCAGCTGGATCGTCGCATCGAGCCCCATCGTCGTGGGTGACAGCTGCCCGAACCACCAGGCGTACAGCACACCCCCGAGTGCGGCGACGAACGCGCCGATGCCGAAGGCAAGCGTTCGGTGGAGGGCGACGTTGTAGCCGAGCGACGCCATCCGCACGGGCTCGTCGCGGATGCCCTGCATCGAGATCCCGAACGGCGTACGGATGAGGTAGCGGATGAGCAGGTAGACGAAGCCCGCGGTGATCAGCGCGATGTAGTAGAGACGCGTCCGGTCATTGGCGATGTCGCCGATGAACCCCGGTGTGTAGCGGTCGACGCCGGCCACGGGCGAGAACCCGCCGATGAGCGTCACCGACCCGACGAAGAGAAAGGCGATCACCGTGTACGTGAGCGTGAGCATGAGGAAGTAGATCCCGAAGCTCCGCGACGCGACCGCTCCGAAGACCAGGCCGATTCCGACGGTCAGGAGAATCGCGAGCACGAGTGCGAGCATCGGATCCCAGCCGAGGAGGAGACCCTTCGTCTCGCCTCCGGGGACGCGTTGGGTGACCATGTTCGCGAGCGCGTAGCCGGCGATGCCCATGAGGCCGGTCTGCGCGAGGGAGATCATGCCGCCGTAGGCTGAGAGGAAGATCAGGCTCGCAGCGCCGATCCCGAGGATGAGCGCCTGTGTAAGTATCGAGTTCAGCCAGAAGTCGCTGAAGAGCAACGGCGCGAGCACTGCAAGGACGAGCGCGACGACTCCGATCGCGCGCTCGGCGCCGGTCTTCGTGGCGTCGAGCGTCATGCTGCTCTCCCGAACAGCCCTTGCGGCCGGAACGCCAGCACGAGCGCCATGAGGACAAAGGTGAGCACCACCGAGTACTGCGAACAGCAGTTGTCACCCGTAATGGGCAGGTAGGCAACCGCGAACGCGAAGACGAGCCCGTAAAGCACCGACCCGACAGCGGCGCCGGCGAGCGAGCCCATTCCACCGATGATCACCACGATGAGCGAAAAGAGAAGCCACTCTCCGTCGCGCCCCTGGGCGATCGAGGCCTGCGAGCCCCCCACGACGGCGCCGAACGCGGCGAGCGCCGACCCCACGAGGAACGCGATCGCAAAGGTCGTCTGAATGTTGATGCCGAGCGCCGAGGTCATCTGGCGGTCGTCGACACCAGCCCGTATGACCAGCCCGGTCTTCGTTTGGTGCAGCCACAGCCACAGCACGATCCCGACCACGATGCCGAGACCGAGCATCGTGAATCGCGACAGCGAATAGCTCACGCCGCCAACGTGAAGATCGACGAGTCGGTTCGTCCAGCCGGGCCAGGAGATGCTGACGGCATTGCCACCGTACGGCTGGATGCCTGCAGGCACCGTCCGAGGGAAGTGCGCGATCACCTGGTCGGCGACGATCACGGAGACGGCGATCGTGATGAGCGCTTGCCGGAGATCCTGGCCTTGATTCCAACGGAGGAGGAGCTGCTGCACGCCGAGGCCGAAGACGCCGATGCAGACCATCGCGATGAGCCATGGAACGACCCATTCGAGCGTGTTCACCTCGCCCGGCTGGAGCCCGAACCCGGACCCCGTCATCCGCTGCTGGACCTCGTAGGCGATGTAGCCGCCGAGAAGGTAGAACGCGCCGTGCGCCATGTTGACGACGCGCATGAGCCCGAAGATGAGTGAAAACCCGCTCGCGACTATGAACAGCAGGCCGGCGAAGGTCAGGCCGTCGAGCACAGTGGTGAGGAACGAGCTCGGATCATCGAGCGCCGAGCCCGTGTTCGTGGTTCTCCATGTGCCGCCACCGAACTCACCGGGCGGGTCGGCGATCACGAGCACATAGAGGACCGCGAACACGACCAGCGCAGCCGCGGCCACGCGCGGCACGGTTCCTACGACTCCCCAGGCGCGGATTCGTTCGGCCACCGGCCACGCGAACGTACCAGAGCAACGGACGCTCTTTCAACGCGGAACCGCTGGTAAGCCGTAATTCCTAGCCGCGGTCCCAGGCGAGGCCGGCGGCGAGCACGACCTCGTCGCGCGGCGCGACGAGCTGCATGTTCCCGATCGCGAGGCCGGCCCACCCGGTCAGGTTGACCCAGCGCAGGAACGACGTGAGCGGCAGACGGACCTCGAGCTCGTCGGCGTCCTCGGCGGGTAGCTCGACCGCGTAGCAGGGGCTCACGTACAGATCCACGTCCGGCTCGTACCGCCGCCATTCGTCAATCGCGCGGTAGGCAGCCTCGATCTCGTCCGGTGTCGCCCGCTGTGCAGCCTCGAGCTTCGTTCGCATGATCTCGCCGTACTCGTCGGCGCGGCTCGGGAACGTCGCCGCATGCGACCGCAGCGCCTCGTGCTGGAACTGGGGCCACGTGTTCGCGGACGGCTCGGGGACGCGGGCCTCCACGACGCGCGCACCGAGGCGCTCGAGGTCGGCCCCCCATGCCTCGGCGGCGTCGCTCGTCTCCGTCTCGCGGCCGTCGCCGATTCCGGGCGGTTGCCTGAGGAGACCCACTGTCATGCCCTCGAGCTTCGGCTGCGGCACCGGCCGTTGCGTGAGCAGCGACCACATGACCGCGACGTCCTCGACGTTCCGTGCCATCGGGCCCGCGGTGTCGAGCGTCGGGCAGAGCGGGAAGACGCCGTCCATGGGAATGAGCCCCCACTGCGACTTCAAGCCGACGACCTCGCAGGCCGCTGACGGAAGCCTGATCGAGCAGCCGGTGTCCGAGCCGAGTGCGAGCTCGCAGAGCCCGGCCGCGAGCGCCGCCCCGGAGCCGCTCGACGAACCGCCGGTCGTTCTCCCTTCATGGGCGGGGTTGTGACACGTTCCGTAGAAGTCGCTCTGGCCGAGAACGCTCCAGGCGAACTCGGGCAAATGCGTCTTGCCCACGAGCACGGCGCCGGCATCGAGCAGTCGCTGGACGGCAGGAGCCGTGCGAGCGGGAACATGATCGGCGTAGAGACCCGAGCCGTAGGTCGTGCGGATTCCCGCAGTGTCGAAGAGATCCTTGACCGCGAGCGTCCGACCGGAGAGCGGCCCCGGCCGCGCGTCGCCGCCGGGCTCGAAGCGCGTGATGAACGCGTTCCAGGGATCGGAGCTCATGGGACGACAGCCACGCACTCGATCTCGACCTTCGCGCCCGGCACGGCGAGACGAGGAACCTCGACGAGCGTGCTCGCGGGCCGCGTCCCTCCGAAGAACTCCTGACGCACCGGATTGATGAGCGGCCGGTCGTCGATGTCGGTCAAGAAGATCGTGACCTTGACGACATCCTCGAACCCGCAGCCTCCCGCCTCGAGCACCGCACGCATGTTCTCGAACACCTGCCGCGCCTGCGCGACGACGTCCTCCCCACCCACGAGCCTGCCCTCACCGTCGACGGCCACGATCCCGGACACGTGGAGGAATCCACCCGCACGCACCGCGTCGGTGAAGTGCGAGATCGGCTCCGCGAGGCCGTCGACGCGGATCTCCTCGCGCATCAGGTCTCCCTCGCACGGAGCTCGCTCAGCTTGACCCGCGGGCTGATTCGCTCCGGATCGACCCGAAGCTCGAGCACCGCCGGCATGCCCGATGCGAGGGCGCGCTCGAACGCCGCCTCGAAGTCCTCGGTCCGCTCGACTCGCTCGCCGTGGGCGCCGTAGGCCTGTGCAAGCGCCGGGAAGTCCGGGTTCACGAGGTCGGTTCCTATCACCCGTCGGGGATACGTGCGCTCCTGGTGCATGCGGATCGTCGCGTACATCCCGTTGTTGACGAGGAGCACGACGACGGGGAGCTCGTATTGCACCGCAGTCGCGAGCTCGGGCGAGCTCATGACGAAGTCGCCGTCCCCCGTGAAGCAGACGACGACCCGATCCGGGTGGACGAGCTTCGCAGCGACCGCCGCCGGGAGCCCGTACCCCATGGAGCCCGAGCGGGGTCCGAGCTGCGTCCCGTACTGCGTGAACTGGGCGAACCGGTGGGCCCAGACCGTGAAGTTCCCTGCGCCGCAGGTCTGGATCGCATCCAGAGGAAGGCGTCGGCGCAGGAGCGCCATGATCTCGCCGAGGTCCACGGGGCCCTCCATCGGCTCGTGCTCGAGGTTCCGCTCGTAGTCGCCACGAGCCTCACGCGTCCACTCGCGCCAACGCGGCCCGACGGGCTCGAGCTCGCGAAGCCGCGCGGCCAGCTCGGGCAGCCCGGAGACGATGGCCAGGTCGGTCTCGTAGACGAAGCCGAGCTCGTCAGGCTCGGGGTGCGCATGGATCAGCGTCTGGCTCGGGCGCGGGGACTCGACGAGGGTGTACCTGCGCGTGGGCACCTCCCCGAGCCGGCCGCCGATCGCGAGGACGAGGTCGGCGTCGCGGAGGCGGGCCGCGATCGCCTCGTCCATCGCCACACCGAGCACGCCGACGTAGCTCGGCGATCGGTTGTCGACGAAGTCCTGACAGCGAAACGCGCAGGCGACGGGAAGCTCGTTCCCCTCGCAGAAGGCGAGGACGTCGTCGCCGGTCTGTTGCGTCCAGCCGCCCTCGCCGACGACGACGAGCGGCCGTTCCGCTTCTGCGAGAAGCTCACGGAGCCGGGCGACGTCCTCGTCCGACGGCGTCGGTTGTCTGATCTCCACCGGCGGCGAGTCCTCGACAGCGGTCGTCTCCGCGAGCACGTCTTCGGGGAGCGAGAGCACGACCGGCCCCGGCCGGCCCGCGAGCGCCACCGAGAATGCTTCGTCGAGGTGCTCGGGCATCCGATCCGCGCGGTCGACCTCCCAGGCCGCCTTCGCAATGCCGCCGAAGACGCGCTCGTAGTCCAGCTCTTGCCACGCCTCCCGTCCGCGGATTGCCCGCGGCACCTGCCCGACGAGCAGGAGCATCGGCGTCGAGTCCTGCTTCGCGGTGTGGACGCCGACCGCGGCCTGCGTCGCGCCCGGGCCTCGCGTGACGAGGCAGACACCGGGCCGGCCTGTGAGCTTTCCGTACGCCTCCGCTGCATTCGACGCGCCCTGCTCGTGGCGGGACGAGACGAGCCGGATCGGCGAGTCGTACAGAGCGTCGAGTACCGGGAGGAAGCTCTCGCCCGGCAGGCAGAAGGCCAGCTCGACCCCGTTTCGCTCGAGCGCCGAGACGAGAACCTGGCCGCCCGTCCGCGTCACGGCTCGACCGGGTGCTCGAGGAGGACGGTGGCGCTCTGGAGCTTCGGCTTCTCGTCGTCGGCCGGATCGAGATAGCGGATCGTCCGCTTCCCCGCCCACTCCGCAGGCAGGAGCAGGACGCGGACGAACGCCGTCTCCTCGGTCGCCGACGCGGTTGCGACCACCGGGTCGTCGGCCTCCTCGAGCCACGACTCGCCGGCGCGGTACGTGCGGGCGTCGCCCTCGCGGTCGATCGTCAGCGCGCCGTGGAGGATCCTGCGGATTCCGGGGCCCGGGTGCGCATGGCGATATGCGATGCCGCCAGGCGGGAAGTCGACCCGATCGCAGCGCAGGACCCATTCGGCCGAGCCGGGATCGGCCTCGAGCTCCCAGACGAGCGCCGCGCCATCCACATTGGCGGCTCCGAAGTGCGCCTCGTTTCGCTCGAGGTCGTACACGATGCGGTTTCCCCGCTGGGTCTTCACACCTCCCGGATGCTCGGAGAACGACAGACTCAATGGAAGTACTGGCCGCCGTCGATGACCATGGTCTGGCCGGTGATGAAGTCGGCGCCAGTCGTGCACAGGAAGACGACGGCGCCGGCGACGTCCTCGGGCACCTGGTCGCGCTGGATCGTTCGCGCGGCGACCGAGACGCCCTGGAGCTTCTCCACCACTTCCGGATGCGCCTTCACGCCCTCCGACATCGTGAATCCCGGCGCGACGCAGTTCACGTGGATCGAGTCCTTGCCGAGCTCCTTCGCGAGCGCCCGCGTGAGTGCGACGATCGCTCCCTTGCTCGTCACGTAGTGAAGGAGGAACGGAACGCCGCGAAACGGCGTGCCGGACGAGATGTTCACGATCTTTCCGCCGCCCTGCTCGCGCATCACGGGGACGACGGCGCGGCAGGTGAGGAACATCGACGCGACGTTCACGTCCATCACCTGCCTCCACTCCTCGAGCGGGATCTCGGTGAACGCGCGCATCTCGAGCGAGGCGTAGAGACCTGCGTTGTTGACGAGGATGTCGACACGACCGTGGCGCGCGAGCGTCTCCTCGACCATTCGGGCCACGTCCTCCTCGGACGAGACGTCGGCGCGGATGCCGCCGGCCGGTGGGTTCAGGTCGGCGACGACCACGGTCGCGCCTTCCTCCGCGAGCCCCTCCCCGATCGCCTTCCCGATTCCCTGCGCGCCGCCCGTGACGATGGCGACCTTGCCGTCGAGCTCGCCCATCAGCGAAGCGGAGAGAACGACGTGGGGACGAGAACTCGGTTCTGCTGCGTGTGCATGAGCGGCTGCACCTTCGCGAGGAACTCCTTCCAGCGCTCGTCGGCTTGCAGCCGCGCACGCTTCTCCTCGCGTTCGGCGAACGAGTCGTAGCGCCAGAGCGTCGTGTACGTGGAGAGCGCTCCCACGTCGGTCGTGAACGCCCCCACGAGGCCGCCGAGGATCTCGTTCTGGAGCGGGATTCCCTCTGTCTCGTAGAGACGGACGAGCTCCGGCAGCTTGCCCGTGTAGACGTGGTAGTCGCGCTGCTCGACGATCACGCGGATGCTCCGATGCCGCCGATCGCCCAGTACTTGAGCTCGAGCCACTCGTCGATGCCGTAGGACGACCCCTCGCGCCCGATTCCCGACTCCTTGACCCCGCCGAACGGCGCCACCTCGGTCGAGATGAGCCCGGTGTTGACGCCGACGATCCCGTACTCGAGCGCCTCGGCCACCCGGTTCACCCGCCCCAGGCTCTGGGAGTAGAAGTAGGCCGCAAGGCCGTAGGGGGTGTCGTTGGCGATCCGGACCGCCTCGTCCTCGGTTTCGAAGCGCGCAATCCCTGCGACCGGACCGAACGTCTCCTCGCAGCTCATGGCCATGTCCGCGGTCACGCCGACGAGTACGGACGGCTGGAAGAACTGACCCTCGATCCGCTCGCCGCCGACGAGGACTTCTGCGCCTCGCTCGACCGCGTCTGCCACGTGGCGCTCGACCTTCTCCACTGCGGGCTCGTCGATCAAGGGGCCGACATTCACCCCTTCCGCGAAGCCGTCCGCGACCTTGAGCTCGCCCACCGCCGAGGTGAAGCGCGCGAGGAACTCGTCGTAGATCCCGTCCTGAACGAGTATCCGGTTCGCCGAGATGCACGTCTGTCCCGAGTTGCGGTACTTGCAGGTGATCGCTCCGGCCACCGCCGCGTCGAGGTCGGCGTCGTCGAAGACGACGAAGGGCGCGTTGCCGCCGAGCTCGAGGGAGATCTTCTTGAGCCCGGGCGCGCACTGCGCCATGAGCAGCTTCCCGACCTCGGTGGAGCCCGTGAACCCGAGCTTGCGAACGGCCGGGCTCGACGTCATCTCGCCGCCGATGGAGGGCGCGTCCTCCGCCGCGCCGGTAACGACGGAGAGGACGCCTGCAGGGATGCCGGCCTCCTCTGCGAGCGCCGCGACTGCCAGCGCCGAGAGCGGCGTCTGCTCGGCCGGCTTGAGCACCATCGTGCATCCGGCCGCGAGCGCAGGCGCCGACTTGCGGGTCGGCATCGCTGCGGGGAAGTTCCAGGGCGTGATGCCCGCGGTCACACCGACGGGCTCCTTCGTGACGTGGATGCGCTTGTCGGGCCAGGGCGTCGGGATCGTGTCGCCGTAGACGCGCTTGGCCTCCTCGCCGAACCACTCGTAGAAGGAGGCCGCGTACGCGACCTCGACCCTCGCCTCCGCCAGTGGCTTGCCCTGCTCGACGACCATGAGTCGCGCCAGGTCGTCCTCGTGCTCGAGCATCAGGTCGGCGAGGCGGCGCAGGATCCGAGCACGGTCCTTCGCCGTGCGCTGTTTCCACGCGGGCAGCGCACGCTCGGCCGCCGCGAGCGCGCGTCGCGTCTCTGCAGCTCCCATGCGCGGCACCTCGGCGACCACGTCGCCGGTCGCCGGATTCGTCACCGAAAACGTCGCGCCGGAGTCGGCGTCCACCCAGGAACCGTCGATGAATCCCTGCCGCCGGATCAGAGGAAGCTCGACTGCCGTCACGCGGCAAACGATAATCGAGCACTGTGGAGCCACAGTTCGTACGCCTCGACGCCGTGCGCGCGTTCGAGTTGGCCCCCAGCGTGACGGGTCGGCCGCTGTTCGGCGAGGGCGCGATGCTGAATCTGATTCACTTCGAGCCGGGTGCGACGGTGCCACTCCACAGCCATCCGCACGAGCAGCTCGGGATCGTGCTCGAGGGAATGCAAGCGCTCGTCGTCGACGGCGTCGCCCATGAGCTCAGCCCGATGGAGGCGTACGTCCTTCCGGGTGGGATCGAGCACTCCGCGTACTGCGGTCCCGACGGCGCCCTCGTCCTCGACGTCTTCAGGCCGGTTCGCAAGGACTACCGCGACCGCTGGCAGGCGGAGGAACCGTAGCCAGTGAGCCGGCGAGCCAGGCGGGCGCTGCTCGTCGTCTAGGCGGCCGGTCCCCCGGCGTGCTCGACCTCGCTACGGTCTGGGTCGAGTTCGATAGAAGTTGAGCCGAGACACCGAGCGCAAAGGAGACGGATCGTGGGGATTCGGACCATCGAGCAGCTTCGCGAGCGGCTTCGCGGCGAAGTCGTAACGCCGAGCGACGCGGGCTACGAGGACGCGCGCCAGGTCTACAACGCGATGATCGACCGACGGCCGGCAGCGGTGGTGCGCTGTGCGGAGACCGGGGACGTGTCGGCTGCGGTCGACTTCGCACGCACAAGCGAGCTGGACCTGGCGATACGCGGGGGCGGGCACAGCGTCCCCGGCTTCGGCACCGTTGACGACGGTGTCGTGATCGACCTGTCGGGAATGCATGACGTTCTCGTAGACCCCGAGCGGCGGACAGCTCGCGCACAGGGCGGGGCCACGTGGGGCGCCTTCAACGACGCCACGCACGCGCACGGCCTCGCGACTACCGGAGGAGTCGTCTCCACGACCGGAGTCGGTGGGCTCACCCTCGGCGGAGGCATCGGCTACCTGGCACGCGGTGTCGGCCTATCGTGCGACAACCTGATCTCAGCCGAGGTGGTGACCGCGGACGGACAGTCGCTGGTGGCGAGCGACCGCGAGAACGAAGATCTGTTCTGGGCAATCCGCGGCGGCGGTGGAAACTTTGGCGTCGTGACCGCGTTTGAGTTCCAGCTGCATCCGGTTGCGGAGATCTACGGCGGCCCGATGTTCTTCGAGCTGGAGGATGCCGGCGCGGTGCTGCGTGGCTACCGTGAGTTCATCGTCGACGCGCCGGAGGCGTTCGGAGGTTTCCCTGCCTGGCAGATCGCGCCACCCCTCCCGTTCATCCCGGAGGAGCGGCATGGCGATACGTTGCTGGCGTTCGTGGCGTGCTGGGCGGGACCGGCCGACGAGGGCGAGCGCATCCTGAAGCCGCTTCGCGACATGGGCCGAGTCGTAGCCGAGCACATCGGCCCCATGCCGTACCCCGCACTCAACAGCGCGTTCGATGCCCTGTATCCGCCGGGCGCCCTCCAGCATTACTGGAAGGCCAACTTCGTCAGCGAACTCACCGACGAGGCGATCGAGGCGCACCTCGAGCACGGCCCGAAGGTGCCTGTCGTGAACTCGACCGTGCACATCTACCCGATCAACGGTGCGTGCCACCGGGTCGGGCCTGACGCGACAGCGTTCGCATACCGCGACGCCACGTTCGCAACGGTCATCGCCGGGATGTGGCCGGACCCCGCCGACAACGAGGCCAACATCAAGTGGGTGCAGGACTACTACGCCGCGACCGCGCCGCTCTCGGAGGAGGGCGGCTACGTGAACTTCATGTCCGGCGACGACCAGGATCGGATCAGGTCGAACTACAAGGGCAACTACGAGCGCCTGGTCGAGATCAAGCGGAAGTACGACCCGGGCAACCTGTTCCACCTGAATCAGAACATTCAGCCGTAGCGTCCAACCGCTTTGCGACCGGGTGACCGCCGGGCGAAGCCGGCGGCCACCCGCATGTCCGCGCTAGACGCCGGCGGGAACGCCGGCGAGCGCCTCCGTCACCGCTCCACACGTGGTCACGGTGGAGACGTTCTGGAGCGCGTAGTTGATCGACGCGTTGTGCCAGTCGGCGTTCATGGTCGAGCACCCGTCCTCGGGCACCACCATGAAGTAGCCCTTGTCCGCGCCCGTCCGCGACGTGTGCTCGATGGACATGTTCGTCCAGGCGCCCGTGACGATGATCGTATCGCGACCGAAGCCTGCGAGCAGGTTCTCGAGGCGCGTGCCCTGCCAGGCGCTCATCCGCATCTTCTGGACGATGAAGTCGCCATCCTGCGGCTCGAGGCCCTCCGCGGGCTCAGCACCCCACGTCCCGCGCACGAGCGCGTTCCCGTCCTTCACACCCTGGAAGAGGGGCGCGTTGAGCTTCAAGCCCGGCGCGTCCGGCTCCACGATGTAGTGGACGTGGATGACGGGAATGCCCTTGCCACGGCAGGTCTCGGCGAGCGCCTTCACGTTCGCGACGACGTTCTGCTCCTTCGCGTGGTCCGGCGCGCCGGTCTCGGCGAACGCGCCGCCGTCCATCATCACGTCGTTCTGCAGGTCCTGGAGGATCAGCACGCAGCGATCGGCATCCAGGGTGAGTCCTTCGTCGTTCATCCGTCCTCCTAACGCATGTAGGGCTCGCGCCGGGGGCCAACGATGGTGCGAATCGAATAGAGCGAGGTCGAGCTCGGGATGTAGAGCGTGTGCCAGTCCTCGCCGCCCCAGGTGAGGTTGCCCGTGTTCTCGGGTACGAGGATCGTCCCGAGGTGCTCGCCCGACGCCGAGATCACCCAGATCCCACCGGGTCCGGTCACCCAGATGCTCCCGCGCTCGTCGCACTTCATCCCGTCCGGGATTCCCTCCTCGATGACGCCCGAGCCGATGCCCTCGAAGAACATCCGTCCGTTCGAGATCGAGCCGTCCGGCGCGGCGTCGTAGACCTTGATGTAGGCCCCCGGCGTGTCGTTGATGTAGAAGAGCGTCTCGTCCGGGGAGAAGCAGATGCCGTTCGGCATCTCGTACTCGTCCCGGCCGACGATGAGCTCGGGATCGCCGCCGCCAGGTGCAATCCGGTACACGCCCTGGAAGCCGAGCCGGCGCTTCCGCGGATGCCCGAAGCCCGGCATGCGCCCGTACCACGGGTCGGAGAAGTAGATGCCACCGTTCGAGTGCACGCAGACGTCGTTCGGGCTGTTCAGCTCCTCGCCCTCGAACTCCTGGGCGATGATCTCGCGTGTCCCGTCCGGGCTCTCACGGACGAGCGAGCTCGTGACGTGCTCGCAGACGAGCAGGTTGAGGTCGGCGTCGTACGTCATGCCGTTGCACTTGTTCGAGAAGTTCCGCACCTCGACGACGGTCCCGTCGGGTGTGTACTTGCGGCGAATGTCGCCCGGCATGT
>Ga0184632_10000076_pt1 | contig 28249 bp, 30 predicted proteins | sample PLM31_50_b1_FD_133153 | JGI IMG/M metagenome (GOLD analysis project Ga0184632, IMG submission 133153) | Groundwater sediment microbial communities from an aquifer in East River, Colorado, USA - PLM3-1_50_b1 | ecosystem: Environmental > Terrestrial > Soil > Riparian zone | place: USA: East... | reverse complement strand
CCTCAAGGAGTGCGGCGGATTATCAGACGGGTAACAAGCAAAAGCGATGGCCAGCGCCGTCAAAGGGTCCACCCCCCCGCTCGTAGTCAAACGATTCCACAGACCCTTCCGAAGCGTCTTGACCTCGACCGGAAAGATCCTGGTCCGGCCAATCGCTCGCTCGAAGAAGCGGCGGGCCGCATTGGCGTCCCGGCGAGGCGAGAGGTACACGTCGACAACCTGGCCGAACTGGTCGATGGCCCTGAACAGGTAGCGCCAGGTCCCGCCGACCCTCACGTACGTCTCGTCCACGTGCCAGCTATCCCCGACGATGTGCTGGCGAGCTCGGGCTGCCTCTGCGAACTCCGGTGCGAACCGCTGGACCCATCGGTACACGGTGACGTGGTCGACCTCGACGCCACGTTCCGCGAGGAGCTCTTCCACGTCACGGTAGGAGAGGCCGAAGCGCAGGTACCAGCGGACCGCCAGGGTGATGACCTCGGGCGGGAACCGGTACCCGGCGAAGACCGAGCTCGGCGTGGGTCGGGGGCGAGGGTATCGGTGAGATCTCATCGCGCGAGTCTCTCCGATGCCCGTCTTCCTGGCCAATGCAACAGTGCCCTCCTTCGGGCTTCTCGAGCTGAATCTACCGGCTCGGTTGAGTTCAGGAGTGAGGACTTCCTTGGAAGGGCGGCCGAGCAGGGGAGTCAGGTGCTCCTGAGGAGTCGCCCGTACCGTGGGTACCGCTCCTTCTGCCCCGGTTACACGGTGACGGAGGTGGTCGAGGTGAAGAGCAACGCAATCGGGGTAGATTTGAGCACGCGCACGAGGGCCGCCGCATCTCAACACCGGCGGGAAACGAGACGAACGCAACGTCGGGTCAAGGCGCAGACCCGTAGTCCGTTGCCTTCACCGGAGCAACTCTATGTGGACCAACTCGCTTTGATCCGTGTACGCGCGGTAAGCTATTAGGTGAGTGGGATGATGACCGACCCGCGCGGTGAGCCTATCGGCGCCCCCAGACCCCGGACCAAGCAGCCTCGTACTCCGACAGAGCGGATCCTTTTCGATATCTGGACGGATGCGCTCGGCTCGGAGGGAATAGGGATCGACGATGACTTTTTCGAGTTGGGTGGCCAGTCGATACAGGCAATCCAGATTCTGTCTCGCTTAAGAGAACGGCACGGGATCGACGTGCCCCTCCGGCTGCTTTTCGAAAACAGCCGACTGCGGCATTTCTCTGACGCGATCGACTCGCAAGCGCCTCAAGTCAGGGTCGGGCTCCCGTCCATTCGAAGGGGAAGACGACTCGGCGACCACCCCGTTTCGTTCCAGCAAGAATCCATGCTGAATCTGCTAGCCGGGTGGGGCCAGGGGCTTAGCTATCGAATGATGGGGGCCTTCCGCCTAATGGGAGCGGTCGATTTGCGGGCACTACGAAAGGCTGTGAGTAGTGCCGTCGCGCGCAATCCTTCGCTGCGAGCCACCTTCTCGCGCGATTCGGCAAGCCTCCAGCAGCATATCGCTCGCCAGCCCCGCCATATATTCGAAGTCGTTGATGCGGACGGCGTCGACTGGTCGGACGCTGGCCTGCAACACTTGGCTCGTGAGGAACTGCGACGTCCGTTTGATCTCGAGGCCGGGCCCATGCTTCAAGTCAGGGTTTACAAACGTTCACACTTGGAGCAATTGCTTCTCCTCTCCACGCACCACGTTGTGTTCGATGCCTGGTCAGCTGGCCTCCTAAACGAACAGCTATCAATGCTGTACGAGGCACATCTGCACTCCCATGATTTGCCACTTAGGCGCCGAGGGCTCGAGTACACAGACTACGCGCGCTGGCAACGAAGTGCGGTTCGGGGGGATGTGCTGCACGAACAGCTTGCACACTGGGAGGGCGTGATTCGTGGTTACGGCAGGTCGGTCGACTTTGGCGGCATCCTTCCCAAAGACATAGGACCGCCTTTCCTAGCGGGAACGATGTCATTCATGATCGACCGCCAACTCAGCGGGCAGCTGAAGGCGACCGTCAGGGCACTGAGGACGACGCCTTACTTTGTCATGCGGCCGCTCTTCGACTTGGCTCTCTCTGGGTTCACTGGTCAGCGAGATCTGATCGTGGCAACGGCGACCGCCAATCGACCAACCCCGAACCTGGAAGCCATTGTCGGTTTCTTCGCGAACGGTCGTTTCACTCGAACGTGGATCGACTCGCGTGCCAGCTTCATCGACGTGGCGAAGCAAGTGTATCGGGGATGGATGGAGGGTGATGCTTACCAGGACGTTCCAATGGAGCAGGCGCTAGACCTTTTGCGCGTTCCCGAGCTCGTCAACGTGACGTTCTCCGTCCACGATCTCCCGAAACGGCTTGACTGGCCTTTGCGTCTTGGAACAGCCCGAGCAACTCCCTTTGTGGTTGGCGAGCAGTCCTCGCGCAGAGTTCTCGACGTCTATTTGAGTAGAGCCGACAGCACTTGGCGCGGAACGGTGCTTTATAGGCTGGACACTTTGACGGAGGCCGCATCGGCGGAGCTCGTTGAGAGGTTCATGGCTAACCTCCGCCTGGTTGTGCAGAACCCAGAAGTGCCAGTCAAACAGATGCTTTAGCCGAGCGAGCCTAGGTCGCTGCCAGGCCGCGCAGCCTAATGGGTGTAAACGCCGGTCGAAACCTGTAGCACCCACGGCCTGAAAAAGCCGGTCGAAACCTGTAGCACCCCGACATCCCGAGTTCTGCTCGGTCGTGCCCGCAAGCTCGCCCGTCAAGGGCGGCAGCGGAGCCGAGCAGACGGGAGAAGGAGTGCACACCGACATGCAGATGTGGACCGAGATCAGGCGCAGGGTGCTCGTCGAGGGAGCCTCCAAGCGTTCGATCCGCAGGGACTACGGGGTCGGGGCAGAGACCATCGAGAAGATCCTCGCGAACAGTGCGCCACCGGGCAACCGGAAGAGCGCTCCTCGCCCCAAGACCAAGTTGGAGCCCTTCCTTCCGGTGATCGAGGAGATCCTGGCGAGAGATCGCGACGCTCCCCCCAAGCAGCACCACACGGCGAAGAGGATCTTCGAGCGTCTGCGCGACGAGTACGGCTACTCCGGCGGCATCACCCAGGTGAAGGAGGCCGTCGCCCGGCACAAGCGCCACGCCCAGGAGGTGTTCGTCCCGCTCTCCCACCCGCCGGGTGAGGCCCAGTTCGACTTCGGCCAGGCAACGGTGGAGATCGCCGGTGTTCGCCGCAAGGCGGCGTTCGCGGTGATGTCGCTTCCGTACTCGGATGGCTTCCACGTCTCGGCCTACCCCAGGGGCACCGAGACCTTCCAGGCCGCCCACGTGGCCGCCTTCAGCTTCTTCGGGGCCGTGCCCACCAGGACCGCGTACGACAACACGACGATCGCCGTGCGCAAGGTGATCGGCCGGGAGCGGGAGCTCACCCGTGAGTTCCTGCGTCTGGAGAGCCACTTCCTGTTCACCCACCGCTTCTGCCGGGTCGGCCGGGGCAACGAGAAGGGCCACGTGGAGTCACTCGTCGGCTACGGCAGGCGCAACTTCATGGTGCCCGTCCCCTCGTGCTGCTCCTTCGCCGAGCTGAACGCCCGACTGGAGGTCTCCTGCCGGGCCGACCTTCACCGGCGGGTGCGGGGCAAGCCGATGACCAAGGCCGAGCTACTCGAGGTCGACCGAGCGGCGATGCTGCCGATCCCACCGCCTCCTTCGAGGCCCGCCGGGTGGTTCAGGCAAGGGCGAACTCGCTGTCCCTGGTGCGCTTCGACCGCAACGACTACTCGGTCCCGACGGCCTTCGCCCATCACGAGCTCACCGTCGTGGGCGGGATCGAGAAGGTCCGCATCGTGGAAGGCACCCGGCTGGTGGCGACCCACTCCCGCTGTTGGGAGAAGGAGCAGACCACCTTCGATCCCCGCCACTACCTGGCACTTCTCGAGAGAGAGCCCGGTGCCCTCGATGTCGCCAGACCGCTCGAAGACTGGCAGCTGCCGGGGTGCTTCGCCCTGCTCCGCCGGCGGCTGGAGGCCGATCTTTCCCACCTCGGCACCCGGGAGTTCATCAAGGTGCTCCGCCTTCTCGAGCACGCCTCGGTGGGCGAGCTCGCCGGGGCCGTGCGGGCGGCCCTTGAGATCGGGGCCACGAGCTCGGATGCCATCGCCCTCATCCTTCACCACCGCCAGGAGCGTCCCGTCTCGCTGTTCTGCCTGGACGGTCACCCGTACCTGCGCCCCTACCGGATCGACCCGCCCGACCTCTCCGCCTACGCCGGACTGAAAGGAGCATGACCATGAAGGCCCTGGAGTCCAAGTCCCTCGTGCTGCTGCGCCACCACCTGAAGGCGCTCCGGCTTCCCACCATCGGGGCCGAGTGCGAGAAGGTGGCCCGCCGGGCCGCCTCAGACGGCTCAGATCACCTCACCTACCTTCTGAAGGTGACCGAGCTCGAGCTACTCGCGCGCGAGCGAAAGGCCGCGGAGCGGAGGCTCAAAGCCGCGCGCCTCCCCACACTCAAGTCCCTGGAGTCCTTCGACTTCACCGCTCGACCCTCGGTGAACAAGGTGCTGATCTCCGAGCTGGCGCGGTGCGAGTTCATCGACCGCAGAGAGAACATCCTGTTCGTCGGGAACCCCGGGACTGGCAAGAGCCATCTCGCGATCGCCCTTTCGGCGGCGGCCTGTGCCAGGGGCTACAGAGTGCGGTTTCACCGGGTGACCGAGCTGGTCACCCTCCTGATCGAGGCAAGAGACGAGCGAGGCCTGCTCGGCCTGAGGGCCCGCCTGGCCAAGCTCGATCTCCTGGTGCTCGACGAGTTGGGCTACGTGCCGGCCTCAAAAGTCGGAGCCGAGCTGCTCTTCGACGTCATCTCCACCGCCTACGAGCGAACGAGCCTCATGGTCACGACCAACCTGCCGTTCGAGTCCTGGACCGAGGTGCTCGGCTCGGAGCGCCTCACCGGAGCGACCCTTGACCGGCTCACCCACCGCTGCCAGATCATAGAGACCAGGGGTGAGTCCTACCGGCTGAGAGACGCCAAGGCCCGGATCCGAAAGCCGAGGGCCTCAGGCGAAGCAGACCCGGAGGAGGGGCTCACAGCGAACCCTCCTGGAGTCATGGAAGGAGGACCCCAAACCCGCTAGCATCCGACCCAGGTGCTCCCGTTTTCGATCGGCCACCGTCACAGGATTCGACCGGCCTTTACATCTGGGGAGTTGACCAGTGTCGCTAGACGCCGCTAGGCCGTTACTGCCTCGGGAAGTCCATACCTGGGTTATGCCTGCCCTAGAGGCGTATCCGCTTGGCGATAAGCCCGCCCCGGTCCTTGACGCCCAAGAGTCAATGCGCGCGGATTCGTTTGCATCGCCGGATGAAAGTCGCCGTTGGGTTCGAGGGCGCTCGATTCTCCGGTACCTCCTGGGATCCTATTTGGCCATCGAACCCAGCGATGTCGAATTGGCATATTCGACACGAGGAAAGCCGAGGCTAAGAGACGCCTCCATCGATCTCAAGTTCAACCTCAGCCATTGCCCACATTTTCTACTGTACGGGTTCTCGCGGAGGGCGGATCTGGGTGTTGACGTTGAGTGCGTCAGCCGACTTGCTGACCAGGGACTTGCTTCGTCAGTTCTGGATACTCAAGAGCTGGCGCGTTACTCAACCTTGCTGGATGACGATAAGGCGAGGGCCCTTGCCCGCTGTTGGGTGCGGAAGGAGGCCTATCTGAAGGCGACCGGGGAGGGCCTTTCGCGAGGCATGGGTGAGTTCTTCGTAGGTCTGGATGAATATAGCGAGTGGCACGACGCGAATCCCTGGAACTTGGCATGTTGCCTTCACGATCTCCCGATCCGCCCGGATCATGCGGGGTCGCTCGTTGTCATCAGCGATCGTCCGCTCTGGCGCTGGGTTGATATGACGAGTTCTCTCCAACAAACAGATGACCCTCCAGTGCGACGGCAACAGAGCGTCTCCACAACTGGCTTCCGCGTCGGTTCATGTGGGGACTTGGAGGGTGAGACAGCGTGGTGACGCAAATCCGGTTTGGAACGGATGGATGGCGAGCCCTCATTGGGGAGGACTACACGTTTGAGAACGTAAGGCGGTGTGCTCCTGCCATCGCCGAGTACCTCTAATCACATAGTCTTGCGAGCCAGGGTGTGGTCTTCGGATATGACACTCGGTTCGCCAGCGAGCAATTCGCCCGAGCAGGCATCGAAGTCCTTGCCGCCCATGACATCCTTTGTCACGTTCCATCGCAGCCAACGCCGACACCAGTGACAAGCTTGTTCACACAGGAGATTCGGGCGGGGTTGGGAGTGGTGATCACCGCGAGCCACAACCCGTGGACTTTCAACGGCGTGAAAATCAAGTCTGCGGCCGGAAGCCCAGTCGCCTCGAGTGTGATTACCGAGATCGAGTCTACTCTCGACCAAGACGGCGACGACGCTTCTATTCCACGGCGACCCTACGACGATGCGGTCAGCGCTGGTTTGGTGCATGTCTTCGACCCTTATCCCCGCGCCGCCCAGCGGCTCGGCCAGATCGTTGATCTGGACAGAATCAGAGCCGCGAACCTACGCGTTCTCGTCGACCCCATGCACGGGGCCGGGGCCGGTTGGTTCAGTCGGCTCTTGGCAGGTGGCAGGCTAAGGGTCCGGGAGCTCCACTCGCAGCCTGACCCCAGTTCGGGGGCCTAAACCCAGAACCGATTCCGCCCAACACTGATGAATGGACCAGCTCTTTCGGCGGGAATGCCGATATCGGCTTGGGGCTGGATGGCGACGCCGACCGCATAGCGGTCGCCACAGAGAATGGGGTACTACTAACAACGCTAGAGATATACGCGATGATCTACTTGTATCTCCTCGATGTCCGAAATCTCGTTGGCCCAGCAGTGTACACGGTCAGCTCGTCGTATATGGTTCCGCGCTTGGCTGCAATGTTTGGAACCAACGCTTACGAGACTCCTGTTGGCTTCAAGCATGTGGCTGCGAAAATGGTCGAGACTGAAGCCATCATTGGTGGGGAGGAGTCGGGAGGTTTTGGGTACAAGATGCACTTGTTGGATCGAGATGGATTGGCATCAGGGGTCTTCGTGCTGGACTTCATCATCTCAAGGGGCCGAGCCATGAGTGAAGCCATCGCTGAGGTGCAGCGCTTGGTAGGGCCGAGCGTGTTTTCTCGAGTGGACATCCCACTCGAGAAAGGCCTTCGCACTCGAACGAGAGCTGCCTTGGCCGATCTTGTCGCCCTTAGGGCTGGGGAGCTCCCGCACGGCGTATTCACCCGAAGCATTGCCCTTGAGCACGGGGAGGGTATCAAATGCTATATCGAGGATGGATCTTGGTTGCTGATTCGGTTGAGTGGCACTGAAGGCCTGCTCAGGATCTATGCAGAGGCGCGTAGCAAGGAAGGCGTGGCAGGATTGATTGATGCGGGCCATGACATGCTTGATATCCGTCGCTCAAGTTGACGCTGAACAGCCGTGACTTCGGAGGAGAACGAAGTCTCCTAGGTTCGGAGTTCCCGAACGACGATCGCCATCAGTTCCTCGCGGGCCTCGGCCAGCGGAAAGTGCCCGCCGCGAAAAGATACGAGGGCAAAGCTACCTGTTGTCAGGTCGCGCCATGCTTCCATACGTGCCGGGTCGCAGGTTTCATCGGTACTGGGATGGAGGCCGACTATTCGCGATCCAATTCGCGGTTCATACTCAATCGGCGTGTCAAACATTCTGAAGTCAGCGCGGATAGTGGGCTCAACAAGCTGCATGAGCTCATCGTTCGCGGCGACTTCTTCCGGCAGACCACCCATCCTCGACAGTTCGGCGATGAGCTGCGCTCTTGGGAGTGCATGCAGCCTGAGCTGGTGCGCGCGCGGTAGGTGAGGCGCCTCTTGACCGCATACGAACATGGTCGAAGGAGTGCGCTTACTGCGGCGCTCTAGCTCGCGCACAAGTTCAAGTGCGAGCACGGCGCCGTCGCACGAGCCGAATAGAGCAAATGGCGAGGTGCCCGATTCGGTAACTGCATCCGCGATTGCGGAAACCACAACGTTCAGATCCGTCGGTGCCGGCTCGACAAACCGAGACTCACGACCCGGGAGGCGAACGGCGCATATATGGAGTCCTGATGGAACCGATCGGATCCAGTCACCGAAGGCGCTGGCTCCGCCGCCTCCGTGAGGAAAACAAATCAGCCGATTGGACACAGGCGAGGTCTGGCCGCAAAGCCCAAACCAAGGCGATGGGGAATGAAAGACTTCCACCGCTTTTCGAACCGGCATTTTGACGCAGCCTATAGGACGGCCGAGAGCATGGCAAAAGGACTGGCTGCATATCTATGGATCGACCGAAGCGATGGGCCCGGAGTGTTCCTCCAGCTCCTGGGCGGTTCTAGGTCTGTCGATAATCGACTCTTCTCGGCGAGAAAAATGGGCTCCTCGCTGAATTGAGTGAGTAAGGGGCCGGCGCCCTGAGACACTGATGGTCCTTCCCCCGACAATGGGGAGGGACCTCGATGTACAACCGCCAGCTCTTCACCGCTGCTCTTGGACTGCAGAGCCCCTGGGAGGTGGTCCGGATCGAGTTCGATCCCCAGGGCCGGCGCCTGGACCTGCACCTGGACTTCGCCCGGGGATCGCGCTTCCCATGCCCGGAGGGGGACGAGGCCCGTTGCCCGGTGCACGACACCGAGCAAAAGACCTGGCGCCACCTGGACTTCTTCCAGCACCAGGCCTACCTGCACGCCAGGGTCCCCCGCATCACCTGCCCCGCCCACGGCGTCCACCAGGTGAAGGTCCCCTGGGCCCGCCCGGAGTCGGGGTTCACCCTGCTGTTCGAGGCCCTGCTGATGGCCCTGGTCTGCCAGATGCCGGTAAGGGCCGCGGCCGGCATCGTGGGCGAGCACGACACCCGGCTGTGGAGGGTGCTGCACCACTACGTGGAGAAGGCCCGGGAGCGGTCCTCCCACGCCGGGGTGTCCCAGGTTGGGATCGATGATACTTCCTCCCGGAGGGGCCAGGACTACGTGAGCCTGTTCGTGGACATCCCCCGTCCCCGGGTCCTTTACGCCACCCCCGGACGGGATGCCTCCACCGTGGGGCGCTTCGCGGCCGACCTCACCCGCCCACGGCGGGGACCCCGAGGCCGTGGCGGAGGTGTGCACCGACATGAGCCAGGCCTTCATCGAGGGGATCGGGGAGCACCTACCGAACGCGGCGATCACCTTCGACCGCTACCACCTGGCCCAGCTGCTGTCGGCTGCGGTTGATCAGGTCCGCCGGGCCGAGGCCCCCCCTTTCGTCCCGAGCTCAGGCGGACCCGGTACCTGTGGCTGAAGCGGCAACAGAAGCTGTCGGAGCGCCAGCTGGCCGACCTGGCCTGGCTCCGGGTGCGCTCCCGGGGCCTTGCCACCGCCCAGGCCTACCGGTGGAAGCTCGCCTTCGAGGCCTTCTACGACTCCCCGGCCGAGGAGGCCGAGGCCTACCTGGAGCGGTGGTGGCAGGGGGCGGTACGCTCCCGCCTGGAGCCCATCAAGGCCTTCGCCTACACCATCGACGATCACTGGGCGGGGGTCCTGCGCTGGCACACCACCCGGGATCTCCAACGGGGTGCTGGAGGGGATCAACTCACTGGTGCAGGCGGCCAAGCGACGGGCCCGGGGGTACAGGACCACCCGCAACCTCATCGCCATGGTCTATCTCATCGCCGGGAAGCTGGAGATGGCCTCAACCCACACGATCTAGCGAGGAGCCGAAAAATGGCTGGCCCATCGCTGATGACGTCAAATACGACTTATTGCCTAAATTGAGAGCGGCGCATACGATTCTGGGCTCGGGATGATTGGCATTGGACGGGATTTCTGAATGGCTGTGCGAGGAGAAGCCGCGTCATTCCTTGGCGATGGCTACATCCAGGAATTGCGATGGATCGGGCAGCCCTCGTCTAGGGTCTTTGTTTCATCGACGCTCCCGGTGGGACCTGCACTGGGGGGGGGTCTTGTGATCTGCTCTCCTATCCACGCGGAGTTCCTCAGAAACTACCGGAAGGAAGTCGCTCTAGGTTGGATGCTAGCAAGCCATGGTGTTGCCGTACAGAGGTTCCACTATCGGGGCATGGGCGACAGCGACGACATCGCCGGGGACGCAACCCTGGGGACCATGGTGGAAGACGCTCTCCTCGCAAGTGCGGATCTGCAGTCGCGTATTGATTCGGACCTCCTAGCATTCATGGGGACTAGGTTCGGGGCCCTGGTTGCCGCCCAGGTTGCTTCGCGGTTTGACAGAGCTCCTCTTGTGCTTTGGGAACCGGTTGTAGATCCGGCGAAGTATCTCCGCGAGCTCCTTCGGGCACGTTTGCTCCATGATCTGGTCACAGGTGTGCCCAGACAGAATCAGCAGGTGTTGATGGAGCAGCTAGATAGAGATGAACAAATCGACATCCTAGGGTATCCGGTGTCGGCAAGCTTGGTTGAGAGCTCGCTCGGTCAAAGGTTGGACCGGGATCTGCCTGCTTCTCCGCGTCCCATTCTGCTCGTGCAGGTTGGTCTCAGTAACCACCTTGCACCCTATTACGAGCAGGCGAGCTCTTCGTGGACAGCCTCAGGTTCTTCCGTGCGGACAGCGGTCATCTTGGACGAGGAGGGATGGTCGTTCGCGCCTCGTGAGTGGCAGGTCGATGAGACGGGGGAGGGGCAGCGCGAGTTGTTGGGAATTACGGCGGACTGGCTGAGGTCGTCTCTGGCTGATGCCGGGTCGGGCAGGGAGGAGTAGTGGATCAAATCGGGGCGATAGATGAAATTCCCGTCCTGTTCGAAGCGGAGGAGGATCTCTTGTTTGGAGTCCTAACCCGCCCGCCCGACTCCGCCAGAGGTATAGGCGTGATCCTCCACCAAGGAGCCGGCATATTCCACACGAATCACAACCGGACCTGGGTGTGCCTGTCAAGGCGGCTGGCACGGCTCGGGTACCACGCTCTCCGATATGACTATCACGGAGTTGGGGAGAGTACGGGGAGCGTTCCAGGGTACGACCTTTTGGCTCCCTTCACAGTCGACCTCAGGTGCGCACTGAGGTGCCTTGAAGAGTTCGGGGTTAACCGGTTCGTCGTGATGGGATCGTGTTTTGGAGGTCGGACAGCCTTGGCGCTGGCTCAGGATGGGCCCGGCATTGCTGGAGTCATCGTCCTCGATTTGCCGTTGGACGAACGGACCGCAAGCCCACCCGGCGCCCGCCGTGCGGGTGCACTTCAGACCCGCGTTCCGGCAATCCTGGCGGACCTAGAGGCGGTTGTTCTGAGAGGGATTCACCTCCTCCTGGTCTACGGAAGCGAGGATGAGTCTTACGCCGGCCTCCGAAAGGAGGCCTTCAACGACCTCGAGCGCATCCTCCGGCAAGCGTCACCGCCCTCCGCGATCAGGGTGTTAGATGGGAGACTCCACGGGCTTCCTGATCTCAAGATCCAAATGGCGCTTGCTGACTTGACCGTGTCGTGGCTGTCAGAGTCAGTCGGGCGCGGAAATGACTGAAGTTCGCAATCAAGTGCGAAGAACCTGGTGACCATGCCTGAGCCACACTCCTCTGATTTCGAGGCCAGGTTGGCGGGTATCTGGAAGGATGTCTTAAGTAACCCCGACCTGAGAGTGAAGGACGACTTCTTCGCTTTAGGCGGAGACTCGCTCCTCGCCTTACGCCTAATCTCAGTGCTCCGCACGGAGTTAGGGATCGAGGTGCCGATTCGAATCGTCTTCGAGTTCCCGACAGTGGAATCGATGGCCCGCCTAATAGAGGAGTCGGGCTAGGCGCGTGCTTACTCGTTCTTGCTTAGTCTTAAGGCGGTCCCTCTGGACGCGCAATAGCCTCGAGGCCTGTACTTCCACTCGCTCTGCGTCGGTAAACGATGATCGCGGGGACGAAGAACGTGGGTGGGGAGGCGGCCCTTCGGGAGCTGATTTCATGCATTCCACGAGCCGCCCGGGAGGCGGAGAAGGTCGAACGCGACGAGCCGCAGCTCGGAGGTGTATCGATTCCCGGACCTGTCTACCAGCCACGCCCGGTCGGGTGTCGGGAGCATCTCAACGAACCTAATGATGCACGGGGAGACTGCCGATGAATCCTCCCTTGCGCGCCTGACCGCCTTCGAAAGGATGTTGACGTAGACAGGACTAGCGAGGTCGACATAGAACGGCTTCAACTCGAATGGTGTCTTGACGAACATGAAACGGGGGAGTGCCCAAGCCTGTGCCCATGCCCGGGCCGCGACGAATCGGCGCGCCTCCTTTGGCTCTGACGCAAAATCCAGGGCATCGGCGTCGAAACACCACGCCTCGCGAGCGATGACAAGACGATCAATCTTGACCCTGGGCGTGTGAGGTTCGTCGGCGAAGATGCGGAAGCGATCCACAACGAGCCTCATCAAGTTCTCCGCGAAGACATCCATGACTTCGAACGCCCGATCTGGCTCAACCCGCACCACCAATCGGCCTTCAAGCTCCTCGACAACGAGATCAGCGCTAAGAACGAATGCCTGCCTGGATGAATCGGCAGTGAAGTGGAGAAGCGAGACTTGGATATCTTTGTCTCTAACGAGAGCCGAGTGGAGGCGGGTCGTCAGCAGAGGCGGGCTGTCCTTCGGCAGCATCGGGAGTAGGCGGGGCTCGGGGAAATCCCGATCCAGGAGGGCAAACAAGCTTGCCGAGTCGGGGTGTTGCTGCACCAGGCACGAGTGGCGGAGCGCGTTGAGAGCGACATGCAGCTCTCCCACAATAAGTTGGAAGTTGTCTTCGCGAATGTCCTGGATCGTTGCGGCGTCGACAAGTATGTCCGGGCTGCAATAGCGGGCGGCATCCCAACCAGAATGGGGGGCGTTGAAGAGCTGGGTGATGTCCCGGCTAAGCTCGGTGCTCGCGTACTGCGCAAGGGCTTGCTCGCTCGAACACTGCAATACGCGCCCCCACCGCTGCTGAAATTCCATCTGGATCTGATCGAGGATTCCAATCGCTGGCCCGTGAAGGACTGGCATGCACTCGAACCAAAATGTCGCGAAGTTCAAACGAGGTCCCAGTCGGCTTATCAGGTCACGGTACACCTGGTGGAGCGCTGGCCTCACCAGATTGCCCGCTTCGTAAGTGAGCCATCGTGCTGTGTCGAGGAGCAATCGGATGGGGGCAAGTGCTTTGCTGAAGTCGGCCCCAAGGGTGAGTTGGACGTCTCTATGGCAGTCCATGTAAACGATGGTGCGGGCTGCGTACGTTTGTCCCTCGTTCCTTGCGGCCTTGTCGCTCGTAAGGGCGACGAAGGTCTTGTCCAGCGCGTCGAGCCTTTTACTCAGTCGCTCCGGATCCCCCGATGTCTGGGCAGCGTGAATCCGAGCATCCTCAAGCCGATCGACCTTGGAAAAGGCTTCGACCCGAAGGGCCTCTTCCTCGATCCGCTCAAGCATGCGGCGGAGGAGGATCTGAGGCCGCGACCCGACCGGAACTTCAAGCCTCCACACTACCCAATGGCGCTCGCGCAAACTCTCCAGGATTTCGTACGCGGCAACTTCGTCGACTATGTCTAGTCCCTCGGTCATCAACTCTCGGGCTATCTGCCTCGCAGTCAGTCGTCCGTCGCATTTCCGCAGGATCGCAACCTCGGCGACCGTTGCCGGAAACGGCGGTTCACCCGGGAGGTACACCCATCCTGGCTCCGCACGCAGGAAGGACACTCTTCTCGGGGCCAGCCAAGGCGCCATGTCTGAGTTACTTGCTAGTGCAGTGCTCAGTCGGTCAACCGTCCAATTTTCGAAGTAGACTTCGCATCGGTCGATCAGGTGCTCTCCTGGTTCGAAATGCGTGACCGGGAGCGAAGGATCGTACAGTCCCCATCCGATCGGACCGAAGAAGCCGATCGCCTCGTTCTTCACGCAGTATCTCTGCCAGTATCTGGCTACGAGTTCCTCACGAAACCTATGCTTGTGTGACCTTCCATCCACCCCCGGACGCCATCGAAGCATTGACTGGACAGTGTTCTCGTAGGTGCGGGGATTCTGCCACGTCAGCGCCTCCCGGAACCGCGGGAGGCGAGCGATCTCCTGGAGCAGGGTGGCTGTGTTGATTGCCTGCCGATCGAATTCCCTTTGGAATCGGTCCCAGGCAGCAGCGTCAGGTGAATCCTCTGCAGCGAGTTGATCCGCCAAAGCGGCCAGGGAAGGGCAGCCTAATTGCAGAACGCCTGAAGCGCTGAAACCACCGCCCCGGAGGACGAGATGGTTCCACCAACGCCAGTCACTATCGTGAACATCATGCTTGCCCTCCACCACGGCTCGCGTTTGTTGTCGATGTGTTGGCGCACCGCCTGTCGCGGTCATGAGATGTGGGGGATCTGGGCTTGATCCGCGAGTGCCTTGGCCAGCTCTCGAGGGGATGGGTGTGTAAAGAGAAGAGGTACGGGAACCCGCACCCCGAAGAGCGTCCATGCCTCGCCGATCAACCTAATCGCGCGAAGTGAATCACCGCCAAAGTCGAAGAAGTTGTCTATCGGTGACATCGACGGCAAACCTAGGATCCTTCGAAACAGCTCAAGGAGCCCTTGTTCCAATGAGTCCACATCCATTGGACTCCCTCTGCCCGGTGACGTCGAATTCAGCGTGAGCTCCCCCTCCGATGAGGTGACTTCATAAGCATCGAACCATTCCACCGGCGTGGAGGCGTCCGCAGCCGCAATCTCCCCAACTTTGTCCCGATCCGCCTTCCCACTAGGCAGCATTGGTAGGCGAGGCAGAAACCGAATCACCCTCGGGACCATGTATTCGGGCAAGAACTCACTAAGGTTGGCTCGGAGACTATCGCGCGAAACCGTGGTCCCTTCGCGTGCCACAACGCAGGCAATCAGAGACACTTCTCCGAGCTGCACGCGTGGAAGAACGACGGCTTGCAGGATTTCCGGCAGCCTAGTGAGCTGAACCTCGATCTCGCCGAGCTCCACCCTATGTCCGCGAACCTTGACCTGGTCGTCCTTGCGTCCGATGAACTGGGTGTTCTTGTCTGCAAGTGTGCGGGCCAGATCCCCGGTACGATACATGCGGTCGCCCAACCTTCCGCTCAAAGTGCTTGGGCGAAAGAGTTCGGCTGTTTCTAGTGGCCTATGAATGTACCCTCGAGCCACGCTCGCTCCCGCGATGTGTATCTCCCCGACGTCTCCCGGTGGAACGCGTTGCCCTTGCTCATCGAGCAAGGCGAGGTCGATATTGGGCAGAGTGCGGCCAATGGGAACGATACCCTCATGCTCGGAGTCTGGCTCGTGGCATCGGTACATGCTCACGGCGACTGCTGTTTCAGTTGGGCCGTAGGAGTTGTAAACGACGCACGTCGGTGCAGCCTCATGCACCCGCTCCACCAAAGACCAGGGCAGGAGTTCCCCCCCCAAGATGAGCAACTGACGGGGAAGCGGCCTCGATGATCCACTAAGGGCGGCAAGGTGACTCGGAGCGATCTTCAAGCAATCGATGCTTTCTGCGTTGACATAGTCCTCGAGTGCAGATCCGTCCAGTGACAGGTCCCTTGGAAGAACATGGGCAGACCCTCCCGTGGCGAGGGGTGGAAACAAGCCGGTGTGCGCGAGGTCGGTAGTGAATGAGGATACAGTGGCCCACTTCATCAACCGGCGAGGCCTAAGTTCGGCGGTCAGTCCATGCACGTAGTTGAACAGCTGGCGATGTTCGACACCGACGCCTTTCGGGGTGCCTCGGGATCCCGAGGTATAGATGACATAGGCGAGGCCACGCGGTATGGATGCAGGCGAGAAAGCGGGACTGTCGTCCGATCGAACAGCCTCGCTAACAATCACCCGCGGGATATCGACGAACCCAAGGAGATCGGCTCCAACTTCGTCGGTGAGGACCAGCTTGGCTCGAGTTTCCGTCAGCATGAACGAGATGCGTTTGGCCGGCATCGCCGGATCGATAGGCAGGTAGGCCGCCCCGGCCCTCCAGCAGCCGAGCACGGCGGGCAGAAACCACATGGACCTTTCGAGAGCGATAGCCACAATGGGATCCGCCTCTGAGGCCGAAATGACGTTCCTGATATGCGCCGCGAGCTGGCATGAAGCGGAAAGCAAGTTCGCGTATGTCAGACGGCCAGACGGGGATGCAACCGCGATATCCGAGGCATGTCTCTCGGCTACCTGTTCGATGACTCGATCGATCGTCCTTACCGGACTATCCATCCAGCACTTGTCGGCGCCACTTCGGGGTTTCCAGCGTCACTTCCTCTATTTCTTCCCTCCCGGGAAAGTCGAGGCAGTCGTCTCTCGAGTCACGGTCATTCAACCTAGCATGGGCTACCTTTGAGCGTCCAGGGTGGGATTGCTCCACATCGCGCTTCAGGTGACAATGCTTCTTTATCCGTCGGGCGCCAGGAGGCGCGGTGGCCATATTGAGGAGAGGGTTGGCGGCTCGCCCCAAGCTCCCGGCGGATTTCTGGCGACTCTGGACCGGTCAGACAATCTCTCAGCTAGGCAGCTCGTTCACGCAATTCGCAATACCCCTAATCGTCTATGACCTGACCCGCTCCTCCACGAGCTTGGCTCTCTCCACAGTGTTCGTCTACGCGCCATACCCGATGTTTGGCCTGATGATTGGCGCCTGGATGGATAGGGTTAACCGGAAGCGGACCATGATAGTGGTCGATCTATTGCGGTCTGGTGTCGTGTCGACAATCCCTCTTTTGGTATTGATGCATGTTCTCAATGTCGGGTGGATCTATGCCGTTGGGTTCGTCAGTTCGACGCTGGGGCTCGTCTTTACGGCTGGAGAGTTCGCTGCGATCCCAAGCCTAGTCGGCCGCGAGGACTTGGTGCTCGCGAACAGCAGGGTGGAGGCGAGCTACTCAGCCGCGAGGGTTGTTGGGGCCCTACTAGCCGGAATGATGGTGTCCTTTGCGCCGATCTCCACTGTGTTCCTGGTCGATGCAGGGTCGTTTGTGGTTTCGGCTGGCATGCTATCCACGATTCGCCGAGGCTTCAACGACGCGACCGAGGGTCCCCGGCGGACAACGATTCGTGGAGACGTACGAGATGGACTTCGGTATGTGCTGCGCCATCCGGTTCTCCGCACAATATCCGCCATGAGAGTAAGTGTGAACTTGATTGCGATCATCGTGTTCTCTCAGATCGTCTTCTTCTCAAAGGTCCGGCTCAGGGCGTCGGATGCACGGGTTGGCCTCGTCTTTGCGGCAGGAAGCCTCGGCGTAGTGGTTGTCAGCCTGGCCGCGGGGCGACTACGGCGTCGGGTTCCTTACGGAAGGGTCCTCACGAGTTGCATCATGGCGGAGGGGCTGCTCGTCCTTCTGCTGTCTGGCCTTCGTGTTTATTGGGCCGCACTGGTCGTGTGGGCGGGTATCCAAGCCTGCGAGAGTCTTTACGACATCAACGCAGCGAGCCTCCGCCAGTCGATCGTACCTAATCAGATGTTGAGCCGGGTGATTGCGATCGCGATCGTTCTCGCTTGGTCGGCTACGCCCGTTGGGAGCCTCATCGGAGGCATCGTCATCGCTGCTACTCATAATGTCGCGCTGACTTTTGCAATGGTGGGCCTCGCGGAGTTCACATTAGGTCTGTTGTTCTCCTTCTCAGCCATTGCGCACGCAGACGAATATGTACCTCGGAGTTGATGGGCGCGGCGAGCCGAAGGCGACGCGCGACCTTAGAACCTGTGGGCCCTCGGGAATTGGCAGAGAAGCTTGCCCGGCTGCCCGCACCTTCCAGTAGCTTTTCCGCTATATCAGCGGATCCATTGGCCTGACCGGGGTCGACCCGGTTGGACTTGCCACGGAGGCGGCGCGCAGAATCAGATCGTCGTTAGCCCGAGCCGAAGGGGGTGACTGAGCCCCATCGTTCGGTCCACGCGCTATGAGAGTCGGGCTTCATCCTCTTGCTTCCAACGGGCGGCGAACTCCGCCGGGGTGAGCATCCGAAGCTAGCGGTGGGGCCGGTAGGTGTTGTATTCGACCCTCCAGTCCTCGATCAGCACCGCGGCCTCCACGAGCGAGTCGAAGACCTCCAGGTTGAGCAGCTCCTCGCGCATGCGCCCGTTGAAGGACTCCACGAACGCATTCTGCCATGGGGCTCCCGGCTCGATGAACGAGGTCCTCGCCCCGGAGCTGCGGCACCATCGCTTGAGGGCATGGCCCACGAATTCAGGGCCGTTGTCGCAACGGACGTAGGTCGGTGTGCCTCGGTCGGCGGTGAGCTTGGCGAGGACGACCACCGTTTGCTTGGCGTCGATCGAGCGAGCGGGCACGCAGGCGAGCGCCTCACGGGTGAACTCGTCGGTCACGTTCAGGATCTTGAGCCTCCTTCCTCCGGCGGTCTCGTCGAAGGCGTAGTCCATGGCCCAGGTGTGGTTGGGGTGAGAGGCCGCCTGGTGCCCGGGAACCTTGCTCTCCGCCCGCCGCCGGCGCTTTCGGCGTCTGACCTGCAGTCCCTCCTCTCTCCAGACGCGTCGAACGCGCTTGCGGTTGATCCTCCACCCCTCTTTGCACAGCAGGGTGTGCTGCTTGCGGTAGCCCCACTTCTGATGGTTCTGGGAGAGGGCGCGGAGGCGCTTGCGCAGGTGCTCATCACCCGGCACGAGGGTCGGTCGACGCCGCTGGGTGGAGCGGGACTGGCCCACCAGGCGACAGGCTCTTCGCTCTGAGACCCCGAAGCGCCGGCGAAGGTGGGCGACCACCCGGCGGCGGCGTTCGGGGCCTACCAGTTTCCCCGAGCCACCTCCTTCAGCATGTCGATGTCGAGGGTGAGGTCGGCGACGATCTTCTTGAGCCTCGTGTTCTCTTTCCTGAGGGTCTTCAGCTCGACGACGTCCGCGGGACGCATGGAGTTGTACTGGGCCTTCCACCGGTGGTAGGTCTGGACCGAGATCTCCAGGCGACGCATCACCTCGGGGAGCTCGGTCCCCTCCTCGAGCAGCGCTTCCACCTCACGCAGCTTGCGGATGACCTGCTCGGGGGTGTGCCGCTTCCTCTTCACGAGAGTCACCTCCTGCCCCCTCGGGGCGGTCGGGACTCTCATAGCACGTGGACTCGTTTACGGGGGCCCAGTTACCCGAACCTCTTCGAAGTGAGGTTCGCGATCTTCACCACCTGGACGGAGCTTCGTGGACCGGGGCAACGGCATGTATCGGACGGGCTTCCCTGAATCCCTGTCAACCCAGCACATGGCCGCCGTCGGCCTTGACCACCAATGTGAGGCCGACCACCCAACATTGGGCAGTATCTAATATCCTGTCTCAGCGTAGCCGTTCTCAGTTCTCAGCGACGGTCCAAGGATCTGAAGATCATTATCCACTCGTCGGGAGTCACGTAGGCAACTACTGTGGCTCGATCCACGCCGGCCTCGAAAAGGGCGGTCGCAACTCGGTTGCTTGGGTGCCGCTGGCTCAGCGACTTGTAAAGTGATCCGCCAACACCAGCGAATCCCAACGCGACCATGTCTAGATAGGCGGTCCTTCTGTGTGATGCGATTAGCGGCCGACGCCGCTGAGCGATGCGCAGCACTCCTCCGTCGACCCTCGGCAGTGGGCGGAATTCGTCCCGTGGAATGCGACCGAGCAACTCCCATGAAAACCAGGCCCACGTCTCGACCGTGCGAAGGCTCCATCTCCCGAAGTCGCCAGTACGCTTCCTTGCGTATTCCCATTGCGTGATAATCGACGCTGACGTCAGCGTCCGCGAGGCGAGACACCAGTCGACCACATTAGAGGTTATCGAAAATGGGACGTTGCCGATGACAGCAAATTCTTGGGCAGGTGGTCGTTCCGCAAGAAAGTTATCCGCGATAACCCTAACGTTTCGATGGTGACGAACTCGATCCTCGAGCTTCCTGGCGTGGTAAACGTCGATTTCATACGCCCAAACCTCGCGGCACGATGGTGCTACAAGATCGGTAATCACGCCGTCGCCGGCTCCGACCTCTAGCACCAAGGTCTCTGGATCGATATCAAGCTTGGACAAGTAGAGCCGCGCGCCGGCCGCCCGGAGAAAATTCTGTGAAAGGGCTCTCCGGTTGATGTCCCGCTGTGACCGTCCGGTGGGTGACGTGTCGTGCGACCGCTTGCGGCCGACCCCCGGCATGGTTGGGCCTCGCTCCCTGTGAACACGAACAACGAAGCGCTTGGAAGCGCCTACCATTGTAAGCATACAGGCCGACGTCCTCGGCGGCAGAAGCCGCAGCCAGATGCGCCAAGGCCGTACCTGGCGTTGCCGCATACGGCAGGCGCCACGGCAGCCGCCACCCTGTTCGCATCGCTTAACGTGCTCGCCGGCGCAGTGCTCGGTAAGACCTTCGACCGCCACCGCCACATCCTGGAGGAGGTTTAACGCCCCCGCCGCAGCCCGCGACAGGGCACAATCAACCCAAGAACTGGTGCGCTACACTACCAACCATCGTCCCGTTGGCCCAAGCAGAAAGGGACATCAATGACTGCGAAGAAAAGGGTACGGATTGCAGCGCTCGCGGTCGCGTCGACGGTCGGCGCCTTACTCGCAGCCTGCACCAGCGGGGCCAGCTCTTCCGGCGTCGTCGAGATCAACTACTCCGCCCGCCTGACTGGAGTCGGTGACGACGCCGACGCTGCCATCGTGGAGGCCTTCAACAGGAAATTCGAAGGGACGTACCACGTCAATCGGACGGCTATCGACGACGAGACGTACAAGACGAAGCAGATCACTCAGCTGACGGGTGCCGACGCGCCGGACGTCTTCTACTCATGGGCGGGCGGCCGCGCGAAGGACATTATCGACGCCGGCTTTGCCGCTCCGCTCGACGGCTACTACTCACAGCGCGGGTGGAACGAGGAGTTGAACGCGCTCGGCCAGAGCCTGGCGACATTTGACGGCAAGAAGTACTTCGTGCCGACGATGATGTCCTCCAGTGCCGTCTGGTACCAGCCCGATATCTTCGCGAAGGAAGGCATCGCGATTCCGACGACCATCGAGGAGTTGGAGGCGGCTGCGGCCAAGCTCAAGGCCAGCGGCATTGCTCCTTTCATTCTCTCGAACAAGGAGAAATGGGAGGCGCAGTTCTACTGGACGCAGATCGTCGTGGCGCAGAATGGTCCCGCGGTCTACAACAACTTGGTCGCGGGTAAGGCCAAGTGGACTGACGCACCATTTGTCGCGGCCTGGCAGAAGCTCGCAGACTGGTCCAAGGCGGGCTACTACTACGGGTCACCGAATTCGATCGGCTATGCGGACTCAACCATCCCGTGGACGAAGGGCGAGGGGGCGATGGACGTGCAGGGCAACTGGTTTCCGAGCACGCTCGCCGGGTCGGACTCGGCCGCGACAGCAAAGATCGACTACTTCCCCTTCCCCGCCGCGAGCGGGAAGCAAAGCACGATGGAGATCTATGCCGAGAACACCCTCATGATCAACGCAAAGTCGGACAAGCAGCACCAGGACGCTGCGGCTGCTTTCGTTGACTACTACGTCTCTGTGGAGGCGCAGGCGATGCTGGCGAAGGGCGGCCGGCTGTTCCCGTCCAACATCAACGTTGACCTGACGACGCTCGAACTACCAAAGGTCATGCTCAAGCTCGCCGGCTTCATGAACTCGCAGACGGGAGACACCTTCATGCACGTCGACCTCGCGTTCACCGCCAAGATCGCGAACGAGTTCCTCGACGCCACCCAGGGCGTCATCAACAACACAGTGACGCCTGCTGAGGCGGCCAAGCGCGTGCAGGACGTCACCGACCAGCAGTAATTAGGCTGGAGACCGGTCAATTGGCAGGCAGTGTGAACGGTTCGCGGCGCCTCAGATTGGTAAGGCGACCCTCGGCGCGCGTGAGCTTGGCCAAGCGCGCCTGGAAGGCCCAGTGGTCATGGCAAGGCATGCTCTACCTAATCGTCCCCACGATCGCATACATAGCTCTCATAATCGTCCCGATCGTCATGACCGCACGGTTGAGCCTATACAAGACCAATGGCTTCAAGACGCCGGAATGGGTGGGCTTCGACAACTACACTCGGATGGTGGGTGATCGGGCGTTCCGAAAGGCGTTCGTCAACACGCTTATCTGGACCGCGATTACGATGACCGTGCCGGTGGCGATCGGCCTGGTTTACGCCGCTGTGCTGAACTCGCCGATGGTGCGCGGGAGAGCGCTCCTGCGGGCGCTCATATTCCTACCGAGCACAATGAGTCTGGTGACGCTGGGCATCATGTTCTCCCTGGTTTATAACAGTTCGTTCGGTGCCCTGAACGGAGCGCTCAACAAGATCGGCCTTGGATTCCTGACCCAGGACTGGCTCGGCGATCCGAACTTAGTCCTGTACTCCCTCGTTGCGGTCTTTGCGTGGCAATTCTCGGGCCTTTGCATGGCGCTCTTCAACGCTAGCATCCAGCAGATCCCGGAGGAGCTGTACGAAGCTGCGCAGGTCGATGGCGCGAACGGGCTCCAACGATTCTTCCATATTACGCTGCCCCGGGTGCGGCCGGCTATGGTTGTCGTCATCGCCCTAACCGTGGTCCAATCGCTTCGGTCGTTTGATCTTGTCTACGTAATGACAAAGGGCGGGCCGGACAATGCGAGTGCGCTTCTGGGCTTTTTCATGTATGTCCAGACGTTCGTGAACCGTAACCAAGGCTACGGCGCCGCGATCGCTGTGGTCATCCTCCTCCTCAGCCTCGTCTTTGCGATCGTCTATGTGCGCCGAGTAGCAACGCGGGAGGCATTCGATGAGTGACACGGTCCGGCGTCGTCAGCGAAATTCGCTCCGTAGTGCCTGAGACAACTGGCGTAGTGCTTCGCGGCAAGCAGGCTTCGCGACCGCGCGCCCGGCGGCGCTACTCGATCACCGCCTCGGTAGCGGCAGGCATCGTGGTCTTGCTGTGGCTCTATCCCTTCTGGCTCTCGCTGCAGACGTCGTTTAAATCGGATGCGGATATCCGCGAAAGCCCATTTTCTCTCCCCCTGCCGCCCACGTTCGGCGCCTACGTTCGCGCGTGGACGACGCTCGACATGCCGACCCTGCTGGGCAACAGCCTCGTGCTTGCGGCAGGAGGCGCACTTATCAACGTCGCGGTCACCTTTCCGATCGCGTTTTTCATCGCGCGCCGCCGCGTTCCATTCGCTGACGCAGTTTTTGTCTTCTTCCTGGTCGGGCTGATGGTCCCGCAGCAGATGGTCATCCTCCCGCTGTATCGAATCGCCGAGTCGATCGGGCTTGCGGGCCCGCTGCTGGGCCTCGTCCTGATCCACGGAGTTTATGGAATTCCGTTTAGCTTGCTCATTTTCCGCGGCTTCTTCGCTGGCATCCCGCGGTCGCTTGACGAAAGCGCCCGCCTGGATGGCTGCAGCGATACGGGCGTGCTTCTGCGCATAATCGCACCGCTCAGTGGCCCAGCGGTGGCCACCGTTTTGGTACTCCAGTTCATCAACATCTGGAACGAGTTCCTTTTCGCGGTTGTTCTCCTCAATAACTCCCCGAACTGGCCCGTTACGGTGGGCGTGCTGCCAGTGCAGCTGAGCCAGTACTTTGTGTCCTGGAACCTTCCTGCGGCGGCACTTCTCGTTGCGCAACTTCCGACACTTGTTCTTTACGTTGTCGCGCAGCGCTGGGTTGTGCGCGGCTTGACCGCTGGGGCGGTGGGCGGATGAATATTGATAACCCTGTGTCGTACAACACGGTTCTGTATTCGCCACAAACTCTCGGCCCGATGGTCCCTGCGAAGGTGACCGGGCCGAAGCGTTCCAACTATCCACCATTGTTACGGATGACGTGCAGCCGGCGACGAGGTACGTCGAGGGTTTGGCCGGGTCGCAACTGATGGTCCCGGCCGCCGATGCGCGCGGTGAGGGCACCCGCGACCACGTCGATCCTCTCGTCCTGTCGAAGGTGCATGTGTCGAGGCACGCGGCCACCTGCATCCAAGCGAACCTCCACCTGCAGGAGTTCGCCTCCCGTCTCGACACCGGTCTTCATGAACACCAGGCGCTGGCCCGTGACCGGGTCGTAGAGCTGACGGCTGCCATCCACGGCAGCAGTCTGTTCGAGTCTGGAGCAGATACACAAGGTTGCTGGTGGCCAGGTCGTCGTGGTGGTAGCACCCTGTTTGGTTTGCCTCCGGTGCGAGGTCACCCCTGCGCCTGATCGTCGTTCGGTATGCTCCTCGGACCCTGACAAAGAGGAGGCAGCGTGGCTGAGAAGACGATCCTGGTATGCGACGTGTGTGGAGCAGAACCCGCCCACACCATCGCTCTTCGCATCGGGCGGGCGAACTGGCAGAAGGACCTGTGCGAGGACCACGTGACCGAGCTGCTGAACGGCGCTCGCAGGCCAAGGCGGGGAGCGAGGCCGGGCACGCGGAGGGTGACCCCCGCCAGGCAGAAGATGACCGCGCAGACGCAGAAGACCACTCAAGGCCGCAATACCCGGGCCACGCGAACCCGCCGCACGCGGACCAACCAGGACGTCGCCGCCCAGATGAGGAAACTGCGAGACAGCGGTCTTTCCTATCGCCAGATCGGGGACGCCCTCATAAAGGAAGGCGTCAAGCCGCAACGTGCCAAGGCGTGGAATCCGGTGGTGATCGGGCGCTTGCTCAAGCGGACCGCGGCATAGAGTCTTCTTCATCCATGAGCCCGCGGCGAGCCTGAGGGCTTGGGCTGGTGCTTTTCGGCGAAAGCGACAGGCCATGCGTTGTTCCGGAGGTCTGATGCCGGCTGGGACGATTCGGCTCGCGCATTATCGGGAGCTATCGGGGGCGGGGCGGCGGCGTTCCTCACCCTCGATTCGTGCTTGTAGTGGCCAAATCGTGTTGCGTCTCGTTTGCGTCTCATTCATCGTCCTCGGGCCAAGAGGGGCCCGCCGGGCCCGCCGCAGCTTATTCGATGAGGTGCCGGCGGAGGGCCTCGGCCACCGCAGCCGTCCGGTCCGACGCCCGGAGCTTCTCGAAGATGTGCTCGAGGTGGGTCTTCACCGTGTCCGGCGAGATGACGAGCTGGGCGGCGATGTCCTTGTTGGTGTTGCCGAAGGCCAGCAACTGGAGCACCTCGATCTCCCGCGCGGTGAGCGTCTCGGCCTTGCGGTCTCTCTCCTTGCCCTGCCACAGCTCATCCGCCAGAGCCACCACCAACTCGGGGTCGATGACCATGTTCCCCTCGGCGACCAGGCGAACCGTCTGGATCAAATGTTCGGCGTCGCGCGCCTTGAGCACGTACCCAAGGGCCCCGGCCCGCACGGCCTCCGCGACGAACTGCCGGTCGTCGTAGGCGGTCAGCATGATGACCCCGACCGAGGGGTGGCGCTGCTTGATCCTCCGGGCCGCCTCCAGCCCGTCCATCTCCGGCATACGGATGTCGAGCAGGACGATGTCGGGCTCGCCCACCCCGTTCTCCATGATGCTGAGCGCCTCCCGCCCGGTCGACGCCTCGCCCACCACCTGGATGTCCCCCGCCATCTCCAGATAGCGACGCAGGCCTTGCCTGACCAACGAGTGGTCGTCGGCGATGATCACGCGGATGGCCATGACCCTCCCATCGGGTCATTACGGGTTCGAGTGGAGTGGGGAAGGCAGGGGGTTAAGCAGCCCTCCACGTACAGAGGCGGAGAGGCACCTCATTGACGCAGAACATCCAGATGCAGATCGTGAAGGACGAGCTGCTGCTCGAGGCCGGACAGGTCAGCAGCCTTCGGTGGGTGTTCACCGCGAGTGGGGTGACGGGTCGAGTCGGTCCGAGCGGCCCGCTGGCAGCCGCGCTCGACAAGGCAGGCATCCCGTGGTTCATAGGACCGTGACGATGAACTGGGACGGGTGATACTCGGGACAATGGGAGGCCTTCGATGAAGCTCGGAAAGGACGGCTGGATCACTCTGGGAGTGAGTGCCGCCATATTGGTCGCGGTGATCACTTAAGGCCTTCTAAGGAGGTTCGATCTCGGGGTAGCCCTAGCTGGGGCGGCAGCCATTGTGACGACTCTTTCCTGGTTTGCCACGGACCTGGGAGGCGGCCGACGGCTCCAAGCGGCGCGCGACGGAGATCGTCGCCACCGCGGTGACCGCCGCGTAGCGGCTCGCACATCGGGGGCCGCCCGGACGGGCGGCCCCCTCCGCGACAAGAGGACACTGACATGAATGACACACGCTTCAGCTCCTTTCCGCTCGGCACCATCGTTGCTACGCCCGCCGCGCTCGACCGCATGGAGCGGCACGGCATCCACGCCATCGACCTGATCTCCCGGCACGCCCGTGGCGACTGGGGCGACCTCGATCCCGAGGATCTCGCCGCCAACGAGGCGGCGCTCCGACACGGCGGCCGGCTGTTCTCCGCCTACGGACTCGGGGACCAGAAACTCTGGGTCATCACCGAGCCGATCGTTCGGCGACGACGGTCCTGCGCCCTGGCGACAATTAGACGCTCGGCGCGCGTCGCTTTGGCAGTGGCCGGCTGCCAGGCGGCGCTCTTCGGACGAGAGCCTCCCGTGCAGGATCTCAGAGAAACTGACGCGCAAGTTCCTCGATCTGCTGCGAGTTGATACCGGCCGTCTCTTGCTTCTCTGTGGACCAGACGAGAGCGCCACTCTCGCCGCCGCCGTCCGTCAAGGGTAGGATCCCGTGCTCCGCGTACCAGACGCGCTTCGCCTCCCAGTCTGCCCGATACCCCGCGTTGTCGAGCATCCCCAGATGCTCCCAATACACCGTCGGGCGACCCGAGCGGTGGATCGTGAAGTCCGGCGACCGTATCGAGCCGTCAGCCATCCGCAGCGGCTGCTCGTACAGGTACTTGATGCCAACCCGGTACAGCGTGTCCGCCACGATGACCTCGGACTTAGACCTCACCATCTCGCCATTCGCGGTCCGGTGAACGTGCGAGCCATCCAGGACACGTCCCTCCGCCGTTTGAAACGGATCGGCCGCGCGGAACAAGCAGGTCAGCCGCCGTCCTGTTTCCGATTGCGACGGTGACGCCAGCAACCGGAGATCGTTGGGGTCGCCCTGCACGAAAAGCACGGCGCGCGTCCGCTGCCGCGTGAGCGCCGTATATATCAACTCGGGCGAGAGCAAGGGGCAGGGATTCGGGATCACCACCAGGGTGATGTCGAACTGCGAGCCCTGCGCCTTGTGGACAGTCACCGCGTAGGCCAGTGCGAGAGTCTCCGAGGCGCGCTCGCGGTCCGCGTTGAGATCCGAGGCCCAGAAGGTGAACTGGAGACCCTGCTGGGTCGAGAACTCAGCCTTCAGCCCCTTGTTCTTCGCCCAATGAACGGCCATGCCGATTTCGCCATTCGCAACGTCGCCCTCGACATTCTTTCCCGATGCCACCTCGTACGCCTTGCGGTGGTGATGGTTTCGCACGCACATGACCTTGTCGTGGAACAGCACCTCGTCGGCGCCTATGGGCGGCGGGAAGACCCGCCACATGCGTCTGACAAGCGTCGCGTCTCCCGACCGCCAGGTTCGCCGTACAAGCCGATTGAGCCCAGAGACGCCTCCCGGCCGTGACCTTACCGGGGTGAGGATTTGCCAGTGCTCAGCTCCCTCCCCTCCAACCCCGAAGTCGAAGGATGCCCTGCCCTTGTAGGTCCCGGCTGCTCCGAGCGACCGCTTGAGAGTGTCGGGATCCCCTGGGATCAGCGCGAGCTCGGGAGCAGTCGCGAGAAACTCCACCACCTTCTGGTGCAAGTCGTCCTCGTCATCCCAGCTCACAACCGAAAGCGTTCCATCACCGTTCCCGGCCAAGACCCGCGCGTAGGCCTCGTCGGCGGCAGGTGGAGATCCATCGACGGAGAACCACGCAGCGACCGAAAGATCGTCCCGTCCTACAGGTGCGGTGCCTGCGCCGCGCGCCGTAAGCGGCTTCTGTCGTCGACCGATCACGAGCTCCGCGAAGCCACCGCCGGTCTCGCCGGTGGCGGCGTCGCTCATATCCCGCAGATGGGCTACTAGGTCGGCGAATGGACGTCCGGCGCCGATGGGGGGAAGCTGGCGGTGATCGCCACAGAGAACCAGCCGCTCGACGCCTGTCACCGAGTCGATCAGCGCGGCGAGCATCTCCTCAGTCAGCATCGACGCCTCGTCCACTACGACGGTCGCCACACCGCCGTCCCGTCGCCCCTCCGCGGGCGTTGCGCATCGTACGTGGCCCGGCTCGGCCTAGGTCCCCTCCCGTTGCTTCCAGGGTTGAGTAGGGGTTGAATCTGGAAGGTGCCTGCTGGGCGAGCGGTGACTGAAGTCGGAAGGTAGAGGTCCCCGTGACCAAAGCGCGCGGGAAGTACTTCAAGGAGATCATGGTCGGTGTGG
>Ga0184632_10000075_pt1 | contig 28382 bp, 23 predicted proteins | sample PLM31_50_b1_FD_133153 | JGI IMG/M metagenome (GOLD analysis project Ga0184632, IMG submission 133153) | Groundwater sediment microbial communities from an aquifer in East River, Colorado, USA - PLM3-1_50_b1 | ecosystem: Environmental > Terrestrial > Soil > Riparian zone | place: USA: East... | reverse complement strand
GGTCCGTCACCGGCTCGGCAAGCGGGAGGGGTTCGTGACCACGGTCGGCTTCTCCGGCCAGGGCGGCGCCGGCGCCGCGACGGGCGGCCTGGGGGGCGTGGCCGGTGAGCTCGCCGGAGGGCTGGCGCTGTGACGGCGACCGACGTGATCGGCCTCATCCAGGCGGTGGTCCGCGACGAGCTGCGCGGCTTCAGGACCGCCGAGCTGGCCGTGGTCACCGCGCTCTACTCGCACGAGAGCGCCAGCGACCGCCACAACTACGAGTGCGACGTGCGCCTGCGCGACTCGGGCCTTGAGCTCAAACGCGTACCGGTCGCCACCCAGCGGATCGGTGCCGTGGCGATCCCGAACGTCGGCGACCTGGTGCTCGTCCAGTACCTCCAGGGCGATGTCCACTCGGCCCTGATCACCGCCCGCCTGTACAACGACAAGGACCGCCCGCCGGAGGCGCACCCGCGCGAGCTCGTCTACGTCTCCCCGGACCCGGCCGAGTCCGGCGTCCGGCGGGTCTCGGCGGAGCTGCCGAACGGCAACAAGGTGCTGGTCGACGACGATCAGCTGGTCGTCGAGATGGGCCAGACCATGCTGACGATCAAGCACGACGGGGAGGTGATCGTCGACTCCGGCAACCAGAACATCACCCTGACCGACCACGGCGGCGGCAACGCCGTGACCATCGACGTCCAGCAGGGTCAGGTGACGGTCAAGGGCAAGACCAAGATCGTGGTGGACGCGCCCCAGATCGAGCTCACCTCCGGCGCGGCCCACCCGCTGGCCCTCGGCGACCAGCTCGTGTCGTACCTGAGCCAGCTGGTCTCGCTCTACCAGTCCCACGTCCACCCGGGGGAGATGGCGCTCGGGGTGTTCCCGGTCTCGCCGGCCCCGCCCGTCCCGCCCTTCCCGCCGGCGACGCCGGCGCTGAACTCCACGCGCGTCAAAACCGGCTGAGGAGGTCGCATGCCGCTGAAGGTGGGGGAGCTGACCGAGGCGATGTTGCAGGCGCTCGGGCGGGAATGGCAGCAGGCCAAGGGAGCCCCGCTGCCGGCGGCCGGAGTGGAGGACCGGCGATTGCTGTTCGCCGCCGTCGCCCGTGGCCTCCTGGAGTACCTGGACTCCCACCAGGACCAGGTGATCAGGACCATCGACCTCGAGCAGTCGGGAGTACGGACCCGATACCAGGTCAAGGCGCTCGACCTTGACATCTCGGCACCGTAGGAGGAGTCCGTGGCGGACGACGACTTCCTCGGCACCGACCTGGACCTCGGCTTCGTCGCCGACGAACGGGGGCGGGTCTTCGCGGGGCCACACCTGCCGGTCGACCTGCAGGCCCGGGTGCGCGAGGACGTCGCCCCGCGGGAGGTCGACATCGGCGTGGTCGGCGGGCGAGCGAACCTCGTCCAGAGCCTGATCCTGCGGCTCAAGACCGAGCGCGGCGAGCTCGCGCCGCTCGGCCACCCGGACTACGGCACCCGCCACCTGGCGCTGGTCGGCGAGCCGAACACCGAGACCAACCGGAACCTGCTCAAGCTGTACATCCTGGAGGCGCTCCGCCAGGAACCGCGCCTGGAGCAGATCGACCGCGTCGACGTCCGCCGCGCGCCCGGCCGCGAGGACCGCGACAAGGTCGAGGTCGACATCGTCGTCCGGGCCCGGCGTCTGCCCGACCCGCTCAGCCTGGTGGTGCCGTTCTCGTTCGAGGGGCCGCTGCCATGACCTTCGTCGGCCAACCGTACGAGCGGTTCGTGGACGACCTGCTGCTGGCGTTGACCGGCGGCGTGACCCGGGAGGAGCACCGCTTCCTCGGGCCGGACCGGCCCTACAGCCTGGCGACGCCCGGCGCCTACGGCCCCAGCATGCGGGTGTTCGGGCAGCGTGGCGAGCGATTCGCGGTCTTCGAGCAAGGGATCGACTACGACCTGGATGCCGAGCCGGTGGCGGTTCGCTGGCGCACGGACGGCGGCCCGCCCGACGAAGCCAGCTTCTTCTATGTTAGCTACGACCTGCTCGCCACCCGACGCCTGACCGACCGGAACGCCGGCAGCGTCACCACCACACTGGCCGAGGCCTTCGGGCGGGAGCTCGCGGTGCTCCATCGGCAGATGGAGGAGATCTACTGGTCGGCGTTCGTCGACAGCGCCGGCGGCTCGTCGCTCGACCACCTGGCCGCCCTGCTCGGGCTGGCACGCAAGGACGCCCGGTTCGCCAGCGGCGAGGTCCTCTTCACCCGCGGCACCCCGGCCCCCGGCGACATCGCCATCCCCTCCGGCACGCTGTCCTCGACCCTCCAGGGCCAGAACTTCGAGACCGCCGACGCCCGTACGCTGCGGCGCGGCCAGCTGTCGGTGGTGTCGCCCGTCCGCGCCGTCCAGGAGGGCCCGGCCGGACAGGTTGCAGCCGGGGCCATCGTCCAGGTGAACCGCCCGATCTTCGGGGTCGAAGCGGTCGTCAACGAGCGCCAGACCGCGTTCGCCACCGAGAAGGAGAGCGACGACGAGCTACGCCGACGGATCAAGGGAAGGCTGGAGCGGGCCGGCAAGTCGACCGCCGACGCGATCCGCTACGCCCTGATCGAGGAGCTGCCGGAGGTCACCGACGCCAACGTGCAGGTGGTCGAGCAGCCAGGGGCGCCCGGCTTCGTCGAGGTCCGCCTGGGGGTCGGCGACGCGGCCAGCCCGGACCTGGCCCGGCGGGTGGAGGAGACGATCTTCAACACCCGCCCGGTCGGGGTCCGGGTCAGCCACAACCTGCCGACCGGCACCCCCACCCAGAGCGCCCGCCGCGCCGCCGCCGAGCAGGGCGTCCTGCGCGGCGCGGCCGAGGTCGTCCGCCTGCCCGGCGGCGTCCTCGACCGCCAGCCAGAGGGCAGCCTGCCACTCAGCGTGCAGGTGCTGGTGCGCCTCACCGAACGCAACCTGGCGGTCGCCCAGAAGGAGCGGATCGCCGACGACCTCCGGGCGCGGCTGGTCGGGTACGTGCAGGCGCTGCAGATGGGTTCGGACCTGATCCACGCCAAGCTGCTGGCCCGGGTGGTGGAGCCCGACGAGGTGAGCGACGCGATCCTGCTCGTCGGCACGCAAGCCAGCGGCGAGCGATTGTTCGACGACGACCCCGGTATCGCCGCCGACCTGGACACCGGGCGGCTACCACCGGCCATCCTTCAAGGGTTGGCCAGCCGCGGTCTGGTCGCATCCCGGGACGCACTCTCCGTCCGCAGGCGGGGACGCGGCTGGCAACTGACCGACGAGCTCAGCGGCCAGCCGTTCGACGTCCGGGTCGAGCAGGGACGGCTGGTCGTCAGCCGCGGCTTCTACGGCACGAACCTGTCGACCCACGACCGCAAGGCCCGCCTGGACTCCGGCGACGTGGCGGTGGCCCTGATGGACGAGGCGGTGATGCTAGACCTGCGGGTCGACCTGCAACCACGGCCCAGCTCCGACGCCACGGCGCCGCAGGTCACCCCGGCGGTCCGGAAGGCGATCGAGGACGCCGCCAACCGCGTCCTGGTCGGCAGCCGCGAGCGGCTGCGCAAGTCCGAGCTGGTCGACGCGATCCGCGCCGAGCTGGGCCAGGACGGCCGCGGCGGGCTGCAGCTGGCACCCGGCGACGCCGTGAGGTTGAGCGCCGAGTACGTGGAGACCGGTCGGCTGCTCAGCGACGCCGACGAGGTGGCCCTGGAAGACAATCACCTGCTCGAGCTGCGGACGCTCGACATCGTCGTGCCGGGGGCGCTCGATGTCCCGGGCTGAGCGCGTCCTCGGCGTCCTGCCGGCCTGCTACCGGGCCACCGAACCGGGCAAGCTGTTCGGTGCGGTCGCCAGCGCCTTGGCCGGACCCGTCGAGGAGGCCGACACGCACCTGTTCCGCATCCAGCGGGCGCATCGGCTGCTGGTCGCCGAGCAGGCCGAAGACGTCGTCCGCCTGGCGGCGGCACTGAACCTGAACGCCTTCCACTTCGAGGACCTCCTGGGCGACCGGGAGCTCGAGGAGCAGGCACGGCTGGAGGCACTGCGCGAGCGGGTCCAGCGGATCGCCCGGCTGCACCTCGACGGTCTGGGCACCCCGTGGGCGGTGCTCGAGGCGGCGGCGATCTTTCTCAACGCCCGGATCGTGGCCGACCGCCAAGGCGACCCGCTCGTCAAGCACGTCGACCCGGAGGGCTTCGTCCACCGGGCCACGGTGGAGCTGGAACGACGCCCGGAGGCGCCGCGCGCCCAGGTGTACCTCTACGAGAGCCCGCTGCAGCGCAGGAAGCTCGACCCGACCGCGCGCTGGCCGCTGGACACCTGGGCGATCGACAACCGAAACGTCGAGCCGGCGAGGATCACCTTCCTCCTCCGCGGCGTCGGCGAGCGCACGGTGCGACCCGGCCTGTTCTCGCCCGACATGGCAGAGGGCATCCTGTTCGACGGGATCGTGCCGGACGGCACCACGCTGCTGCTGGACTCGACCGGCGGGGCCCGGCTGGACGGCCACGCGGTCGACGACTGGCTCGTCCACTTCCGCGGCGGGATGGCGGACTTCTCCAACCTGGACGCCTCCGGCTACGCCGTCGACGACGGCGGCGACGCTCGCGCGCCCTTCGACGGTGACCTGGCCGCCCTGCCGGAGCCGCCGTTTCGGCGCAGGCACCCGGTTCCCGCCGCACCCGTCGGCCGTTCGACCTGGACGTTCACGGTGGCCGAAGCGGTCTTCGACGGGAGCCGCTTCGGCCAGTCCGTATACGCCACCGAGCACCTGCCAGGCGGCGTGTTCGACGGAGACACCGGCTTCGACGCCGGCGTCTACGACCTGCCCCCTAGCGGGGTCGCCGGCATGGCCTGGGAGGAGCGCATCCCGTGCGCGTTCAAGCTGGTCCTGCCGCCGCCACAGAGCCGGCAGGTGGATGGGGGACCGGGGCCGGGTGTCAACCCGCTGGATCGGGTGGCCGGCGTGCTGCCCCGTTTCAAGCCAGCCGGCGTCCGCGCCTACGTCGACACCGGCAGAGATGCCTGGGTGCTCGGACGGAGCGTCGTCCGCGGGCCCGACGCGACCGAGGGGGAGGGGATCGACCGCAATGCCACGGTGCTGCGCGGCCTGCTGGCCGACGCCTTCGTGCCGCTCGACCAGCCAGCAGGGGGTTGACCCTCTGCCCGCCCGGACCAGCCGGCCGGCCGCGGCCGTGGGGGACCCAGCGCCATGAGCGATCTCGCCGTCATCGTCACCTGCCACGCGCCCTATCTCCGGTGGCTGCCGGAGGCGCTGGACAGCGTCGACCGGCAGACACCGCAGCCGGTGGAGCGCGTGCTCGTCCTCGACGGCTGTGACGCGGCCCAGATCGACAACGGGCACTGGCGCCGCATCCAGGGCAGCTGGCACCACCCCGCCGGCGCCCGCAACGCCGGGCTGGAGGCCACCCGCGCGCCATGGGTGACCTTCTGGGACGCCGACAACGTCATGGCGGACGGCTTCGTCGCCGCCGTGCGGCGGGCGATCCGGGCGGCCCCGTCGGACCTCGGGATTCTCTACCCTGATCTCCAGCTCTGCGACGAGCGGCTGGTGCCTGGGGTGTATCGGGCGTTGCCGGCATGGGACTACTGGGGCCTGCGGGCCGAGAACTGCATCGACACCGCGTCGGCCTGGCGGCGGGACGCGATGGACGTCGCCGGAGGCTGGCCGGCCGGCACCCAAGGGCTGGACGACTACGCCCTCTCCCTGCGCGTCACCGCGGCCGGCTGGACGGCCGCCAAGCTGGACGGCCCTCCGGTGATGATGCGCAGCCATCCTGAACAGCGACACCGTAGGAGCGCCCTGGCAACCAGCATCTGGCAGGCTCGCTCGCTCGCGGTCGTCTCGCTGCTGGCCGGCCGGGACAGCACGTTCGCCCGCTGGGCGAGCTTCCTGCTCGAGGCCGAGCTTCCACCAAGGACCGCGCTGTACGTGGTGGACAACAGCGGCCGCCCGGAGTTCACCCGGATGGCGTTCGACGCCTGCCAGCGGATCGCGGCCTCGCGGCAGCTGAGCCACCTCGACTTCGCCTCGCTCGGGCGCGCCTACCACCCGGCGGCCGGCGAGTCATGGTTCGCCGAGGCGCGCCACCTCCACGTCGCCCGCCTGTACGCCTCCGTCCTGCCCCGGGTGGGGGAGGACCTGGTGCTCACGCTCGAGGACGACATGGATCCCCCGCGAGACGCCGCCCGGCGGCTCGGGGAGGAGATCGGCTTCCGGAGCCACGGCAACGTTGGCGTGGCCGCCGCCGCCTACCCACTGGCGCATGACGATCGGGCGGTCTGCGCCAGCTGGGGCGACGGCGGGGGAGAGCGCTGGGGCTCGTCGGTCAGCTGGGAGCAGCTCTCGGACGGCTCGATGGACGTCGCCTTCGTCGGTGGCGGCTGCAGCGTCTGGGCGAGCTGGGCGATGCAGGACGGCCCGGTCCACCTGCGGTGGCGGCACCAGCTGGGATGGGACGCGGTGCGCTGCGTGGCCCTCAGGCGGCGGGGCTACCGGGTCAGGCTGCACGGCGGCGTCCGCTGCCGGCACCACGTCCACGGCAGACTCCGAGCGCGGTGAGCGGGGAGGCGTCGGCGATGGTGCCACAGCTCGCGCGGCGATGGGCGGACGCCATGGCCGGCGACGGCGACGCGCGGGCGCAGTGGCAGGTCGATGAGGGAGGTGGCTGGGCCTGGCAGCCCGACGGGGTCGTGCTCGAGCCCAGCGGCTGCGACTGGTCGGGCCTCGGCTGGCGGCAATGCGCCGCAGCCACCCTGACGGACCTGCGCAACTTCGTCATCGAGGTCACGGTGAGCGGCACGGCCGACGCCGCGGGCCTCAGCCTTGGCCCATACAAGGACTTCCTGGTGGCGGTGAACCCGGCCACCGGGCCACGGCGGCTCCAGCTCGAGGTCGACGCCCCCGCACGCTGCTGGGCGTTCCGGGCAGACGGCCAGGTAGTCGGGCGCAACTGGTGGGACTCGGCCGTGCATACGGTCGAGGATCTCGTCAACGGCATGCTGACGCTCAAGGCCCACCGGCCTGAGCGGGTTCTGTTCCAGGACCTGACCGTGCACCGGTTCGAGGCGTCATGCCGGCTCTCGGTGGTGGTCGCCTGCTACCGGTTCCTGCAGCGCCTGCGGGTCGTGTTGCGCAACTGGTGCCATCAGGAGCTGCCGTCCGGCTCCTACGAGGTCATCGTCATCAATCCCCGCAGCCCGGACGGCACCCACGAGCACCTCGCCGCGGTGGCCCGCAGCTACCCACACGTGCGCATACGGGAGCTGGTGGTCCAGGCCGACCAAGCGATGAACAAGGGCGCCATGATCAACTGCGCTGTGGAGGCGAGCCGCGGCGCCTGGATCTGGCTGACCGACGCCGATTGTCTGTTCGCGCCGAGCAGCGGCGCGATCGTCATGGACCAGCTCGACGGAGGCCGTGACCGTCTGCTCTTCGGGCAGCGCCGGTACCTGACCTCGAGCCAGACGGACGACCTGCTGTCGGGCCGCCTGGACGGCGTTCGTTATTTCGACACACTCTCCGCCAACCCGTCCCCGAGGGCACCCGACCATTCACCCTGGGGGTACACGCAGATCGTGCACCGCTCCACGCTGGACCGGCTCCGCTACAGCGAGGAGTTCAACCACTTCGCGCACAGCGATCTCGCCTTCGTCGAGGACTGCCGTCGCATCGGGCTCAGCTTCCAGCCGGTCGACGGTCTGGTCTGCCTGCACCTGCATCACCCGTTCGCCTGGTACGGCACGAACCTGTTCCTCTGAGTCCCACCAACTCAGCGGACCCGTCGCCAGTCGTCGGCGAGCACGTCGACCAACAGGATGACGACCCCACCGGTCATGGCCGCCGCGGCCACGAGGTGGATCCACGGGTCAGGGTCGTTCTCGAACTCGGCTCCGGCAAGACCAATGGCGACAGCAAGCACACTGAGGCCCACACTCGCCAGGTGCCAGCCGTAGATGTCGCCCGTCCTCGGGCCATGGCGGTTGTGATGGGTCACGAACTTGGCGAACACGATGACTATCGCCACCCTGACGATGTCATTGAAGAAGTCGGCCGAAGTGTTCACTGGGGTGTACCCCCGATATAAGCGTCATTGGGCAGCGGATGATCGAGGTCGGCCGGACGGTGTGCGCGGAGCCACCACGGCTCCTTGACGTGGCATCTCCGGTTCTCCATGTCGGACTCCATGGCCCGGATCAGCCAGATGGACACGGCGACGCCGACGAGCAGGACGGTGCCCGCCGCGAGATACGCAACCAATCGAGCTGGCACGCCGAGCAGCGAGAAGAACGTCCAGCCGGCCAGACTGGCGGGGTAGATGATGCTGGCCGCAAACGGCTCGTCGATGAAGCCTGCGACCTCCTTCGGACGTCGCAGGAACTGCCCGTAGATGTTCAGGCGCTTCTCGATCAACTTGCCCGCGTCGATGAAGGCGGCGCATCTCTTGATGCCGTGCAGCTCGTAGGAGAACAATCCCAGCGTCGCGACGACGCCGAACAGGCCCACCGCCACCGACAGTCCCGAGCCAGGACCGGCCCGATCACCGCCACTCAGCGCAAGTATCCCTGCGCCCGTGGCGAGCGGTAGCAGGCCGAGCAGTTTCGTGCGCGTCTCGTCGATCGCCCGATAGCTGTCACAAAGCTGCTGGTAGACGGCTTTGAGGTCATCGCTGTGCTCGGTCATCGCCACGTCCACCTCCAGCAGGCCTGACGGCTCCACAAGGCAAGTGTCGCTCGGAGAGCGTCACGGAACTGTCAGTGGTCGCGCACATCAGGTTCCCCGACCCTCAGCCTTCAGCGGAGTGGGTCGATCCAGTGGTTGTCGAACCATGCACAAGCCCTGACAAGTCCGAAGTAGGAGCGTCGCATGCGTGGGACACCGGGACCACTGGTTGACCCAGCCAGCCAACCGATCCGATGACCGAGGGCGCCAGCAAGTAGGTTTGCGAGCAGGGTGACTGCGGTGATTCTGCAAGAATCGCGGCCTCCGCGGGGCGCCTGGGTGGTTTGGGGTGTTGCCGCGGTTAGGCGTCAGCGGGTGCCCGCCGGATGGAGCGGTACGTCCCACGGCCGGTTCCCCTCGGCCCGCAAGGGTCATTCGGCCGTGGCCAGTTCACGACACTGCCGCCTGGCTTCGCCGTTCAGGATGACTGCGGCCTAGGTTGGCGAGGGAGGACGCGACCTGAGGGGTCCAAGCAGGCGTCCCCGGGTCAGCATAATCACCGGCATGCTGTCGTGATGCACCGAGCGGCTGAGACAGTCCAAGGCTACTCCGGCCCTCGGCCTCGCAGCGTGGGGGTGCCATTGGGCCAGTCGACTGCCCGGCCGCAGACCTCGCAGATCGCCACCTCGGGATAGTCATCAGCGAGGTCGCTGCCGACGAGATCGTCGGCCATGACCTGCGCGTCGCGGTGGCGCCCACGCCGGCAGGCGACGAACTGGTAGATCGGGGCAAGATCACGGCGCAGCCGCTCCGCCTACAGCAGCTGCAGCTGCCAACCCGCCTGCAGTTGGAGCCGCCGCCGTGACCACGGCCCCACGCTGCGGCCGCTCGCGTGCAGCCGATGTGGGCGGCCGCGCCACAGCACCCGCCAGGGAGGCTTGGGTCGCTGACGGAGCGCACGGCGCACCCGGTCGATCTCGGCTTGCTCCATCGCCCCTCCTTGCCCCTCGACCGGCCCAGCCTTGCCGACGCCGATCCTCCTGGATCGCTCGCCTCCCCGCGAGACTGCTGCTCAGCATGACAGGTCGCCTTGACAAGTCCTGCCCGTTCGTCGCTAGCCCGCCGAAGCCGCGGGGTCAGCCGTCAAGATCGTCAAGGTGGCGGTAGATGGACGCCCGGCTGACCCCCAGCGCGCTGGCGATCGCCGCCACGGTGTACTGCCGGGAGGCATACATCTCGCGGGCGAGCCGGATCTTGGGCTCGGTCATCACCGCCGGCCGGCCGCCCGTGCGGCCGCGGGCGCGGGCGGCGGCCAGCCCAGCGCTGGTCCGCTCCCGGATCAGGTCACGCTCGAACTCGGCCAGGGCGGCGAAGATGTGGAACACCAGCTTGCCGCCCGGGGTGGTGGTGTCGATCGACTCCTGCAGCGACCGGAACCCCACGCCGCGGTCGGCCAGGACGGCGATGGTGTCCACCAGGTGGCGCAGCGACCGGCCCAGCCGATCCAGCTTCCACACCACCAGGGTGTCGCCCGGACGCAGCTGGTCGAGGAGCTGATCCAGCGCCGGCCGGGCGGCCAGGGCGCCGCTGGCGGTGTCGACGAACACCCGGTAGCAGCCGGCCGCCTTCAGCGCATCGACCTGCAGGTCGGGATGCTGCTCACCGGTAGAGATCCGCGCGTAGCCGAGGAGGTGCGCCATGCCCCGAGTGTCGCATAACCCTTCAAGGGGCGGGGTTGTGCGACGTTGATTTCGGACACGGGTTATGGACGCCGAGGGAGCGGAGCGGAGTGGCACCTGCTTGGGTTGTTGCAGAAACGTACGTTTGTGGACGCCGTCGCCCGGACAGGTTGGCGACGAAGATGTGACGTGCAAGCGGTCGGGCGCGTAGGACCTCGCGGATCTCCTGGTAGTCGGCCGGCGTCGCCGCAAGCCATCCGGAGCCCGCTGTTCTTCAACGCGTTCAACTCGCTTGAGGCCTTCCTCAAGGCGAGCGGGTTGGGCGACCTCACGTAGGTCCAGCAGCGACCGTCCTGGTCACAGGTCACAGGCAGAGCGTTTGGCGGGCGGTCTTCTCCCATCGGGCGGAGTCAGCGCCCCCAACTTCGTCGGTGACGATGAGACTTGCGCGTGTCCCGCCACCGTCCTCGAATGGTCGAACGCCGTTCATCGCGTACCAGGCCAGCTTGGCCTGCCACCGTGCCTGGTAGACCGGGTCGTCGAGCATGCCCAGGTGCTCCCACAGGTAGGTTGCGCCGGCGTCGGTGCGGACCGTGAAGTCCGGTCGGCGCACCGTGCCGTTGTCGCCGACGAACGGCTCCTCGTAGGTCCAGTCGACGTCGAGGGCGGTGAGCAGATCGGCGATGATCACCTCGCTCTTGCTCCGCACCAGGACGCCGCCGCGGGTGCGGTGGACCAGCCGGTCCTCGAGGACTGCACCGGCGACCTGCACTGGCGCCGGGTCGGCGAACAGGTTCGTCAGCCGCCGGGCGGTTTCCGAGCTGCCTGGTGCGGCGAGATCGATGAGGCCGTCCAGCGGACCCTCATGCAGCAGCACGATCCGCTGCCGCTGCCGCGTGAGGGCGGTGTACAGCAGCTCGCGGGACAGGCCGGCGGTCCGTTCCGGCAGCACCAGGATGGTGAGCTCGAACTCGCTGCCTTGCGCCTTGTGCACCGTGATCGCCCAGGCGAGTTCGAGCGGCGCGTCGGCGTCGCCCCAGTCCCGGAAGGTGTACTTGAACCCGGGCTGCGAGGAGAACTCCACCTCCGTCTTGTTCGGCGTCCAGGTGACCTTCCGGCTCCTCACCTGCCCAACGACCACGCCGATCTCCCCGTTGGCGATGAACCCAAGCGCGCCCGGCTGGGGCCAGACGTTCTTGTCGCTCACGCGCCGGTTGATGAGGTTGATCACCTTGTCGCCGTACACGATGCGCTCCGGCCCGATCGGCTTCGCGACCCAGCGCTCGTGGGGGGGCCGCAGGGCAGCCTCGAGCGCGCCTCCGCGGAAGCGGCGTTTGAGCGCACGGTTGATCTCGACCGTGCCCCACCCGCGGGCGCGGACAGGGGAGAGGAGCTGCCAGCGCTCGGCCCCTTCGCCCGCGCCGCCTTCGCCCCAGTTGAAGTAGACGCGGTCGCCGACTCGGCTACCGCCGTAGGACGTCTCGAAGGCAGCCGCAGTGTCCTCGGCCGGCAGGTGCAGCTCTTGCTGCAGGAGCTCGAGGACCGACTGCTCCAGCTCGCCGCGGCGCCACGGCACCGCCCGCAAGGTCGGCATCGCCGTTCCGTCTCGCAGTCGCTGCCACACTTCGTCGGCGTCAGCGGGGAGGCCGGCGCCACCGAACCAGGCCGCGAGCCGCAGGTCGTCCCGGTCGGTCCCAGCCTGCCGCCGCAGCACGGTGAACTCCGCGTAGCCGGCAGCCACCCGAGGGAAGCGCTGCTCGATGCCGTCTGGGGCCAAGCGGGTGACCACGTCGACGAAGGGGCGTCCCGCCCCGATCGGCGGGAGCTGGCGGTGGTCGCCGACGAGGATGAGGCGCTCGACCCCGGCGAGCGCGTCCAGCGTCGCGGCGAGCTGTTCCTCGGTGAGCATCGACGCCTCGTCGAGCACCACGGTCTTGAAGCCCTTCACCCGGCTCGCCGAGTCCCCCGTCGCCCGGTAGCGTCCGGTGGTCGGGTCGTACCGGTTGCCCCGCAGCAGGAACTGCGCGATCGTCTGGGCGTCTCTCTCAACCTTGGTCGTGAGTTGCACCCGGGCCTTGCCGGTCGGCGCCAGGAGCAGCACTCCGCCGCGGTGGACCTCTGGCGCATGGCAGAGCACCTTGAGCACGGTGGTCTTGCCCGTTCCAGCCGGGCCCACAAGAACCGATACCCGGGACGCGAATAGCTCACCCAGTGCTTCGGTTTTCTCGTGACGCGCCTTCTGCTCGAGTGCTCGGTCCTCCAGGCTGTCCGGGAGCGCGCCGAGCTCGTCGTCGAGCAGTTGGGCGAAGTCGGGGACGCCGGCATGCCGCGGGGCCTTGAGGCGCTGCTCGACCTGCCGCCGGATGATTCTGCGCGTCTCCGCGAGCCGGGCGAGCTGCAGCGCGTCCGTGCCGTCGGCGAGTTGCGCAGCCACCAGCGGGCCCGGAGCGGCGGCGTCCCGCATGGCCGCCGCCGACAGGTCGAATGCCGCCAACGCGTCGAGGTCGAGTGGGCAGGGCCGGGTCAGCGGCCGCTCCCTGATGGCGCTGACCAGCTCGCGCTCCGGCAACAGCGTGTGCCCGTCGTCGGTCGCCTGCTCCAGGGTGTCCACCAGCAGCGCGCGCACCCGCCTGGGGTCCAATGGGTCCGCCATCGCCGATGGAGCCGGCAGCGGGTGCGCGCTGGCCACCGGCTCCTCGGGGAAGACGCCCCGATCGACGACCGCGACCCCCACCGGGTCGGGTGCGGCGCGATCGTCCTCGTAGAGGAGGAACGGGTTGGCGAGCAGGGCGCTCTCGTCGACCGCGGCCTGCTGCAGGTAGAAGCGCTCGGCCTGCTCGGGGGTGAGGTCGAAGCGTGACAGCAGTTGGAGGAGCCGCCTGCGCGGCTGGGGCAGCCGGGCCCACTTTGCCCGCAGGCTCGGGGTCGCCAAGCTGGCCACGTCGCCACCGAAGCGGGCTGGATCGGTCAACGCGGCGTCGACCGCCGGCCACGGGTCGTCGCCCTCCCGGATGTGCGACACGAGCGCGCGGGCAAGCAGCGTCCCGCGCTCGACGCCGAAGGCGCAGAGCGCCGAGCCGAGCCCGGGGCAGGGGCCTCGGAGCCGCCACAACCGGTTCAGCTGCGTGTCGATCCACTCGAACGCGGCCGGAGGGAGGCCGCCGACCAGCTGGTTCGCGGACCGTCCCGCGCGTTCGATCGCGACCAGCGCCTCGATCGCGGCGTCGTGGCTGACGTGCTCCGTGACGTAGGAGAACGACTCCCAAGCGGTATCGGGGGCGAAGGCGATGGCATCGGTGATGTCGAGCGCCGGGTCCTCATCGGCCGCTGCGAGGATTGCCTGATAGGGAAGAAGCACGCCGTCCCGCCTGTCGGGACGGAGGCTGTGCCGGATGACGGTCTCCCACAGGCTCGTCGGGAATTGCTCGGGCCCGTCGGTGGCATACCGGCCGGGTAGCTCGACGCCGGTCACCCGGGCGGCGCCGACGAGGACACGGCGCGGATCGTCGGAGAGCGGGCTGTGCTTGGCGTAGAAGAAGGCCAGGCTCTCGTCTGCCCTGACGGCGCTGAAGAACTCGGCGAACAGGGCCTCCTGGTTATGCCCGTGCATCACCCACGTGCTCGGCCGCTTCCCGCCCATCAGCCGGTCGACCTCGTCCTCCAGCTCCTGGTGGTAGGCCACGTCGCGTTGCGCGAGCACGTCGCCGAGCTGCTCACGGAGCATCCAGCGGTACGGGATGGCGTGCGCCGAGTATGCGGGCAGGGCGACCGGGGTCGGCCGTAGCCCGCTGAGCGCCTTGTTGTACGCGAAGGGATGCGCCTTGGTCACGGTGAGGTCGTGCGGGGACATGAAGGTGGCCCGCTCGACCACGCACGGCGGTCGATCGGACTCCCGCAGGTCGGCGATGAGCCGGCCGGCCAGTTGCTGCTCGCGGCGATCGTCACGCTGCTCCCCAATGCTCTTAAGCAGCACGCAGGAGCCGTTGCCGTGCGGGTCGCGGCAGACCGTGCCGTCCCAGCCAGCGTCGTGCCAGGGCACCCGCAGCGAGATGTGCTCGACGAAGCGACGGTCGCTCGGCCGCCCGTTCTGCGTGGCCATGGCTTCCTCCCATCCGCCTGGGCCGGTTTGGCCGAGGTAGTCTAACTTGCGCTTCTCAGGTCGAGGATTCGTGCCGACCAACAGTTCTGTCACGAGCGAATCGGGTTGCTTGGCGTACTCTTGAGCTGTCTGTAGAGTTCGCCCGGCGTCACTAAGCGCGAGCAGATGCGGAGGTCTTCAGCGATGCCGACACCATCGGTGGTCCTGCCGCTCATCGCCCCAGGGGCGCAGGTCGTGGTCCGCGACGAGGAGTGGCTTGTCCGGGCGGTCCAGCAGACACCGGCGGACGGCAAGCTCGTCCGGGTGATCGGCGCCTCCGAGCTGGTCCGCGACCAGGAGGCGACCTTCTTCACCGAGCTGGACGACGTCCAGCCGCTGCGGCCGGAGGACACCACCCTGGTGCTCGACCCGACTCCCGGGTTCCGGCGCAGCCGCCTGTACCTCGAGGCGCTGATCCGCAAGACCCCGCTGCCTGCGGCCGAGACCCGCCTGGCCGTGGGACACCGGCAGCTCCTCGATCAGCTCGAGTACCAGCGGCACCCGGTCAAGGCGGCCCTCGAGGCGCTCCGGCCGCGGCTGCTGATCGCCGACGCGGTCGGCCTCGGCAAGACGCTCGAGGTCGGCATGGTCCTCTCCGAGCTGATCCGGCGCGGCCGCGGCGAGCGCATCCTGGTGGTCACCCCGAGGCACATCCTCGAGCAGTTCCAGCACGAGCTGTGGACCCGTTTCGCGATCCCCCTGGTCCGGCTCGACTCCGAGGGCATCCAGCGGGTCCGCCAGAAGATCCCTGCCACCCGCAACCCGTTCACCTACTACAAGCGGGTCATCATCTCGATCGACACGCTCAAGAACCTCCAAGTTCCGGCGCAGGCCCTCCCGCGACGGCGCGAACCAGCCCGTGTCCGGCTGCCACGAGCGCAGCTGCGCCACAATCTCATCGTCGCGCAGGGCGAGGAGCTCTTCTGTGCTCAACGGCGCAGTCGGGCCGACCCACCCTTCCATCTCCGGCTCCGCTGGTTCGCCGAACCGTTCAACCAGCTTCTGGTAGCGCGCGACCTGGTCTTCGGGCAGGGCGTCGCCGAAGCGAGTCAGCTGACCTAGCCGCCACCGGTCGATGGCCTCAGGCTGCAATCCGATCTCCTGGGGCCCGGCATCGATCCACCCGATCACCCGCGCCTGGATCTCCCTTGGCAGGATGGCGCGCCGTTCCCGCAGCAGCAGCGTGTACTCCCGCTCGACGTGGAGGTCGTCGTAGAGGTCCCGCCGGCCGATCCGCTCGGCGATCAACGCCTCGTCCGGGACGTGCCGCAGGACGTGCAGGGCAAGGCGGTGGAAGATCGCCCGTTCCCGCCGCTCCAAGGCTTCCACCGCCGGGGCGACTCCTGGTTGATCGCTGTGTGCGAGCAGGACCGCAGCATCGCGCAGCGCCGACGTGAGCGCCTGCTCGCGATCGTGCTCCCGCCCGCCATCCAGCGTGCCCCGCCAGCCGTAGGAATGATCCCGCCAAGTCCTCCCACCCGGAATGCGCTCGTCGAGGGCCTGATCAAGCAGGTCGGCCAGCAACGCAAGGCCGTCCAGGCCCAGCTGCGGGAAGACCGCCGCAATCAGCTCGGGCACCAACCCGGCCGAACGCCACCCACCGCGACCCGCCTCCGCCTCAAGCAGTGACCGCAGGAGCAGCAGAGCCGCATCAGCTTCGCCGGCATGTGCCAACCGGGCGATCAGATCACGAACCTTCGGCGGCAACGCCCACTGATACCGCGACGCCAGGAAGCTCGCGATCCTCGGGGCCAAGCGCGCTGCAGCAGCAGTCGGCAGCGCCAGCGCGGCCTCGGCGACACACTCGTGCGCCTGGGGATTGTCGGTCTCCAGCGCGAGCGCGACCTCGAGCACGTCGCGCTGGACGCTCGGCTCGGCGGCCATCCGAGCCAGATAGCGCCCGGCCGGCCAGCGCACGTACGCGATCGTTTGGTCGTCGGCGACCTCAAGGGGCGGAGGGTCGCCCAGATAGCCCTTGCCGCGCAACAGACTGAACCATCCGGGTCCTGCTTGCGCGAAGAAGCGTTCCAAGGCGACCACGCTGTGCGGCACGCTCTGCAACTTCTTCCCGTCGCTGTGGACCGGCTTCTCCTTGCCAGCCAGCCCATCGATCAACGGCAGGGACGCGGCGAAGGAAGACTCGAATTGGCGGCCCAGCCGCAGTAGCAGGATCTGGGCGTTGTCCCACAAGGCACGGAAGTCGTCATCGACCGGACGAGGTCCTAGCTGCGAACCACGATGCGTGACTTTGTGGAGCCCAAGCGACTTCCACAACAAGCGCACCTCGTCATCAGGAGGAAACCCCAGCGCCGTGGCGATCTCGTCGATCTCCCTCTTCTGGTCCCCCTCCACCCGGCCGCACTCTCCACACTTGGTGAACAGGCTGGCCGCCCGCTCAGCCGGGATCATCGGCCGCAGGATCTCGCGCAGCGCCGACTCAAGCTCCCGCAGGAGATGACCCACCAGGTGTGTCCTGGAGACCAGCGGGGGATCGCCGACCACTAGCCTGCACGCGTCAGCATAGAAGGCCGCCACGGCAGGCCCGAACGTTCCCATTAGGCGGTGAATCTCAACCTGACGCCGATCACGCGGCACCCAGCGGGCCAGCGGCTCCTTCACCGGCGTGCACCTCCTCGTGAGCGTCTCGTGCGCTGCAAGCAGCGGACTCAGCTTGAGCGCTGGTCGCGGCGGCGACGCCGGGCGCGCAGCTCAGCGTCTGCAGTGGCATCGGACTGGTTGGCGTACCGGGCCGTGGTCTGGAGGTTCTTGTGCCCGAGTCGCTTGCGGATCGTCGCCAGGCTGACGCCGTCGTTGACCAGCTCGGTGGCGTGCGCGTGACGAAGCTGGTGGAGGGTGACGGTGGCGCCGACCGCCGCGCAGTAGCCGGCCCACCGCTGTTGAACCGACTGGTACCGCAGCGGCCCGCCGCGGCCGTTCTTGGCGGCGCGGAACAGCGGGCCGTGCCGGTAGCCGGTCGCCTTGAGGTAGCCGCGCAGCTCGGCGACCAGGCGCGGGTCGTCGAGCAGAATGGTGCGGCGGCGGCCACCCTTGCCGAGCACGCTGAGGCGCTCGTCGTCGACGGTGAGGTCGAGGTCCTCGACATGGACGGCGAGGGCCTCACCGATCCGTACGCCGGTCTCGTGGACGAGGTGGAACAGCAGCCGGTCGCGCCGCTGGGCGCGCGGGATCGTGGCGAGGATCTGCGCGATAGTGGTCCGGGGAACACCGCGGGGCTGCGGGTCGGGCAGGCGGACCCGCTCGAGCTTGACCATCGGGTTGGCCGGGATCGCCTCCTGCCGGTAGGCCCAATTGAGGAAGCTGGACAGCGAGGCCTGCTTGCGGGCGCGAGTTGCGGGGGAGAGCCCGTCGAGGGTGGCGAAGAAGCCGCGGAGAAGCTGGGCGGTGATCCCGGCGGAGGGACCGGCATAGTAGTGGGTGAAGGCGGCGAGGTCGCTGGTGTAGGCGCGGCGGGTGGTGGCGGGCCGTTCGGCGTTGGCGAGGTCGGCGAGGTATTCGGCGACGAGCACCTCGACGGTCGGCTCCTCAACCTGGCCGGCGGGTGCTGTGGCGACGACGGCGTGCTTGGCCATGGGACGTCTCCTCAGTTCCTGCGATAACGATAAGCCGACCGGTGCCGACGCAGGGCCGTTGTGCCTGGTCGTAGCGGCTGGTTCCTGCGATAACGGAGCTTATCGCAGGAATGTCCCTGCCATATTGCTGCGCGGCGCCGCCACCGAAGCGTTCCACCGCCAGCTTGAAACGGACTTGGCCCCAGCACGCCGTGTCTGTGGCGGGTATCTGGTTTAGTAACCCGACCATGACCCTAGACGCTAATAGGCCTCCGGCCACCCTGCCTGCCCCGAGGTCGCCAAGCAGCGTCCTCATCGACCATAGGCCGCCAAGAAGCGAGCAGGGACTGTGCCATCGCCATCGGCGGGACATTCCGCCTGGCGCGCTTGACTTCTCGGCCGCTGGGCACTTGTACGCGACGCATCCGCTGCATGCGTTCGCGGCTCGGTGCCCACCGCCGCTGGCCCGCTGGGCGATCGAGATGTTCACCGACCCCGGCGACTATGTGCTGGATGTCATGTGCGGGTCGGGCACGACGCTCGTCGAAGCAGTGCTCACGGGTCGGCATGGGTGGGGTGCCGACATTGACCCGCTGGCACGGTTGCTGGCCGAGGTGAAGGCGACGTTTGTGGCGCCAGCAGCAGTGGAGGCGCTCGCGGCCGCCGTCGAGCAGACCCTGACCGGCGATCTTGACGACACCTGGCGGCCGTCGCTGCCGAACTTGGAGCGCTGGTTTCGGGCGGACGTCCGCCGGGATCTTGCCCGGTTGCGAGCGGCGATCATGGCGTGCGCCCCCCAGGACGGGCCGGTGCGTCGGCTCGCCTGGGTAGTGTTCTCGTCGCTGATCGTGGCGCGGACTTCGGTCGCCAACGCCCGCGATCTGGTCCACTCCCGCCACCACTACCGCCTCTGGAAGGAGGACCCCGACACGACCGGGCGGTACCTTCGCGCGCTGCGCCGGGCGGGCAGGCTGATGGCCGACTTCGGCGAGCGGCTCGCCATAGCGCCGGGTGCCCCGGGTGTGCCTCGGCTGGTTGGCGACGATGCCCAGGCGCTGTCCGTGGCGACCGGGTATGTGGATCTAGTGTTCTTCTCGCCCCCGTACGTGTCGGCGTTGGACTACCCACGAGCGCACATGTTCGCGGTGGCCTGGCTGGCCGATGTGCTGGGCACGACCACGCCGGCGTACCAGGAGCGGGCCAGGGACTACATCGGCACCGACCGTGCGGCGCTTGCCCGGGCGACTAGGCAGCAACCCTTGCCGCCACCATCCGGCTTCGCCGAGGTGGATGCGGTCGTCGACGAGCTGGCGCATGCCCCCGCCAAGGCCTGGGTGGTGGCCCGCTACTTTGCCGACATGGCGGCGGTGTTCGCCGAGTGCGCGCGGGTGGTCCGTCCAGGTGGGCACGTGGTCCTGGTGGTGTGCCCGTCCAACATCCGTCGGGTACGGGTGGACACACACAGCCTGTTCGTTGCGATGGCGCCGGCGGCCTCCAAGGGCTGGCTGGTGGTGGAGGACACCTATGAGCGAACGATCCATGACCACCGGCGCGTGATGCCGTACCTGGAGTCGGCGTTCGGGGAGCGGATGCGGACCGAGTACGTGCTGGTCCTGCGCCGAGGCTCGGACCGGGAGTCGGCCCAGCCGGCTTCGTGTCCCGGCGAACGGTTGTCAGTCGATCATGCGGAGCTTGGCCGGGGTGGGGTCGACCGCGACCAGCAACGGCCGGGCCATCGAGGTGAAGCTCACGATCGCCTGGCCGGGGGCCAGGCCGGGTAGCCGCTGCCATAGCGCGTCGTCGACCCCGGCGATGCTGGCCTTGAGCCGGCTGATCGTGACCGCGTCGTTGATCTTGTGCAGGACGAAGTTGTTGACCAGGCCGAGGACCTGGCGGGGCAGGTGCTGCGGCAGCTGGGTGACGAACACTAGGCTGAGCCAGCGCTTCCTGCCGCGCTTGGCGATCCGGCTGACCTGCTGGAACAGGTTCGGCATGGCGGCCAGCCGCTCTTCGGCTAGGAACTCGTGGGCCTCCTCGATGACGATGAGCACCTTGGTCAGCGGCGCATCGCTCTTCTCCGCCTCCTTGTAGGCATCGTCTTGATGCCGCTGGGTGCCGCGGAGCAACTCCGCGATGACGAGGTTGTTGAGCAGGGGGCTGTCGGTGTCCGACAGGTCAAAGATGGACACCCGTCCCGGGGTGAGCAGCTGGCCGTAGTCCAGTGCGGCGCTGCCAGGCCGGTCAAAGACATTGAGGCGACGTAGCCGAGAGACGAGGCCGAAGACCTTCCGCCAGGACGGCAGGTTGTCGGTGCTCTTGACGGCGACGTCGATGTGCCTGAGTACGGTGGCCCGGTTGGCGCGGATCTCGTTGCTGTACAGCCGGACTTCGTCCGGATCCTCCTTGGCGAGGCGGGCGTGCAGCAGCGCGATGACGTCGTACAGGTGGGCCAGCTGCATGCGCGGGTAGCCGGTGTCGAACTCGTTGAGCTCTAGCGCTTCGCGTTCTTCCTGTTGCTTCCCTTTGTTGGGGTAGACGTTGAGGTCCCTGAGGACGAGCTTGGCGGTGTCGTAGGCCTTCTGGAAGCGCTGCTTCTGCGCGTCGTTGAGCTCCAGCAGCTCCTCGACCACATACGGGGAGAGCTGGTCGAATCTTAAGGTGAAGTCGTGGATGTCGGGATGGTGGGGGTTGCTGGTGTCGTGGCCAACCAGCTTGTAGATGCGGGTGTTTGGCACACCTTCGGGCCGAAGGCCACGCTGGGTCAGCGCCGCGAGCATGGTTGGGTCCTCGGTGGGCTCGTTGAGCTCGGTGTACTCGCCCTCGGTGTCCAGCAGGAGGATCGCGTAGCCGTCGGCGGCGGCTTGCCCGATGAGGCGGCTGACCGTGGTCGACTTGCCCCCGCCGGTGGTGCCGAGCACGCCGGTGTGGCGGGGCAGCACGCTCTTTCTGGCCCCGTCGACCTTGACCTCGATGGCCTCGTCGCCGGCGGCCACCCCCAACTGCAGAGTGCCGTCCACGCGGAGCGTCTTGGCGGTCTGGTCGCTGTCGAGGGCGAAGACTGGGCTGTTGGGCAGCGGCCGCAACCGGGGCGGGACCATTGTTCCCTCGGCGGTCTGCTCGCCGAGCAACTCGACCTGCACCCAGCCGTGGTAGCGGGGCATGAACACCGCGCCGCGCACGGCCGTGGTGACCATCGAGGGGGCATCGGCGCGGAGCCCGTCGGGGGCGGCGAACGGGCCGGCGACCACGATGCCGAGGTACTGCCGCCGGTCGGGGTGGCTGGAGATCCGGACCAGGGACTGGGCGGGTAGCCGCTGCACCGACTCGTAGGGCAGCAGCACGGTGATCGTGTTGTCCTTGGCGCCCGGGGTGTCGAACATGGTGCGGCCGATCGAGCCGCGGAACGCCTCCGGCTCAACCCAGGCGGGCATGGCCCGGATCTCAGCCAGCCGGTCCGGCTGGCCCTGGCCGTCGGGCTCCGGCTGGTCGGTTCGCAGCAGCTCGTCGCGGACCGGGTCGTCGGATACCAGCTGGTCCGGCTCCAGGCCACCGCTGCCCGCCGGTTGCTGGGGGTTGGGGGGCTCCGGCCGGGCGCCGGTCGGCGATGGCTCCTTGGGCCAAGGCTGCGGGCTCTCGCCTGTCATGTCATTGCTCCCTGGTGTGCCGTTCGGGGAAGTACCGGGTGGGTTCGCCGTGCAGGTGGTAGGCGGCCGTGACGGCGTCGTCGAAGGTGTCTGCCCCGAACATCGCCCGGCACGCCGCATCGGCGAGGTCGATCGACAGCGGGAAGCCGCGGTGCTCCTGGAGCGCGGAGTCGGCCATCGCGATGTGGGCCGCATAGTGCACACAGTCGGCGTGGGCGAAGAAGGGGGTGGCGGGGCTGTGCGCGGACACCCGGTAGACGCCGAGGACGATCTGCGGGCCGATGTCAGTCACAAAGTCCGCGGCGAGAGCACCGTAGTCCTTCTCGGTGTGCTCGTAGTGACCATTGCTGACGATACGGTCCATGGCGGTCTTGGCGGTGCTGATGACGGCATACTCCAGCGGCCGCAGCGCTCCACCGATGGTGAGCAGAACCCGGTCTTTGATCGCGGAGGGTACGAAGACGAACTGCTTGTAGGCGACCAGCTCGCGGAGCACCTCGAGCCCCGTCTCGAGGAGCTTCATGTTGCCGGAGCCGGTGAGCAGCTCGTAGGGGGCGATGTTGCCGTGCCCCATTCGCCATGCCGCCTTGGAGCGACCTAGCAGCGCCGCCCGTTCGGCGTAGGTCATGATGCCGCGCCGGCCCAACTCCGCCATCGTGTCCCGCCGGTCGTTGACGTCCGTGGCGGCGCGGCTGCGGCGCCGCTCCAGCAGCGCCTCTACCTCCTCCACTGGGTTCTTGGCCACCGCCCGCAGATCACGGCGAAACAGCCGCTGCGAGAGGGTGAGCTCGTTGCCCTGGTAGCTGACGAGACAGATGCCGATCTGGGTGACGGTCAGCAGCAGCGTGTCGTGGGTGGCGGTCGTCCCGTCGCAGGTCTCCAGCTCCCCGCTGAACAGAACCTTGCGGTGCACCTCGTCCAGGTCGGCCACCTTGGCGGTGTGTACCCCGGCTTCCTTCGGCGCGTCCTCGGCTGTGCGCAGCATCGGGAACAGGCGATCGCGGACCGTCTGCTGAACCCGTCGTTCCAGGGCGATGGCCGGGCCGACCTCGGCCTGGATCCGCTGGTAGAGCGCGCCGATGTCGACCCCGGCCTGCCACGTGTCGAGGTCGAGGGTCGTGCTGATCTCCTCGCCGGTCGCGGCGAGGTACTCGTCCTCGCTGATCGTGTACGGGGAATCGCTGCTCACGATCTGTCCCTTCTCACGCGGCGATCGGCTGGCCTCGCCTCACTGTTGGAGCTCATTTCCTTTGACTTCCAGACGATACGGCAAAACGCGACAGTCGCCGGTAAGTTCCTTCTTGGTCGCCTCGCGGCGAGCGTACCGTTCTTGCATCATGCTGGCCGGTCGGGTCCTTCCTCGGAGTCGGAGGCGCCGTCACCTGGTCCTTCCGACGCCTGATGGTCGGCCGTGGCTGCCGGGTCGCGAAGGTCGAGCAGCCCGAGCAACCCCCGCGGTCGGGGCGGTCGCAGCCGCGCCAGCTGCCGGGCGTACCCGGCCGCGGTCGCCGGCGGGAGGCCGAACTCTGCCTCCAGCAGCGCCGCCAGCTCCTCGATGGAGTCCAGCCCGGCCTGCTGGGCTCGCTGCAGCACAACCTGCTGCGGGGCCAGCAGCTCCAAGGCGACCCGCTCGGCGTGATGCTCGGCGTGGCCGGTCTGCAGATCACGCCAACGCCCGTCGGGGGTCCGCTCAAGCAGATGGGTGTGCACCCCGATCGGCACGTCGAACGCGGCAGCGTCCACCCGCTCGTCCGCGGTCGGCTCCCGCAACCCATCCAGCACCTCGAGCAGCTGGGGGCGGCGACGGGCCACCTCGTGCCGCGGCAGCAGGTAGTCGACGATGAAGTGCCCGCCCTCGTGCCCCAGGCTCACCCGGCGCTGCTCGGGGGTATCCGCGGCATCGACGAAGATCACCCCGACTCCTGCGTAGGCGAGGAGGCAGGCGCGCAGGCGGCGGTCAGCGACCGGTGCCAGCGTGGGTAGGTGCCGCTCCGCCAGCCAGCCAGCCAGGCTGCCCACTGTCAAACCCGGCAGCTCGACCACGGCGACAGGCAGCCCCGTCAGCAACGGCAGTTCCAGATCCCGCGGGAACTCACCCGGTGGCGCGTGCTCCCCCCAGAACGTCTCAACCGCACGGCCCAGCCAGCGCGGCAACCCGGTCGTCCCGGTCGGCGGCAGCTCCGCCACGGTCCGCTCCTCGGCCGTGTCGCGGGCCGCCGCCAGCAAGCGCGGCTGCGCCTCGACGTGCTCACGGCCACCTTCAGTGAGTGAATGCTGCGATCCGTCCCCCTCACGCCGAACGTGCCGCGGTTGGCTGGCCGCCGCTCCCATCCAGTCAGTCAGCACGTCCACCGTGCGCACAACATTCGCCAGCGCAGCCGGACTGATACCGCAGGCGTCGGCGATCCGCTGCACGTCGAAAGCCAAGTGGTCGTCGCGCCGAGGAATGCGGCACAACGCCAGCCGGGTCAAGGCGGCTCCGCTCACCCCGAGCTGTTCGGCAGGGTCCGTCCCGGTCAGCTCGGCGAAGCGCCGCAGGTCGTAGGCCACATAGCCTGGCAGGTCCCGCAGCCGCTGCGCGGCACGAGCCAGCATCGCGTCAGTCTTGCTCATCGGCCAGTCCCATCCGTTGCAGCTGCTTCCTGATCCGGTCTTTGACGTTCTTCACCTGCCGCCGCTGCTCGGGCAACGGCAGGCTGGTCAACCCGAGGACCGCGGCGGCCACCTCCGTCGACCGCTCGCCCTCGACCCAGCAGCGCCAGATCAGCTCGCGCTCCCGCCGGTCGGGGAACGCCGCCCGGATCCGCGCCCACATCCCGGTGTTCTCCAACACGGGATAGCGGTCGGACGCACCACCCACCGTGTCCAAGAACCTCGCCTCGTCCTCGTTCCGGAGCTGCGACTCTATTTCGACATTCCGCTCGAACTGCCGCTGCGCCGAGCGGTAGACGTTGATCAGGTCGGCGTTGGCCTGCCAGACCAGCCAGCCCAGCAGCGACGCCCGCGCCGGGTCGTACCGCTCGGCCGCGCGGATGTGTTGCACCAGCGCGTCGACGGCCGCGTCTACCACCGCCTCCGCCCATGACGCGTCCGGCCACCGCCGCCGCAAGGCCCGCACCAGCGGATCCAGCAGCAGCTCGTACAAGTCCGCCGATGCAACCGGATCGCCGTCGAGCAGCCGCTGATGTGCCCCCAGCACCCGGGCCTGCAACTCCCGCTCGGGCTGCGCGTCCGTCTCGGCGGGCTGCGGCTCGGAGCTGTCGGAGCCGCCCGCATCCGCCTGCACCACGCCCCCTTCCACACAATCGTCCCGCCGGCGAGGCGCTGGTTCAGTCCTCGCCTACCACCGTCTTCCGCATCGGACTGCAAAGTACGACATCCACGACTCGGCGATTGGCGCAGCCGCACGCTCTCGGTTCCGACCCGTGATGTCGCGCTTGCAGCTGATCCCCGGAAGACCACACCGAAGGCAACCCAGGCGACGATTCCACCCCACCGCTTTCAGAGGGAGGCCTCATGGCCAAGAACACCGGCAAGGGCCACCGGCGTGGCGAGGTCCGGACCCGCAGCCAGACCTACAGCCCTCGCAACCACACGTACACCAAGCGAAACACCACCACCGGCCGGTTCATGGACGGCAAACAGGGCCGGCCATTCAAGGGTGTGCGCAAGGAAGGGTGATCGCGTTGGGAGATCAGTGCGCCACCCTGATTCCGGAGGAATCACCTCAGGTGCGACCGTCGCGGCGCCCATCGTCGTGTGCCCGGCGCGCGCTGTAGGCTCCCTTTGACCGCCGTGAGCACGAGGATGAGACCGCCTGAGTGGATCGGGGAGGGGGGCTAGATGGCCGTGTTCGTCGAGGATTGGGCCGCCACCTACGGCTCGCCCTACCTGGTGTGGGAGGACGACACAGGCGACGGCGCGGTAGAACTCGTGGAGGACCGTGAGCTGACCGTCCACCGCGGCGCCGGGCACCTGGACGGCCCGGTAGCGTTCGTGGACGGGGTCCGCCGCGGCGAGGCCACCCTCTACCTGATGGACGGCGGTGTGACGGCCCGGGCGGTGGCGGGCGCCCACGGCTGCGGCGCGGTCCTCGCCGTCCCCGAGCGGCGCTGCGGCTATGACGGTTGCGCGGTGCGCCGCATGGTCATCTGGGGGTCAGGATGCCGCACCGCCTTGCCGGCCGTGAAGGGCGGCTGGTCGTGGTCGTCGCACTCGGTGGCCAATGACGACCCGGCCGCGCCGCTGCAGGAGCTGCAGCGGCGGATGCGGGAGGCCGAGGGGCGGCTGGCTGAGGATCTCTGCGACCACGGGTACCTGGCCATCGTCGACGGTCCGCTCAACTTCATCCGCAGCCGCGACCTGCCGGTCGTCGGCTTGGTCAAGACCCACCATCGGGCCTTGCTGGCACCCGACCAGCACGCTCGCGTGCCGAGCCTGGCGATGGGAGAGCGGACCTCGCTGTTCCGCAAGCGCGAGGACATCTACTCCGCCTACCTGCGGCTGGCCCCTCGCTCGGCCACGGCCGGCCCCTGGGCGGGCATCGTCCGCATCGAACTGCCGGCCTCCACCGGGCTGCGGGAGGCGATTCACGTGGCCGACCGGGTGGCGGCCTCCCTGCCGCGCTACGCCGGCGTCGCCCACATCGACCCCCGGGCGCCGCAGAACCTGCAGCCGATCGGCGCCTTGGAATCCCACCTGCGTCATCTGCTCAGCCATCCCGGGTTGGCGGCCCGTGCCGTACGGACCGCGGTCGCCTGCTTGGACGCCACCCCGAAGGGAAGCACGTCATGACCGACTTTGCGACCGGCGACGGCCAGGGGCCGGACGCCTCCGACGGTAACCAGCCCCAGGTGGTCGGCTTGGTCGACGGCGCCCTGCCCGCTTCGACCCGGCGATTCTCCGTCGTGCTCGAAGACGACGCGGTCGTCCAGCTTGACGACCTGCTCGCCACCAGCCAGGTGCTTCCCGATAGGCGGACCGTGACCCATTACGGCATCGTCGTCGAGGGCACCCGGCTCATCGAGGGGGCCAGTTTCCCCAGCGACACCGCGCGCATCGCCCGCGAACAGACCATGCCCGGGGAGACCGCCCGCCGGGTCGACGTCCAGGTGCTGCGCACCGTGCCGGAGCTGTGGCTGGCGCCTGAGCCGGGCGCCCAAGTGATCCGGGCCAGCGGCGCCGGCCGCGCTGAGGCGCTGTTCCTGGACCAGATGGACCAGCCGCTGGCGGTCGGCCTCGACCAGGCCGGCGAGCCCGTCTACGTCGACTTCGCGTTCCTGAACGGCAAGAAAGGCGGTCACGTCAACATCTCCGGCATCTCGGGGGTTGCGACCAAGACCTCCTACGCGTTGTTCCTGCTCTACCAGCTGCTGGAGGCCGCCGAGGGGCGCCGGATGCTGGGGCCGGCCGCGCCGGCCACTCGGGCGCTGGTGTTCGCCGTCAAGGGCGAGGACCTGCTGCAGATCGACCGGCCCAACAACCGCTTGGGCGCCCACCCGGACGCGGCCGCAGGCTGGCGGGCGCTTGGCGTGGATACGCCGGGGCCGTTCCAGTCGGTCGCCCTGTACGCGCCTCGGGCCGCTGGCGCTACGCCCGGGTCGCTTGCCCCGGATGTGGTCTCTCGCCCTTCCGACGAGGTCGCCGTGTACGGCTGGTCGCCGGCCGACTTCATCGCGCGCGGGCTGCTGGAGTTCTGCTTTACCGAGGACGACAGCGCCCGCACTCAGGTCGAGTTCGTCACCCAGCGGGTCCGGCTGCAGCTGGCCCGCTACGCCTGGCCGTTGGCCGGCGAGCCGGGCGCGGTGCTGCTCACCGACCCGCCGCCGGGCTGCGGGTTCAACCTCGACAAGGTCGTGGCCGAGCGTCGCACGGATCGGCAGGCGGGAGAGGGGACCCCGATCCGCGACTTCGCCGACTTGGTCGGCTTCCTGGAAGGGCGGGTGCAGGACGAGGACCACGACTGGATGGCCGGTGTACAGTCCGGGACCGCGCTTGCGTTCCTGCGCCGGCTGTACGCGCTCATCCCGCGAATCGGGCACCTGATCGTCCCCAACGTGACCCCGGTCACGCTAGAGCGGGCCGCGGTCTCGGTGGTCGACATCCACGGCCTGCACGAGGCCGCCCAGCGGTTCGTGGTCGGTGCGCTGCTCGCCGAGCTGTTCAAGGCCAAGCAGGGTACCGGCCGGGAGCCGTTGCGGTTCATCGTCCTCGACGAGCTCAACAAGTACGCGCCCAAGGAGGGCCGAAGCCCCCTGAAAGAGCTGCTGCTCGACATCGCCGAGCGGGGCCGCTCGCTCGGGGTGCTGCTGATCGGCGCCCAGCAGGCCGCCACCTCGGTCGCCCCGACCATCGTGCGCAACGCCGCCGTCAAGGTCGTCGGCCGCCTGGACGCCGGCGAGGCCGCCGAGTACCGGTTCCTCACCCCCGAGGTGCGCGAGCGGGCGACCCGTTTCCTGCCCGGGACGATGGTGCTCGACCAGCCGCTCATCCCAGCTCCGATCCCGCTGCGGTTCCCATTCCCGGCCTTCGCCACCAGCGTCGAGGAAGGCGCGATGGACGCCGCCGCCCGCGAACAAGCCGAGGCCGACGTCTTCGGGCGCCTGTAGGAGGGAGAGCGGGATGCGGCTATTGCACGTCTCCGACTGGCACCTCGGGGCGACCCTCGGGCGGGTGGACCGCTGGCCCGCCCATCAGCAGGTGCTGG
>Ga0184632_10000073_pt1 | contig 29052 bp, 33 predicted proteins | sample PLM31_50_b1_FD_133153 | JGI IMG/M metagenome (GOLD analysis project Ga0184632, IMG submission 133153) | Groundwater sediment microbial communities from an aquifer in East River, Colorado, USA - PLM3-1_50_b1 | ecosystem: Environmental > Terrestrial > Soil > Riparian zone | place: USA: East... | reverse complement strand
TGTCGGGGAAGCGCCGCCCGAGCCGGTTGTGGTGGAGGCTCCGCCCGAGCAGGTTGTGGTGGAGGCTCCGCCCGAGCCGGTCGTGGAAGCACCGCCCGAGCCGGTTGTCGTGGAAGCTCCGCCCGAGCCGGTCGTGGAAGCACCGCCCGAACCGGCTACCAAGCCCGAGGAATTTGCAGCAGAGTCACCACCCGTTACCGACGAGGGCGTTTCGACCGCCGACCACCAGCCGTCCGTGCTCGAGGATCGGGCCAGACTGCTCCGGAGGCGGCGTCTCCGGAGGTCGCCCTCACGAGAGCAGCCTGAGACCGAAGTTCCTGCTGCCTCTCTCGAAACGGTCGACATGAACGTCTCCGGTCCGGCCCTCGCATCGCCAGATGCGCCGCCGGTCGAGGATGCGTCGCCCGAGGAGACGTCAGGCATCACCGAGGGAGTGGCTGCTGTGGCCGACGAGTTCGGCCTCGAGCCCACCGACGAACGCGACTCCGTGGATATCCTGGAGTTGCTCCTTGCCGACGCTCCCGACACGGCGGCCGAGCCCCAGGTTCCCCCTGGCGCCTCCACGGAAGAGGCGGACCAGCGCGGTGGAAGCTGGCGGCTGCTTCCCTGGTGGCCCCGGCGGCGGGCGGTGCCCAATGGCATCTCTCCAGACGAGGCCGTCGACGAGGCACCCCAGCCCGTGGAGGAGCCGGCGGCTGCGACTCCGATCGAGGCCCCGGAGGCGCGAACCCAGCCGATAGCACCACCTGCAGAAGGATTCGACGAGGCGCTTCGCCGGACGCTCGAGAGAGCTGCGAAGGAGGAGGCGGAACAGGCGGCGCCTCCCGAGAGCCAAGTTCCACAGCGTCGAGAATCGAGCGCACCCGCGCCGAAGACACCGCGACAGCAGGTGAAGACCCCCCCGAAGGAGTCGCCTCCGGCGGAGGAACCTGAAGAAACGGAAGCCCCGATGATCGACCCTGAAACCGTTGAGGGGCCGATCGTCGTCGTGATGCGTACGACCATCAAGTGTTCCCGCTGCGGTGGGCCTTCCGAACGAGGCCTCTGCGATGCCTGCCACGAAGCTATCCGGGAGCTGCGCGAGCTGAGCATCGACTTCCAGGATGGTTTCTAACCCGCCAAAGCGCTCACCTGCCCCGCGGAAACGTCTTTCGACTACGGTTCCAGACGTGACTTCCCTCGCCCATGACCGGCTCAGAACTGGCCTCAGCCGGCTGCGCTGGGAGTTACGAACGATCGCCGGGGCGCACCCGGCACTCTGCAGAAGGCTCATCAAAAGCGGCGAACAAGTTTCGGCGGAAACCGAGATAGTGATCGAAGGCTTCCAGCGCACTGGCAACACATTCGCCGTGATCGCCTTCCAGTTTGCGCAGGGGGCGCCGCTTTCCGTCGCCCACCATGTCCATGCCCCCGGGCCTGTGCTGGACGCGATCCGGCTGAGAAAACCCGCCCTCGTCCTCATCCGGGATCCGGAGGAGGCGGTGCTGTCATTCGCGGTGCGTTTCACGGAGCTCACGCTCGGCCAGGCGCTACGGGGCTACATCCGCTTCTATACTCCCCTGCTGGCGCATCGAGCCCAGTTGGTGATCGGGCGGTTCGAGGAGGTGACCACCGACTTCGGTTCGGTGATCCGGGAGCTAAACGGGCGGTTCGGAACTAGATTCAGGGAGTACGAACATAGCCCCGAGAACCTGGAGAAGGTCCTGGCCATCGTTGACGAATGGGATCTGAATACCTTCGGCGAGGGAGAAAGGCTGGATCAGGGTCGCGCTCGGCCCACGGAGGGCCGGGCGGACATGAAAGTGGCGCTTCGGACCAAATATCGAGCCGCTGGACTGGCATCCGCGCGGCGGCGCGCCGAGCGTCTATACGAGACGTTCGTCCAAAGGGAGAGGAAGGAAAAGGTGTGAGCGGGTCGGCCTGGGAGAGCGCCCTCAAACAGCTAGATGATGCGGCCCGGACGATGAACCTGGACCCGGGCGTGCACGAGGTGCTGCGTAACCCGCGCCGGGCCCTCGAGGTGTCCGTGCCGACGCGGATGGACGATGGGAGCATCCGGGTATTCAAGGGCTATCGGGTCCACCACAGCACGTCGCGCGGTCCATCCAAGGGCGGCATCCGGTACCACCCGGCCGTCACGTTGGACGAGGTGAAGGCGCTCGCAATGTGGATGACCTGGAAATGCGCCGTCGTGGGCATCCCGTTTGGAGGTGCGAAAGGCGGCGTTGTCGTGGACCCCGGTTCGCTTTCGATGGGGGAGCTACAGCGGATGACCCGCCGATACGCCTCCGAGATCCTGCCCTTCATCGGCCCCGAACGGGATATCCCGGCGCCCGATCTTGGCACGAACGAGCAGGTCATGGCCTGGATCATGGACACGTACTCGACTCGTGAGGGATATTCGGTGCCTGGCGTGGTGACCGGCAAGCCGCTGTCAATCGGCGGATCGGCCGGCCGGCAACAGGCCACAGCGCGCGGAGTCATGTACATAACACTTGCCACCCTCAAGCATCTGGGGATGTCCGTGGAGGACGCACGCGTGGTGGTGCAAGGGTTCGGGAACGTCGGTGGCGGGACGGTCGACCTTCTGCACGAGATGGGCTGCAAGATAGTCGGAGTCTCGGACGTAAAGGGCGGTGTCTACAACGCCGACGGCCTCTCCCCGGCCGGACTCCGGGCTCAAGAGACAGCCGCCGGGTCGATTACCGGCTACGAGGGTGGGGATTCGATCACGAACGAAGAGCTACTTGAGCTGGACTGCGACGTGCTGATCCCGGCGGCGATCGAGAACCAGATCACGGATGAGAACGCGGAGAGGGTGAAGGCAGCCGTGATCGTCGAGGGGGCCAATGGCCCAACCACGCCGGAGGCGGACGACATCCTGCTCGACCGCGGGATTCCGATCGTGCCGGACATCCTTGCAAACGCGGGTGGCGTGACAGTCTCCTATTTCGAGTGGGTCCAGGATCTCCAGGCCTACTCCTGGGAGGAGGATGAGGTGAATGACCGCCTCCGCCTGATCATGGAGAAGTCCTATGTCGCCGTGCTCAACTTGGCCGAGGAGAAGAAGATACCGATGCGTGTCGCGGCGACCATGTTGGGGGTCGGGCGAGTGGCGGAGGCCCATCAGACTCGCGGCCTGTACCCGTGATGCCTTCGCCCGTTCCGCGGCGGGGTATGATCGCGTCCTGAACCGCCTGTGTCTGGAAAGCATGAACCACCGACCAAGAGGAGCTTGTTCGTTTCCGTGGCTACCTCGACACTGAGAGCGGGCATCCTGGTGGCTGCTGCAGTCCTTGGCGTGGTCGTGATCCGCGGCGCCTTCCCCGAGAACGCCAGCCAGGGCATCACCGGCACCCCCTCCCCCGGGACCACGACGCCCTCGCCGACCACGAGCGTCTCCCCGACGCCTTCGAGCCCGACGACCTCGAGAAAAGCTCTAGCTCACAGCAAGACGGTCGTGCTCGTGGTCAACGGCGCGGGCCGGACGGGCCTGGCCGGGTCGGTGACCGATATCCTGAAGGCCGAGCATTACAAGACCCGGGAGCCGAGCAACGCAGCCAGGACGAACACGACGACGATCTTCTACCGGGCCGATTCGGAGCCTGAGGCCATTGAGCTGCAGGATTACATGGTGCAGCGGTTCGGCCTCCAGGTGGCCATCGAGCCGGCCGGTGCCGGCTTCCCGACAAATATCCGGCTTCAGGTTCTATTGGGCAAGGACATGTTGACGGCCCCGACGCCACCGCCATAGGCCGACCGCAAAGGGCTCCATGGGGCCGAGCCGCATTCAGGACGTGAAGGCCTCGACCACATCGGCGAAGCCAAGGCCGTGTGGGCGGTCGAGCAGATATACGTTCCCGGCCAGATGGCGCCCCCTAAGTCCCGGCTCGCCGTTGGCGACTATAAACACGGCTCCGACCTCTGAAGCGATCTCGGCATCAGAGGCAGAGTCTCCGACGACAATGCAAGACTCGGGCCGCAGGTCGCGCCTAGTTCGGTCCAGGGCAACCGCAGATCGCTTGCTGATGCCCGCTGGTACGAGATGGTAGGCGTGGACCTCTTCGACCTCCAGGCCGGGGAACCTCCCGGGGCGATGGGGGATCACCCCGTTGTCCTGGATATCGAGCCAATCATGCCCGGCACGCCTCAGGACCTTCCTCGCCTCGTCCTCGTCCACGTTCCCGCGAAGTAGAACTGAGCACTCTCGTTCCATGAAGGCCCAGGGGGCGTGCGGCTCCAGGCGCCCCCGGTATGTCTCCAGGAGCAGGCCGGCGGCTCCAGACCGCTGGATTGCCTCGTGCGCCGTGCCGAGGCGTCGTGAAACGCTCTCGACTTGAATTTCGGACTCCTGGCCGGATTCTCGATAAACGAGGATCCCGCCCAGCTCGGCGACATAGGCACGCGCCCCGATAACGCGAGCCACCTCTCGGATCTGCGCCCGGGTCCGGCCCGAGACGAGCACCATATCGACCCCGGCGCGGGCGAGCGCCGCTATGGCCTCGGCTGGCCGGGTCGTTATGCCTTCCTCGCTTGCGAACAAGGAGCCGCCGGGCCCCATTAGCGTCCCGTCAAGGTCGGCGTACAGGGTTCGAACGTGCAATGTGCTACGTAGCACGTCCATATGGTCCGCGGCACGCTTCACTGGCGGGATGATACGCGCGGCCCGACATCGATTGACGATCCCATCTCGCGGGGCTACCTTGTCTTGAAGGAGTCGGTCATGCTCAAGGTTTCCCAGAAGACCGAATACGCCATGCGGGCTATGGTCGAGCTCGCGCTACGCCGGGCCGCACAAGGCGATGCCTATGGCCTGGTCCCGGCACGAACCCTGGCCGAGTCGCAGCAGATCCCCCTCAGGTTCCTCGAGCAGCAGCTGGGGGCGCTCCACAAGGCCGGGCTGGTGGAAAGTTTCCGCGGGGCGGGTGGAGGATGCAGGTTGGCTCGGGATCCAGCCGAAATCCGGGTGGCCGAGGTGGTCGACGCCATCGAGGGGCCCATGTACCCCATGTTCTGTCTCGAGGAGCACGACCATACGTGCTTCGCCGACGCACAATGCGGGCTCCAGGACCTATGGGGAGACGTCCACACGGCGATCCGGCGCGTGTTCGAGACGATCACGCTCGCCGAGCTCGTCGAGCGGCATCGGAAGCGGCACGAGCCGCCTGTATGGTCGCCGGCGGAGCTGCTTCGGGCTCGCCGCTAGCGGGCCGGCCGAAGCCGGTGGCTAAGCCTTGCCCAGGATGCGCATGACCGTCGTTCCGCACACGGGGCACTTGCCCTTGGCGGCACGCCGTCCGTTCTTGAGCGTGACGACCTCGCCCTCGAACTCGCGCTTGGCCTTGCACTTCACGCAGTAGCCTTCGTACTTCACACGTCTTCACCTCCCCCTGGGTGTCTCGGCTGGCCCGTGACACACACCGTCCAGATAGCCTTCGAGGCCGCTCCAGGAGCGGCCTCGTGCTCATTCTGCGGGGTTTCGTGCTCAGTTCAAGCACCCAGGCTATAACTGTGTTCCACGGACCCGGGCATCGTGGATCAGGTATCGGGAGCGTCTACAAGCGGCGCCAGGGCCTCATCGAAGAGGCAATCGCACCCGCGGCCGGGGCGACGACCAGCCAAAGCCCGATCGTTGCCACCAGCGCCGTCCCGTAGCCGAAGGGGCGGATCCCGATGGAATCGTGCAGGATGCCGGCAAAGAGCATCAGCAACCAGGCGCTCACGAAGAAGAAGACGCCGGCCGCCGGTAGAGCGAAATACGGACGCATGCTTCCCCCTTCTCTCTTGGCTCAAAGCGTAGCCGAGCCACACGGCTGAGGTTGCTCTCACATAACATTCACGTCTGACCATTCCCGACGAGGAGGTTCTTGATGGCCGATGTTGAGGCGACTATCGAGGCGCTGCTGTCCGAGCAGCGTGTATTCGAGCCCCCCAAGGAGTTCGTCTCGCAAGCGCTTTGGAGCGACCCCGTTATCTACGAGCGCGCCGCGGCCGACCCTGAGGGCTTCTGGGCCGAACAGGCCGAGGCCATTGACTGGTACCGGAAGTGGGACGAGGTCATGGATTGGAACCCGCCATGGGTCAAATGGTTCGTCGGGGGCGCGCTCAACGTGTCGTACAACTGCCTTGACCGTCACGTTGCGAATGGTGGCGGAGACAAGGTCGCCTACTACTGGGAAGGGGAGCCCGGCGAGGAGCGGACGATCACCTACCTGGAGCTCTACGAGGAGGTTTGCCGGTTCGCCAACGGGCTCAAGTCGATCGGGGTCCAGAAGGGTGATCGCGTGGCGATCTACCTCGGCATGGTCCCGGAGCTTCCCGTGGCCATGCTCGCATGCGCCCGGTTGGGGGCCCCGCACTCGGTGGTCTTCGGGGGGTTCGCCGCATCTGCTCTGCGAGATCGGATCAACGACGCGGAGGCGAAGGTCCTAATTACGGCCGACGGCGGCTATCGTCGTGGCCAGCTCGTGCCGCTCAAGAAGAACGCGGACGACGCGGTGGCGGAATGTCCAACGGTCGAGCACGTCGTGACGGTCCGAAGGACCGGCGGCGAGCATCCGTTCACTCCTGGACGAGACGTCTGGTACCACGACCTAGTGGGGAGCCAGCCGGCCGAGTGCCCGCCCGAGGAGATGGACGCGGAGGACATGCTCTACATCCTGTACACGAGCGGAACGACCGGGAAGCCAAAGGGCATCGTGCACACGAGCGGGGGTTACCTAGTCGGCGTCGCGGCCACCCACCGATACATCTTCGACATCCACGAGGACGACGTCTACTGGTGCGCAGCCGACATCGGGTGGGTTACCGGTCACTCCTACATCGTCTACGGGCCGCTCGCGAACCACACCACGAGCATCATCTACGAGGGAGCGCCGGACTGGCCGGCAAAGGATCGACTCTGGTCCATCGTGGAGAAACGCCGCGCGACCATCCTCTACACTGCCCCCACGGCCATCCGCGCGTTCATGCGCTGGGGCCCGGAGCACCCGGAGAAGCACGACCTCTCGTCGCTTCGACTCCTGGGGACCGTCGGTGAGCCCATCAATCCCGAGGCCTGGGTCTGGTACTGGAAATTCATTGGGACGCAGCGCTGCCCGATCGTCGACACCTGGTGGCAGACCGAGACCGGCATGATCCTCATAACTCCGCTCCCCGGCATCCTCGCGCTCAAGCCTGGGTCTGCCACTCGCCCATTCCCTGGGATCGAGGCTGACATCTACGACGAGCAGGGGCAGTCGGTACCCGCCGGCCGGGGTGGGTACCTGGTGCTCAAAAGACCGTGGCCTGCGATGTTCCGGACGATCTACAAGGATCCCGACCGCTACGTCCAGACCTACTTCTCACGGTACGACATCGCCACATATCTCGCCGGCGACGGGGCCAAGCGCGACGAGGATGGGTATTTCTGGCTGCTCGGCAGGATCGACGACGTGATGAATGTGGCGGGGCATCGTATCTCCACGTATGAGGTGGAATCAGCCCTGGTGGACAACTCGAGAGTGGCCGAGGCCGCGGTCGTCGCCAAATCCGACCCCGACGTGGGCCAGGCCATCGTCGCCTTCGTGACGCTCAAGAGTGGCCAGGTCGGCGACGAGACGATCGCCATGGAACTCCGGGAACACGTTGCCGGGGTGATCGGCAAGATCGCCCGGCCTCACTCGATCATCTTCACCGACGATCTGCCCAAGACCAGGTCGGGAAAGATCATGCGGAGGTTGCTCCGCGATGTAGCCGAGGGGCGGTCGCTGGGCGACGTCACGACACTTGCGAACGCCGAGATCGTCGAACAGATCCGCGAAATGGCCACGGTCCGCGCCGGCGAGGAGTAGCAGAGACTCGGCCGCCGGATCAGCGTTCGTCCTTGAAGACGACGCCTCCCTTCATGACGAATGCGACGCGGGTTAGCTCGCTCGGGTCCTCGAATGGGTCGGCACGCAGCCCGATGACGTCGGCGAAGCGCCCAGGCTTGAGGGCGCCCACGTCCCGGTCGTGCCAGAGCAGCCGGGCGGCGTCGGCGGTGGCCGCGAGGACGGCTTCCTCGGGCGTCATGCCCATTTCTTCGACCATCGCAACGCACTCATCGGCATTCCGGCCGTGATGGTTACCGGGCGTGCCGGCGTCGGTCCCCATGGCGATGGGCACGCCGAACCTTCGGGCAAGTCGCATCGCTGCGACGTGTGTTGAGGCCGTGTCGGCGAGCCTTTCTCGCAAATGAGAGGGCATGGACTGGACGATCTCCTGGTCCCTGAAAAGCGAGGTCGCGGTCGAGAGCGTCGGCACCAGGAAGACGCCTCTCTCCGCCATCATGCTCAGGACTGCCTCGTCGGCATATGTCCCGTGCTCGATGCTGGCGACGCCGGCATCGACCGCGGCCCGGATCCCTTCGGTGGCATGGGCGTGCGCCGCGACCGGTCTGCCGTGCGAGCGAGCGGCCTCCACGACGGTATGCAGCTCCTCCCGGCCGAACTGAGTGGCGCCCGCGTCCTCGCCCTCGGGTGAGAGGATCGAACCCGTCGCCATGACCTTGACGACATCGGCCCCCCGGTCCAGCTGTCGAATAGCGGCGGCGCGGACGTCCTGCGCCCCGCTCGCCACCTCATACATCCCCGGGTAGTAGGCGACGGCCTCGGTGAGCATCGAGAGCAGCTTTCCCGCTAGGAAAAGCCGAGGGCCGATCCGTTCCCCACGGTCGATCGCCGTTCGCAGGTCCATCTCCAAGTGGTTCCAGCCGCCGACGTCTCGAACCGAGGTGATCCCCGCGAGCAGAGTTCTGCGTGCCGCCTCGGCGGCATGGGCAGCGATCTCCGCATCTGAGCGCGACGCGTTCGCGGACGGGTCAGCGTCCTCGCCGCGCATGACCAGATGCACGTGACAATCGATCAGTCCCGGAAGGAGATAGAGTCCGGAGACGTCGATCCTCCTCCCGGGCCCTGCGTCTGGATCCAGCGCGGCGATCCGATCGCCCTCGATGGAGATGGCCGTGGGCCTCCATCCGCCCGATCTGTGAACCAGGCCCCCGGCGAGGAAGATGACGGCTTACCCCAGGCTCACGAGGTCGACCACAAACACCAGAGTCTCGTTCGGGCCGATCACCTGCGCATATCCTTCGGCCCCGTATCCCAGGTCCGGCGGGATCACCAGGATGCGACGCCCGCCGACCTTCATCCCGGCGACGCCCTGGTCCCAGCCTTGGATCACCCGGCCCGCGCCCAGCGCGAAGCCGTAGGGCTGGCCCGCGTCCCACGAGGCGTCGAATTCCTTCCTGGTGGACCATGCCATTCCAACGTACTGGACGGTCACCGTTTCTCCGCTGACTGCTTCCTGCCCGGATCCGACCACCACGTCCTGGATCCGGAGGGTGGTGGGGGGCGACTGGTCCGAGATGGTTATCGTTGGCCTCGCACCGGCCTGGCCAGTGACGGTTACCCCTATCGGTCCGCCGGCAGATCCGGGCGAGGTGGGGGTGGAATTCGAGCCGCAGGCCGCGGCGAAGATTGCGAGCACGGCGCACAGAGGCGCGAACCCAAGCCGACTCACGCTGGCGATGCTAGCAGCGCCATGGCTTGCGCGGCCGGTAGCACGAAAGATACGGTCCCGCCGTGAGCCGGCCGTCCCCGCCGAACCGTTTTGACGCCATCGTTGTGGGAGTGGGTGGAATGGGGAGCGCGACGCTCTTCCATCTGGCCGGGCGCGGGTGGCGAGTCCTTGGCCTGGAAAGGTTCGACATCCTGCATCCGTTCGGCTCTTCGCACGGGCTGACCCGGATCATCCGGCTCGCCTACTCCGAGCACCCGAGCTATGTACCGTTGCTGCTCCGCGCCTATGAGCTGTGGCACGAAATGGAGGAGATAGACGGGCGGAAGCTTCTGTACACGACGGGGAACCTCGAAGGTGGGCTGCCCGACGGGCATGTCTTCGAGGGCGCCGTCCGCTCTGCGGAGATTCACGATCTACCGCACCAGATCCTAACCGGGGAAGAAGTCGGGCATCATTGGCCCGCTTACCGGCTGCCGTCGGAGCTTCGTCTCCTCTACCAGCCGCAGGGGGGCTTCCTCGCCTCGGAGGACTGCATCGTCTCGCACGTCAGGCAGGCCCTCGCGCGAGGGGCGGAGATCCACTGGCGTGAACAGGTGCTCGAGTGGGGAACGCTTGAGGATGGCGTGTGGGTCCGGACCGATCAGGGCACGTACGAGGCAGGGCGGCTCGTGGTCACCGCCGGCTCGTGGGCGTCCAAGCTCGTGTCCGAGCTGGCGCCGCTCGCCGTACCCGAACGTCAGGTGCTGGCCTGGCTCCAGCCGACGAGGCCGGAGCTGTTCGCCCTTGGCGCCTTTCCGGTGTTCGTTCTCCAGGTGGAGGAGGGGCTCTACTACGGCTTCCCAGAGTGGGGGGTACCAGGCTTCAAGTTCGGCCGCTACCATCACCTGGAGGAGCGAGTGGATCCCGATTCAATGGACCGGGAGCCGAATCGGCGCGATGAGCAGATCCTCCGTGAGTTCGCGCGTCGTTACTTCCCCGACGGCGAGGGTCCGACGGTGGCGCTCAAGGCCTGCTTGTTCACCAACACGCCCGACGAGCACTTCATCCTGGATCTGCACCCCGCCCATCCTCAAGTCGCCCTGGCGGCTGGCTTCTCGGGCCACGGTTTCAAGTTCTGCAGCGTGGTGGGGGAGATCATGGCCGATCTCGCACAACGCGGAGAGACGAAGCACGACCTGGGGCTCTTCAGGCTCGATCGGTTCGGTCTTTAGCTTCCCGCGGCCGCGGGCTCCTCGTCCCACGAGACCTCGTACAAGCGGTGCGAACCATCCAGCCCTTTCAGCTGGTGCTGACCCAGATCCGAGAAGGGGAACTGCCCTGGCCCCGCCACCAACCGGGTCGCCTCAGACGCCACGATCTGCCCGCCCCGGCTGACCTCGGAGATGCGGGAGGCCTGGAAAACGGTCCTCCCGAAGTAGCCATGCTCCTCGGCGATCACCTCGCCCGTCTCCATGCCCACGCGCACGCGTATCCCGCCTTCGGTCAGCTCCTGGTCCCCGGCCAGCGCCCGCTGCAGCCCTACGGCCCACTCGATCGCCCGGCTGGCCGTGGAGAACGCGACCATGAACCCGTCCCCGGCGCGCTCGACCTCCACGCCCTCGTGGAGCCGGACGGCATCACGTAGGACCTGATCGTGCCTGCGAATCAGTGTCCTTGCCTGCTTGTCCCCGAGTTGAGAGACCAACCGGCTGGACTCCTCGATGTCGGTGAAGGCTATCGTGACTATGCCCTCTGGTTTGCTCGACTTGCCCTTCCGGCCCTTTCCCGCGCTTGCCAGGATGTCGCCGTAGACCCTGCGCTTGATGGCCTCCTTGAGCCCTTGGAGGTCCTCCGGTTCGTCGCCCGCAGCCATGTCCTGAACTCTAGGGAGAGCCCCTTGCGAAGTCCAACCCTTCAGATATATAGCACATTGGCAATATTCTAAAGCGCGCATCTGCTATAGTTCCAGGCATGAAAGGTGCGCAGTTCGTGGCCGAGGCCCGGCGGCGAGCCGGGCTCACGCAAGCACAGCTCGCCTCCAGAGTGGGGACTACACAATCGGCCATAGCTCGGGTGGAGAGCGGACGTTCCTCGCCGACCCTCGAGTACCTGACAAGGCTGGTACGAGCCTGCGGGTTCGACCTTCAAGTGCGAATGGTCCCGTACGACGCTCACGAGTGGACCCTGGTCGAGCAGAACAGGCTCCTGGGTGTGGACCAGAGGCTTCGGAACATGCTCGCGGTGGCCAGGCTGACGGGAGTCGCTCGCGTGACCCAGCGAGAGTCAATTGTCGGGTGAGTTTCGTCCCGAAGAGATCCTTCGGATTCTTGAGCACCATGCCGTGCTATACGTCGTGATCGGTGGGATAGCCGCCACCCTCCACGGGTCACCGCACGTGACGACGGATGTCGACATCACACCGGAACGCGGCAAGAAGAACCTTGAGCGCCTCTCAGCGGCGCTGACCGAGCTGAACGCGCGGATCCGAGTCGAGGGGGAGCCGGGCGGTTTCAAGTTCAATCACGATGCCGAGTCGCTCAGCTGGATGGAGGTCCTGAACCTGATCACAGATTGGGGGGCTCTGGACATCTCGTTCACTCCTGCGGGCACGAAGGGCTATTCAGATCTGCGCAGAGACGCGGTGGAGATCAACGTCATGGGGGTTCACACGACGGTGGCCTCGCTGGCAGACGTTGTCCGCTCCAAGGAGGCGGCTGGCCGCCCGAAGGACCAGCTTGTCCTCCCCACGCTGAGGCGGCTCCTAGAGGAACCTCGCCCTTAGCACTCTCCGCGCTAGAGTGCTAGCATTCTGAGTCTTACAGCGCGAAAAGAGAGAGGCAAGGAGGAGGAGCAAATGGCGGCCAAGATAATCACGTTCGACGAGGACGCTCGCAGGGCCCTTGAGCGGGGCATGGACAAGCTTGCTAACGCGGTCCGGATCACGCTCGGGCCCAAGGGCCGGAACGTCGTCCTGGAGAAGAAGTGGGGCGCCCCGACGATCACCAACGACGGTGTGTCCATCGCGAAGGAGATCGAGCTCGAGGATCCCGAGGAGAGAATCGGGGCCGAGCTGGTCAAGGAGGTCGCGAAGAAGACCGACGACGTGGCCGGCGACGGCACCACCACCGCTACGGTCCTGGCTCAGGCGATGGTGAAGGAAGGCCTCCGCAACGTTGCCGCCGGCGCCAACCCGATGTCCCTCAAGCGCGGCATCGAACTGGCCGTCGAGGCTGCCGTCGAGGCCATCAAGAACCAGGCCAAGGACATCGAGGAGAAGGACGACATCGCACACGTGGCCGCCATCTCCGCGGCCGACCCCGAGATCGGCGAAGAGATCGCCGAGGCCATGGACAAGGTCGGCAAGGACGGCGTCATCACTGTCGAGGAGTCGCAGACCTTCGGTATGGAGCTCGACCTGGTCGAGGGCATGCGGTTCGACAAAGGCTTCATTTCGCCTTACTTCGTGACCGACCCCGAGCGGATGGAGGCCGTCCTGGAGGAGCCCTACATCTTGCTCGCCAACTCGAAGATCTCGGCGGTCAAGGACCTCCTGCCGATCCTGGAGAAGGTCATGCAGACCGGCAAGCCTGTCCTCGTCCTGGCCGAGGACGTCGAGGGCGAGGCCCTGGCGACTCTGGTCGTGAACAAGATCCGCGGCACATTCAAGTCTGCCGCGGTCAAGGCTCCCGGGTTCGGCGACCGCCGCAAGGCGATGCTGCAAGACATGGCCATCCTCACCGGCGGCCAGGTCATCTCCGAGGAGGTCGGCCTGAAGCTCGAGAACGTGAAGCTCGATCTGCTCGGTACCGCTCGCAAGGTGGTCGTTACCAAGGACGACACCACGATCGTCGAGGGCGGAGGCAAGGAAGACGAGATCAAGGGCCGGATCAACCAGATCAAGGCCGAGATCGAGAAGACCGACTCCGACTACGACCGCGAGAAGCTGCAGGAGCGCCTGGCCAAGCTCTCCGGCGGCGTTGCCGTGATCAAGGTAGGTGCGGCCACCGAGGTCGAGCTCAAGGAGAAGAAGCACCGAATCGAGGACGCGGTACAGACCACCAAGGCAGCGGTGGAGGAGGGCATCGTCCCGGGCGGCGGAGTAGCGCTGCTCACGGCACAGGCCGCCCTCACCAAGCTAGACCTCGAAGGGGACGAGGCCACGGGCGCGAACATAGTCCGCAAGTCCCTGGAGGAGCCGCTCAAGCAGATCTCCGCCAACGCCGGCCTTGAAGGCGGCGTGGTCGTGGAGAAGGTGCGCACGCTCTCCCCAGGTTGGGGTCTGAACGCGGCCAACGGCGAGTATGTCGACATGTTCAAGGCGGGCATCGTGGATGCCGCCAAGGTGACGCGAAGCGCTCTGCAGAACGCCGCTTCCATCGCGGGCCTGTTCCTGACCACCGAGGCTCTAGTGGCGGAGAAGCCCGAGAAGGAGAAGATGCCGATGCCGGGCGGCGGCGGCATGGGCGGGGACATGGACTTCTGAGCCCAGCCCGGAAACGAGAGGAAAGGCCCTCCAAAGGAGGGCCTTTCCTATTTCCCCGGATCGGCTAAAGGGAACCGGCGGCCGCGTACACCATGGCGTGCTGTTCGAACAACGGCCCGCGAACGTCCGTCCAGATCGGATGCGGACTGTTGCCGGCGGCCGTCATCCCGTTGTAGTCGCCTATGAACGCTCCTCCGAAGAAGGGGTCACTGTTGGGGAATGATGATGCCGTGGAGACCTTGAATACCGTGCCGAAGGACAAGTACTGATCGAAGCTCAGGTTCGAGGGCTTGGTCTGGCTCCACGAGATCGCATAGGAGTCACCGGTCGTCGCGATCGATGGGAAGAACTGATCGCCGCCCTGGTCGGAGACCGGCGTGACCTGCCCCAGCTCCCAGAGGTAAACGCGCCCAACCCCCGAGTCGTAGGAGGCCCAGACCACCCTGGGTTTTCCGGCCGTGAGTGTGATGGCGGGGAACGAGTTGTTCCTGAACACGAAGCCCGGGAGCGGGCTGGGAAGATCCACGAATTCCGGGGGGCTGATGGTCTGCGCCGCGCTCCACCCGAGTTGCCGGCGGTAGTGGGCCAGCTTGATCTCCCCGACCACGTCGTCCGGGGAGTCGAATTCCTCCCAGGTGATCCAGAACCCCCCTCGCCCGTCCGTGGCCATGGCCGACCCCTGCGAGTACGTCGAGTCCGGCACGGAGAGGACTCTGATCGGCGGGCCCGAATCGACACCGGCGTTGAACATGGCCACCTTGATCGGTGACGTGACCCCTATCCCGGTGCATGACCCGTACAGTGTCCACGAGACGAAAACGTGGTGACCGTCGGCGGCCACGGCGGGCTTGTCCTGGAACTCGGCATCAGTATTGGCGCGGATCTGGTAATAGGTCCACGATCCGGTGGAAGGATCCTGCCGGGCCAGTTCGACCCCGCCGACGTTGCAGTTGACGTAGCTGAAGAAGATCCCCGAGTAGTAGACGACCCCCGCAGCGTCGATAGCCAGACCCGGGTCGCCGGCGGCGTTGTTCGCGTCCTCCGGGAACAGGTTGAGCGGCGCGTTGTCGGTCCACGTCAACGCGTCGTCCGACGTGTAGTAGCCCCAGTCGGCCTGCCCGTTGTAGGAGTTGTAGTCGTTCGCCCCAGCTACGTAGGTCGAACCGTTTGAAGCGATCCACGTCTCGTTCACCGCCCGGCCGGAGGAGTTGCAGTCCGCTTTGTAGTTCCCACCACCCGGGGTCGAGCATGTCGTAGCGGGCTGTCTCGGCCCACCAGTGTTTGAGAGCCTGGCGTCGGGTCGCGCGACTCCGGACACCCGTCCGCCTCTTGCGATCAGGCTCACGTCGGAGCTCGGATCTCCCGAAGCGCTGCCTACGAGGGCACCGAGGAGCAGCACGACCGTGGTCACGAAGCCGAGCGTTCGCTTTCTCACCTCACACCTCCCAGGGCTGGTCTGCGAGCAGAACGCGGTGAGGCCAACGCTATCAAGGAGTGGCGCAGAATGGGAAGCAGAAGGGAAAATGGAGCTCTAGTAACCTCGGCCGCATGTACTGGTGGCGGCCTTTCTCGGGCTCTTCCGACCTGGAGGCGATGCAGGCCCTGGTCGCCGCGTCCTGGGCGGTCGAGAAGCGGCGAGTGGGCGTGCACATCGGAGACCTCGATTGGTGGACGGCCCACCCGCGGGAGGAGCCCCACGTCGTCTCGCTGTGGCACGAGGGCGACGAGCTCGTGGGCTGGGCGTGGTATTCGGCTCCGTCGGAGCTGGATGTCCATATCGACTCCGGTCACCGAAAAGGGCAGCTCTACGAACGAATCCTCGACTGGTTCGAGCGCTCGGTCTCTGAGCGGCCGGCGCCTCCCAAGGAGCTGGTGGCGTTCGTCTTCGAGCCGGACCGAGCGCTGACGGAGCTCGTGGAGGCTCGCCGTTACACGGCAGCCCGCCCTTACTTCGTCCACAACCTGCGTTCATTGCGGGAGCCGCTCGACCGTCCTCAGTTGCCGAAGGGCTTCGTCGTTCGACACGTGCAGGGTCCAGAGGACATCGATCGCCGCGTGGAGGTCCACCGGTCCGCCTTCGCTCCCTCGCGGATGACGCCGGAACGGTACCTCCGAGTCATGGCGTCGGCTCACTATCGTGCGGACCTCGACTGGGTGACGATCGCGCCCGACGGTACCTTTGCGTCCTTCTGCAACATCTGGCTTGATCCGACGAACCATGTGGGGCTCCTCGAGCCGGTGGGGACCGCGGACGGATACAGGCGAATGAACCTGGGACGGGCCGTATGCCTGGCTGCAATGTCGGCTGCGGCTCGGGAGGGCGCCGAGGCGGCGGTTGTTCTGAGCGGCGTTGCCAACGCCGCATCGTTGGGGCTCTACCGGTCTCTGGGGTTCGAAGAGTTCGGCCGTACCTACGGGTTCACTAGGACCCTCTAGAGTTGGTCCAGTTCGCATAGTGTTTCAGCATGGGCTATGAGGTTGACCAGACAGAGATCGAAACACAGCAGGTGCTGTTGATCAGGGCCGAGACCGCGCCGGCAGGGATCGGCCCCACGTATCGCGAGGCGCTGGCAGAGCTCGACGGTTATCTGGAGGCGAAAGAGATAGAACCGGCCGGGCCGCCGTTCGCCCGCTTCCCTGTATACACGCCGGACCGCGTGGTTATGGAGGTGGGCGTCCCAGTCGGCTCACGGGTTGGGGGGCAGGGGCGGATCGAAGCTGGTGACCTGCCGGGGGGGGCGGTCGCCACCACGGTGCATGTCGGTTCCTACAAGAACCTCGGCGCCGCTCACGCCGCGCTGACCGAGTGGCTCGGGTCGAAAGGGAAGACTGGCGGCGCGCCGTGGGAGATATACGTGGTGGGTCCTCCCGAAATCGCCGACTCCTCCCTGTGGCGAACCCAGATCGTTTACCCGATCCTCGACCGATGACCGGCGACCGACTCTCGGACCTCGAAGGCTTGCGCCAGGTAGCCGAGCAGGCGGCGGAGGTCGGCAGCCGGATCGTTCGAGATGCGTTCGGCCATACGAGCGAGCTGGGCGAGGTGAAGGGATCCGGCGACTACGTAACGGGCGTCGACCGAGCCAGCGAGGCGGCCGTCGGTGAGTTCCTACGTGAGAGAACTCCCGATGTGCCCGTGTTCGCAGAGGAGGCTGGTGGTGTCCGCGGCGACCGGTACTGGGCGGTGGACCCGCTGGATGGCACCACTAACTTTCTTCTCGGTTTTCCTGTAGTTGCGGTCTCGGTGGCGCTCGTCGAGAGCGGGCGGCCCGTTGCCGGCGCGGTGCGCGCCCCGATGCTCGGCCTGTCGTTCTCCGCGGGCCTGGGGCTGGGAGCTTGGTCGGGCTCCAGGCGCATGCTAGTGAGCGATCGGCCGTCGGAGCGCGCGATAGTGGCCACCGCCTTTCCCTTCCGGGACAAGTCGGTGCTTCCTCGCTACCGCCCCGTCCTGGAGCGGGTGGTCGAACGAGGCGAGGACATCCGGCGGGCGGGGGCTGCTGCCCTAGATCTTGCTTGGGTGGCGGCAGGCGTCTTCGACGGCTACTTCGAACTGAACCTCTCGGTCTGGGACGTGGCCGCCGGAGCCCTCCTGGTCGAAGAGGCGGGGGGTGTCGTAACGGACTGGCAGGGCGGCCCCGACTACCTTCAGGGTGAGATCCTCGCCGGGTCGCCAGCCACCTATGCGATGCTGCTCGAGGCGGCTCGCCTCTAGCCGGGCCGGCCGGCTCCCACGAACACCGCCCACCAGTAACCGGTGATGGTGTCCAGGCTGACCACCGTCCCCGGGTGATGTGCCTGGATCATCTGGTTGTTGCCCACGTAGATCGACACGTGCGAGATCGGGTAGTAGAAGAAGAGCAGGTCCCCCGGCCTCAGTTCGTCTCTTGAGACATGGGGTATGGCGGCGTACTGAGCGTAAGAGGAGTGGGGAAGCGAGACGCCAGCCTGCGCCCAGGACCACATCGTGAGCCCCGAGCAGTCGAACCCCTCGTCAGGGTTGTCCCCTCCCCATCGGTACGGCACGCCGATCGCCGAGTAGGCGGCCTGGACGGCGACCTGCGCACCTGGCACTGGCGGTGGAGGAGGCGGGGGCGGGGGACCGGGATCGGGCGGGCTGGGGGGGGCCGGCCCTGGGTCGTCTGCCACCTGGGCCAGCTCCTGAGCCGTGAGCTCCTGTTTGAGGTCGGCTATCAGCGACTGCTGATCCGCGATCGCGGATTCGATGGAGCTCTTTTGTTCGTCGAGGGACTTGAGGAGGTCGGCACGCGCGTCGACCGCGTCGGCAAGGCTGGCCGAGGCCAGCTCGGCCCCTCGTCCCAGCACCTCAGCCTGGGCCGCGTAATCGGTGTCGCGCTCCGTCAGGCTCGAGAGGAATTGCATCCGCTCCGCGAACTCGGCCAGGCTGGTAGCGCCCAGCAGGATGTCGATCTCCGATCCAGCTTCCATGTACGCCGTTCGGACTCGAAGGTCCAGCAGCTCGCGAGACTTGTCTGCATCGGCCTGCGCTCGTTCCGCGGTGGCCTGGGCATCGGCGAGCTTGATCTCGGCTTCGTGCAGCCGTAGGGTCGTCCGGTCGTACTGCTCGACCAGCTGGGAGAGCTGCTGGTTGAGGGAGACGAGCTTGGCCTTGGCGGCCTGCAGGTCCTGTTGCGACACCAGGGCCGATGAGAGGCCCGCCCGCCCCAGAGAGAGGACGCCAAGGAGCAGCGCGGCCCCGACCAGCCGCGCCGTGCGTCCGGGCGCCTTCAAGTGTCTGTTATCCATAAGCACAAAAGGCTGCCGTAGCAGCCCAGGGGAAGGCTATGGGGTCTGCGGACGGCGTGTCAACTGCGCCCGCGCTTCCGTGCCCCGGCGTAGTCTGAATCGGAGCCGTCCGGAAAGTGATAGGAGATCCCTAGGGCCCGACCGCCTGCTCCCCCGCGGTCCGATCGACGGTCCCCGCCGGCGAGGTGCTTTCCTTCTGTACGATCTTTCGACCAAAGACGAAATTGTCGTAGTAGTACCCGTCGCCGACCCACTCGAGCTGGGGCCCGCCGCCTGTCGAGTTGACCATCCAGTTCTTCCCGAGGTAGATCCCAACGTGATCGACGTCCTGCCACGTGGAGCCGCCATTTGAGGCGAAGAACATCAGGTTGCCCTGCACGAGCTCTCCGAACGCGAGCTTGTCCGGGGCCAACCTAGCCATCTCGTAGCTGACCCTCTCGTGGATGATCCAACCCTTGTAGTCGGGGTGGAACTGGGCGGCGTTGTACCCGTCCTCGTTCTTCTTCAGGACCCACCAGACGAACCCGGAGCAGTCGTAGCCGCCCTGGGGCTGGATACCGCAGCAGTATCCGTTGCCAGTGACCGTCTTCCAGTCGCCGCCCCAGATGTAGGGCGGGCCGATCCAGTCCAGGGCGAACTGCGTGAAAGCGTGCTGTCCGGCGGTGGCGTTGGCGAGTGTGATGTCGTCGAAGAGGTGTGCGTCGTCTATCCTCCACGACTCAAGGGTCTTGGCCTTCCAAAGCGAATAGGCCATCTCGTCTCGGGGGATGTACGCACCCTTCTGGAAGTCGAGGCTCTCGTCGTCGTGGTTGTAGTGGAAGTCCAGCCACCTTGCCAGTTGCATCTCCGCGAAGCGGTCCTGGGTGATGTAGGGCGTCCCATCGGCCTCGTGGATGCCGGTCAGTCCGTCGATGGCAGCTGTGAAGACTCCCATAGCGCGGATCAGGGCGCGATCCAGGAGGCTGAACTTCACGGGCTCGAGGGCCCCATAATTTCCGCTCTTGTACTTCTCGATCCACCCGAGCTTCACCGCCACGTTGGCGAACGGGTAGAAAGGATCGGTGGGTGGCAGGTCGGGGAAGGTGATCGAGGGATCGATCGGCTCGTCGGGCGCATAGGCCAGCACCAGGGCCTTAGCCAGCTGACCGCGGTTCTCCTTGGTCGAGGGCTGGAAGGTATCGGTGCCATAGTCCTGCATCCAGGTGTTGGTGACGGCGACGTACTGAATCGCGTCATAGTCCCAGTAGCCTTTGGGTACATCGGAGAAAGCGAATGCCGCCCTGGCAGGTATCAGCGTTGCGGCCATCACGACCGCGACCAAGAGCACGCGGAGGGGGAGCGGCCGCATGGATCTCCTATCGGCCCCGGCCGATGACGCCTTGAGCAGACCGACCTGCGGAGATTCGCTCCCTCGTCACGACGCGCTCTAGTCTTCCCCGTCCGACCTCGGCTTACACTCGAACGAGTGCCCGAGCTTCCAGAGGTCCAGGCGCTGGCTGAGCGCATACACGAGAGGCTGGCCGGGGCTCGCTACGTCCGGGCGGACGCGCTGGCGTTCTCGGCGCTCAAGACCGTCAGCCCTTCACCGGAGGCCATCTCGGGCTCGCGGATGGACTCGGTCGGGCGCCGGGGGAAGTTCCTTGTGCTGACTTTCGAAGATTTTCGCCTTTTGATCCACCTGTCTCAAGGTGGCCGGATCGTGTTCGAACCCACGGCCTCAGCCTCGCGGCCCAGGGGCGGCGTTGTCCGGCTGAGGTTCGACCGAGCACCGTCGTTGTTGGTCAAGGAGTTCGGGACCGAGCGCAAGGCGGGATGGTGGGTGCTGGCTGCGGGGGACGCCGGGCCTCTCGGGAAACTAGGGCCTGAGCCTTTTTCGGCCGAGTTCGAGACGTTGGTATCGACGGGATCTGACACCGGGCGGCTGCACGCTCTGCTACGCGATCAGCGCCGCGTGGCCGGGATCGGCCGGGGCTACTCGGACGACATCCTCCATCGGGCGAAGCTCTCTCCGTATCGTTCGCTCTCCAACCTCGACACGGAGGAACGTGACCGCCTCCTTTCGTCGGTCCGCACGGTGCTCTCTGAAGCGTTGGAGGTCGAACGAAACCGTACGGGCGGGCTGCCACCGAAGCTGGGTGACCACTTCATCGTTCACGGCAAGTTCGGCTCCCCGTGTCCTGTCTGCGGCGGCGACCTTCGACGCGTCTCCTATGAGTCACACGAGGTCACTTACTGCCCCGTTTGCCAGACGGGCGGCCGCGTGCTCGCTGACCGGAGGCTCTCGCGGCTCGTCCGCTAGGATGCCCCGGTGTTTGCCTGGAGATATCTGGACGAGGAGGGCGAAGAGCTCGGGTCCTCCGAGCGGTTCTCCGATACCGAGGCGGCCGAGTCCTGGATGGGCGAGGCCTGGGCCGACCTTCATGAACGCGGCGTTGAAGAGGTCGTTCTTGTCGACGAGGAGCGCGGGGAACGCCTCTACCGGATGGGTCTCTCCAGCTCCTAGAGGTACTGGCCGGCTTGAGGATCGCTTCGATCGGAAGCGATGGCCTGAACGTCGCGTTCGCGAAGCAACAGGAACAGCTCACCTCGGATGTCCACCTCGAGGCCAGTCTGCGGGATGAAGAGCACTCGGTCGCCCGGCCGCAGGTTCCGGCTCTCGGGCCCCACCAGCACGACCTCGGACCAGACGCACCGCTTGATGGGGGTGGCCGCCGTCGCCGGGATCACCAGGCCGCCCTTGGATCGCCGTTCGCTCTCGTCCGGGACCCTCACCAGGATGCGATCGGCGGTGAGGCGGATCTTCTCCGCGGCGTCCGGATGTAGTTCGGCCGCCGACTTGACTGGGCGAAGTCTTGTGGTTCGGGGTGACATGACGGGACCGATTGTAGGGCGCCGGCCCATGCATTCGTATGATTGCACCGATGCCGAGAGCAAAGGAGGCCGTCCGCGAGGCTGAGCGACTGTTGAAGGCATCGGACGACATCGACCATCCGAATGCGGGCAAGGAGAGGTACGAGGCCGAGGAACTCCTCGAGTTCGTCTTGGGACACGAGCCGGATGAAACCGCAGTCGTCAACGGCAGAGACCTGAGCCGCTACTACCGACTCGTGAACAAGAGGGCCTCCGGCGTGCCGGTCGCCTTCATCACGGGGCGGACCGCGTTCGGGCGGCTCTCCCTGGAGGTGCGGCCCGGCGTCTTCATACCCCGTCAATCAAGCGAGTTCATGGTCGAACAGGCCCTGCGTCGGCTCCGTGCGCGGCCCGAGCCGGTCCATGTCGACATAGCGACAGGAATCGGTCCAGTGGCGTTGGGGGTCGCCCATAGCCTGGCTCGAGCTCGCGTGTTCGGCGTCGATCTGTCTAGACGTCCGCTCGCTTTAGCGCGTCGAAATGCGGCGCGCCTGGGGATCGCGAACGCCACCTTCCTTCATGGCGATCTGTTCGACCCCATGCCGCGCGTCCTTCGGAAACGTGTGGACGTCGTGACCGGCCATCTGCCCTACGTCGGCGAGGACGAGCTCGAGACCCTTCCCGAGGAGATCCTGCGGTTCGAACCCATGGAGTCGCTTACGGACTTCTCACCGACCGGCCTCGGCCTGCTGACCCGGGTGGCGACGGAGGCCCCCTCGTGGCTTCGGCCCGGAGGATGGCTCTTGCTGGAGGTGAGTCCCGACCGGTCCAGGAAGGTCTCCGCCCTGCTTCGACGGGTGGGGTACTCGGCGGTCCGCAGCACCAAGGGCGACTTGCCCGTCAGCCGCGTCGTTGTGGGTCGTTATTCGGGCGCCGCCTGAACCTGCCTGTGGCACCACTCATAAAGGGCGTCGTAAACGGGCAGCTCCATCGCCAGGAGCTTCTGATCGTCCGACTCCACGTCCCCGAAGCCCTCGGCGATCGCAAGCAGACCCGCGGACTGTGGCGTCGTGTCCACCTCGCCCGAGATGTCGGCGCCGTGGACTATCCGAGCGAGAAGCAGCACCGCGGGGTCTTCGATCCCGAACTCCTCGATCAGGATCTCGAAGGTGCACTTTCCGTCGCGGTGGGTGAACTCGGCTCCTGGTGTGTCGAAAGATCGTGCCCCGTCGCTCTGAGCGAAGGCGAGCACCTCCTCACGAGGCACGTAGACGATCTCGGCGCCAGGATCGATGAACCGACGGATCAGCCATGGGCATGCGATCCGGTCGGTCTTCGGCCTCTCCCTGGTGACCCATTTCATCGGGCGCCTCCTTCGCTAGGCTAGCGGTGGACAGATGCCTGCGAGAACCCCTGCTTCGAAGCCGGGAAAGCCACGGGACCCGAACGCGCCGCCCAAGCCAAAGCGCCCGCGCGACGAGCTTGGCCGACCGCTGGCCCACGAGGAAGAGAACACGCTGCAGCTTGAAGACTACGACTCGCTCTCGCTGGAAGAGAATCACCGGCTGGGTATCCGGCACTTCGACGCGCAAAGGTTCTTCCCCGCCCATGAGGCCTGGGAGACCTGCTGGAAGCAGGCCAAGGGCACCGGCGACGCCGAGTTCTTCAAGGGCCTGTCCCAGCTGGGGGCGGGATACGTACACCTGCTGCGCGGGAATTCCCATGGAGCCCACACCCTGCTCCGCCGCGGCGCCGGGAGGATACTGTCTTACCCCTCGTCTCATCATCGCGTCGACGTGGAGGCGCTGGGAAAGGCCGCGCTGCTCCATGCTGGATACATCGAACAGGCCGAGAAGTCGGGCCAGGCAGTCCCTAGCGTCGAGTTTCCTCGCATCTGAACCAAACGAGAACGGGAGCCCCCAATGGGGCTCCCGTTCATGACACTCCCGGTGAGAGAGCTTCGCACTCCTCAGTCGTCGTGCCCCCGGTCGTCGTTTCGGTCGTGGTCCGCTCCGTCGTCGTGCCCGGACTGGTCGGATGGCCCCGAGTTCTCCGACGGCCCGGAACGGTCGTCGTTCTCCTCGGCCTCGTTTTCGTCTTCCTCGCCCTCGTCCTCTGGGCCTCTGACGTCGTCATCGCGTCCTTTCTGGTCGTCCGCGACCTGGGTGCCATTGCACCTGGGGTCGGTCGCGTGCTCAGCCTCGTCACACGGGCCGCTGACGTCCACGATGGCGGGGGAGTCATCGGCGCCCCGAGTCGCCGAGGCCGCGAGATTCGCGCCTATGCCGAGCGTGGTGACTGAGATTGCTGCGATCAAGACCTTCTTCCATGCCTTCATCGTTCTACCTCCCTTTCTCGCTGGTCGTTCCGACGGGATCGACGATAAGGGTGGGCGAGCAAGGGACCTCTCCGGGGTCAGTAGGGTGGGCTCAACGCTTTGGTTAGGAACTGGTGAAGTCGGAAGGAAGCCGAATCGAGGCGTCAGTCGTCATCGCCGGAGCCGCCGGACGATCCCGACGACCCGTCCGAGCTGCCCGAGGAACCCGAGTCGTCTCCGCTACCCGAGCCCCCGGATCCTTCGGAGCTTCCAGAGGATCCGCCGGAATCCGAATCGCAGCTCGGGTCGTTCGAGTGTTCTGGCTCCGAGCAACGGTCCCCATGGTCATCCACTGTGGGCGTGGCGGCAGGCGACTCCGACGCCGATGGGGAGCTGGTCTGGCTCTGGGTGGGAGAGCCGTCGGGCGTGCTGTCCGCCTCATGGCTCACCTCGGCTGGCAAGGGAACGATCGGCGTCGTTGACGCGCCGACCCTTGAGATGAGGACCGCAGTGGCGGCCAGGGCCAAGGGCAGGAGCGCCCCCGCCAGGACCACCAAACCGAACCGCAGCTTCTTCATGGCTCGAACCTACCTTCGCGGACGCAAGGGAGTGGCAACAGGAAGGTTAAGGAATGGTAGGAGGTCGGGGGAAGCTCGCCTCGAAGCATGACCCTTGGCCTGAATCGCCATCGCGAAGGCGGACGGCACCACCCCATCTCCCGACCAGCTCGGCCACGACCGCAAGGCCCAGCCCGCTCCCCGAACCTGCCTTGCGTCCGCTCTCTCCTCGGAAGAAGCGCTCGAAGACACGTGGCCGATCCTCCTCCGGGATACCGGGACCATTATCTGAGACCGAGAGAATGGGGCCGAGTGCGCCATCCACGGCCCGAACGCGGATCCGCGTCCCCCCCGGGCAGTACCTGATGGCGTTCTCAATCAGATTGTCCAGAACGTGTGCCAGGTCATCTCCGTTGGCCCAAGCGGTTGCCGGACTCAAAGCGTCCAGCTCGAGGTCCATGCCTGCCTCGGTGGCGGGCCCCGTCCACCGCTCGACGGCCTCGGCGGCCACCTCGGCAAGGTCGACGCGCGACCCAGCCGCTTCCGCCGACGATGCCTTGGCGAGCGCGAGAAGATCGTTGACCAGCTCCGCGAGGCGATCAACTTCGCCCTCAGCCTTCTTGGCCTGGGCCGCGGCGAACCCGCCCTCCTGTTCGATGGCCTCCAGCCGGAGCTTGATTCCGGTGAGTGGGGTCCGGAGCTGATGGGATGCGTTCGCCAGGAAGTCCCGCTGCGCGGAGATGTTCGCCGCCAGCGCCTCGGCCATCCTGTTGAACGATCCACCTAGGGCGGCGATCTCCTTCGGCCCTTCGGGCTGGGCCCGGGCCGTCAGGTCTCCCGTTCCCAGCCGCGCGGAGGTGTCTTCCAGACGTTGTACGGGGCGAGCGAGCGTCGTGGCCAGGAACCACGCGAGGCCAAGGCCCACCAGGATCACGATCACGCCGATCAGGCCGAAGCCGAGCCAGCTCCGCCAAACCCTCGAGTTGAGAGCCGCCAACGAAACGGATGCCCGGACCGCGCCGATCGCCTCGCGCTGATGCACGACGGGGACCGTGACGTAAAGCAGATCCTGGCCGAGGGTACTGCTGAAGCGCCGGCGTCTATCGATCTTCCCGCCCGCGACGGATAAAACCGCCAGCAGCTCCGGGCGTTCCTCCGTCGCATATGAGGTGCCCACCGGCGATTCGCTGGCGCTGTCGGCGACGAGCCGCCCGAGTGCGTCGGTTACGATCATCCGAGTTCCGGTCGCCTGCGCGGTCTGGTCGACGATAGTTGTGATGACCGCCGGCGGTTGTGGAGGGAACAGGGGATCCGAGCCGGACAGCGGGAGGTCGTCGTTTATGCGGGCCGCGACAAGGACGGCATTCGTGAGGACCCCCGCTTCGAACTCGTTGGTGTCCGCCTTCTGGACGTATCGGGCGAGCGGAACCTCGAGCGTGATGACCGCTACGCTCAGCAGGTAGGCCGCCGCGAGGACCAGGCGGGCCCGCAGGCTCACCCTGGGAGCTCCTCCGGCGAGGAGAAGCGGAAACCCACCCCCCGGATCGTGTGGATGTAACGCGGATCGACCGGGTCATCGCCCAGCTTCTTCCGCAACGAGCTCACGTGCACGTCCAGCGTTTTCATGGAGCCGAACCAGTTCGGATCCCAGATCTCGTCCATCAGCTCGATGCGGCGGACGACGCGCCCCGCTTCCTCCATGAGCATCCGGAGGAGTTCGAACTCCTTCAGGGTCAGCTGAACCTCCTCGCCACCCTTTGTCACCGTTCTGGTGTCGAGGCTCACCCTGAGATCTCCGATCTCGAGGGCCGACTGGCCTGACGGAGCCGGTGTTGCCGTCCGGCGAAGGACAGCTCGGATGCGGGCCACCAGCTCGGCGGCGCTGAACGGCTTGGCCACGTAGTCGTCAGCGCCAAGCTCCAAGCCGATCACCCGGTCCATCTCCTCGCCGCGGGCGGTGAGCATGATGACCGGCGCACGCGAGACCGCGCGGATCTGCCGGAGCACGTCTCGTCCGTCGCCGTCGGGGAGCATGACGTCCAGGAGCACCAGCTCAGGGGATCGGGTCCGGAAGAGCTCGAGTCCTTCGGAGGCTGTCGCTGCCACCAGGGCCTGGAAGCCCTCTCGCTCCAGGGCGGCGGCGAGAGGCTCGGAGATGGCCACTTCGTCTTCGATCAGGAGTACCCGTCTCGCCGTCATGGTGGGACGAGGATATACAGCGCGCTCGCCGATGAGGTCCCCATAGCCGATGCCTTACCCCGTCTTAACCTAGAGCTGGCTGGTTTCCAGCCGATGTCTAACGGACCCGTCTCTAGCATCCGTCCCCAGGGCAATCGGACCTCAGGAAGGAGGACCAGGATGGGCAAGTTCGCGCGATTCGGGTTGGCGGCTCTCATGGCCGGCGGCATCCTTGCGAGCGCTCCTCAGGCGTTCGCGAGGGACGGCATCACTACCGAAGGCGCCTGCAGCGGCGCCAGTACGTGGAAGCTCACTCTCTCGATCGACAATGGTCGAGTCGAGTCGGAGTTCGAGGTGGACCAGAACGTCGTTGGCGATACTTGGAAGGTCAAGATGAGCGACAACGGCGTGATCTTCTTCAGGGGCCAGGCCGTCACCCAGGGCCCAAGCGGCTCGTTCGAGATCAGGAAGTTCACGGCGAACCAGCCAGGAGCCGACAAGATCCTGGCGCTCGCCAAGAACGTCTCGACCGGCGAGACGTGCAAGGGAAGCGGCTCTATCTAGCCTCACATCCCGAGCCACGAAGGCCTCCTCCCCCCGCGGGGAGGAGGCCTTTCGCTTAGCGTCCTTCTGGTCCTTGTACGCGGTAGACCTCGACGGGTTCGCGGCGCCCTTTGACCTGCTTCTCACCGGTGAACTCCGCGGCGATCTGCGGCGCCGCCCGCTTCGTGGCGGCGGTCGCCAGGATCTCGCCGGCGGCTGCTTCGGACTGAAGTCGCTGGGCCAGGTTGACCGCATCTCCGACGACCGTGTACTCGAGTCGCCCGCCTCCGCCCACTGTTCCGGCGATGACCGTCCCGGTGTTCACACCGATCCCCATGCCGAGCGGTGCCAGGCCCTCGGCCAGGCTCCCCTGGTTGAGTTCAAGCTGACGTGCCTGCATGGCCAATGCGCAGCGAAGCGCTCGTTCCGCATGATCGGGAAGCGGGTCGGGGGCGCCGAACACCGCCATCACCCCATCCCCAGCGAACTTGTCGATCGTGCCGCCGTGATCGAGCACGACTTCGGCCATCGCAGAGAGGTGTCTTGCCAAGAGGTCGGCGACCTGTCGAGCCGCCAGGCTCTCGGCGAGCGTGGAGAACCCCCTGATGTCCGAGAACAGGATGGTGGCCTCCACCTCCTGCTGGATGCCAGCTGCGGCCCCGCCCGAGGCCAGACGCTCGGCGAACTGGGCGGGGACGAACGGTCGCAGGGTCCGCGCGGACGCCTCTCTGTCGACCACGGCCTCGTGCAGCCGCTTCAGCTCATCGACGGCATGGCTCGCGCCCCTGCCTGCCTCCTGCGCCAGTCGCTGGAACAGCTCGGTGACCTGACTGTCGATGGCTTCCTCGGTCGTGCCGAGCGCCTCGGCCATCTCAGCGTACCCAAGGCCCTTCGCCATCAGGTCGAGGATGGCGCGACCCGCTTCGGTTCCCTCGTCGCGGCCTGAGAGCCGTGCGGCGATGGCGGGATCGACCAACGAGCCACCTGCGGCCACCTCGCGGATGGCACGGGCCAACTCGTCGCCCTGGCCGAGACGGTCCTTGAGGAGGTAGGCCAGACCGCTATCCCCGCCGCCAAGCAAAGCTAGCGCGTAGGCCTCGTCGTCGTGAGCCGAGAGGACGACGACGCCTGTGCCTGGATGCCTGCGCCGGATCTCGTGCGCGGCCTCGATACCCTCGAGCCGGAAGTGGGGAGGCATCTTGATATCGGTGACCACGACGTCTGGCCGGTGCTCGCCCGCCGCCGCCAGGAGCGAGGGGGCGTCCTCGGCGACCCCGACCACCTCTATGCCCTCCGTGGCGGTGAGCAGCGCTCGAACGCCCTCGCGAACGAGGACGTTGTCGTCGCCCAACACTACCCGGATCGCCACGGGGCTCCTATCTAGCGGCTGCCCGCCTGTATACCATCCTGATATGCCGCTTCGCGTCGTGTTCGCCGAAGACAACTATCTGGTGCGGGAGGGAACTGCGGCGCTTCTGGCCGACGCGTCGGAGGTGAAGCTCGTGGCCATCGCGTCCGACCTGGACGGGCTTCTGGCCGCGGTCGAAGCGCACATGCCCGACGTCGTCCTCACCGACATACGGATGCCGCCCTCCAACACGACTGAGGGCATCGTCGCCGCACGGAGGATCCGTTCGGAGCACCCGGAGATCGGCGTGCTGGTGCTCTCCCAATGCTCCGAGGAGGACTACGCCTTCGAGCTGTTGAAGGACGGAGCGGCCGGCCTCGGGTACCTGCTCAAGGAGCGCGTGGCCGATCTGGACGAGCTCGTGCGTGCCCTGCGAGAGGTGTCGCGGGGGGGCTCCGTGCTCGACCCAAGGATCGTGGAGGGCCTGGTGTCG
>Ga0184632_10000072_pt1 | contig 29156 bp, 27 predicted proteins | sample PLM31_50_b1_FD_133153 | JGI IMG/M metagenome (GOLD analysis project Ga0184632, IMG submission 133153) | Groundwater sediment microbial communities from an aquifer in East River, Colorado, USA - PLM3-1_50_b1 | ecosystem: Environmental > Terrestrial > Soil > Riparian zone | place: USA: East... | reverse complement strand
TCGCCGCCGGCGCCGAATGGCGGCACGCGGGCTGCTCGATGTGTCTGGGCATGAACCCCGACCAACTGGCCCCCGGCGAGCGCTCCGCGTCCACCTCCAACCGCAACTTCGAGGGCCGGCAGGGTCGCGGCGGCCGCACGCACCTCGTCAGCCCTGCGATGGCGGCTGCGGCCGCGATCGCAGGACACCTCGTGGACGTGCGCGAGTCGGTGGGAGCACCGGCATGAAGGAGTTCCGCTCTCTTACGGCGCGGGCGGCCGTTCTCGACCGGCCGGACGTCGATACAGACCAGATCGTCCCGAAGCAGTTCCTGAAGCGGATCGAGCGCACGGGCTACGGCGAGTTTCTGTTCTACGACTGGCGGCAGAACCCGACGTTCGAGCTCAATCGGCCGGTGTACGACGGCGCGCGGATCCTGCTCGCCGGAGCGAACTTCGGGTGCGGCTCCTCCCGCGAGCACGCGGCGTGGGCCCTCCAGGACTACGGCTTCGAGGTCGTCATCGCTCCGTCCTTTGGTGACATCTTCTTCTCGAACGCCGTCCAGATCGGGCTCGTTCCGGTGACGCTGGATGCGGCGGAGGTGAAGGGCCTCATGGCTCGCCTCGGGCACGGGGGTGAGCTGACGGTGGATCTCGAGGCCCAGACGATCTCCGGCCCGGCCGGTGAAGTGGTTCCTTTCGAGATGGACCAGTTCGTCCGGCACGCTCTCCTCGAGGGTATGGATGCGATCACACGCACGCTGCAGTACGAGGCCGAGATCGCGGCCTTCGAGGCGCGCTTGCCGTCAGCGGTTCAGACGACCTCGCTCTGAGCGCTAACCAGGCTTGCCGTCGTCGCGGGTCACCTCGCGCTTCGTCAGGTCGAGGAGCTCGGAGACGAGCTCGTGCAGGCCCTGGGGCGAGAGCGGGCCCGGGTTGGCCGAGGCGAGCTCGTCGAGCAGCTGGCGCTCGCGCTCCGGATCGACGAAGGGAATGCCCCTCGACGCCTTGTAGCTCCTCAGCTGTGCGACGAGCTGGAGCCGCGTGTTGACCGCGTCGACGATCGCATGGTCGAGATCTGAGATCTCGCCCCGGAGCCGGCGAACCGTGGGATCGGAAGCGTTGTCGGTCACTTCTGGTCATCCGCAGGGTACGACCCGAAGAGGCGGAGGTGGCGAGTGCGGGCACGGAGGTCGTCGAGCGCTCCGCGGACGATGGGGTCGAGGGGATGCCCGGCGAGCACGGCATCGAACCGGTACCGCCACGGCGTCTGCGGGATCGGGCGCGACACGAGCTGCAGCAGGTCGATCTCGTGCCGCGCGAACGGCTCGATCGCGCGATGCAGCGCACCCGGCTGGTGATCGGTCACGAACGAGAACGCCGTCCGCCAGGGCTTGCCGTTCACGTCGAGTCGCACGTAGTTCCCCACCGAGACGAAGCGCGTGAATGCCTCGGGATGGTCGCCGACGTCGTCTGCGATGACGGCCAGCTCGTACAGTGTCGCTGCACGCTCGCTCGCGATCGCTGCCTCAGTGGTGTCCCCATGGGATGCAACCTGTGCGGCCGCGTCGGCGGTCGTCGGGGCAGCGATCGCTGTCGCCCACGGCATACCTGCGAGTAGCCTGCGACATTGGTCGAGGGCGACGGGGTGCGACCGAACTACCCGAATCTCCTCGAGCGGCACCTGAGCGATGCCGACGAGGCAGTGCCTGATCGCGAGCACAGTCTCACCGGTGATCGCGAGCGGGGATCCGAACAGGAGGTCGTGCGTCTCCGCAACCGGGCCCGAGAGCGAGCTCTCGATGGGGAGCACCCCGTAGGCGACCGAACGGTTCGTTGTCGCCTCGACGACAGCGTGGAAGCTCGGCAGGGGCACGAGCTCGGCGTCAGCGGGGAAGAGGCGGTCGCAGGCGGCGGCGCTGTGCGCGCCGTCGCGCCCGGGATAGCCGATGCGCGTCTTGGCTTCGGGATCGATGGTTGCTGCGAACTCGTACATGTGTCACATCCGTGTAGTCGAGAGATCCCGCCTGTGAGACGAGCTAGCCGGCGGCGGCGGGGCGCGGATCGCCGACTAGCGCGCGAAGATGCGCGCGGCGAAGCCGAAGAGGAAGAAGATCTCGCCGGCGCGGGCCATCGAGCCGAAGGGTAGGTGTGGCCCGGATGCACGTCAACAGCGCGAGACCAGGCGGCGGTATCGAAACTGCATGTGCTCGGCCACCGGCCCGTTCCACCATACGTCCACGCCTGTACTGAAGACCTTCATTCAGCGGCTCGAGTTCGTCCTCTGGCTCGTGCTTGGAGTCGACACCTAGTCGCCGATCTAGGTGCTCCTGACACCGGCGACGTGGTGGGAACCACCAGAGGTGGACTGCCAACTGATTCCGGCGCATGATCGCATCGGTCATGCGCCAAGACCTTCCTGCAGGCACGGTCACCTTCCTCTTCACCGACGTCGAAGGCTCGACCAAGCTGCTGCACTCATCGAAGAGGCGATTCGGACGTGTCAGAAGGCACTTGGACGAGCGAGCTGCGCGGCGATTCTCTCGGACGGCGCTTCGCTGCCGGTGCAAGAGGCAGTGCGGCTCGCCCTCGGCTTGCGCGGCGGTCACCCGCCAGGCTGAGCCAGCGCGACGCTCCCTTGACAGCTGGCCAGCCGGATACGAGAGTACCCCTGCTGCCAACAGGGGGAGGAGTATGAAAAGGATCACGTTGCTCGCCGCCGTCGGGCTGCTTACGTCGCTTGCGCTCGGAGCGTTCGCCCACGCGATCACCTTCGGCGAGAACGACAACGGCCGGCATCCGTTCGTGGGCTCGCTTGTCTTCGAGTTCCAGGGAGAGAAGAGCCAGGGCTGCTCGGGAACCCTCGTCTCGCCGACAGTCTTCGTCACGGCAGGCCACTGCCTGTTCGGTCTCGAGCAGTTCGGAATCACGGGGGTCTGGGTGACCTTCGACGAGGTCATCGACGCCGATGCCAACGGGATCGTCGATGCCGGTGTGACGCTGCACAGCGGGACCGGCCATGTCCACCCTGACTGGGGCTTCCCCGGATTGGGCGGCAACGCGGCGGATCCGCACGACGTCGCGGTCTTCGTGCTCGCCGCCCCCGTGAGCATGACCAACTACGGCCAGCTGCCGACCGCAGGTCAGCTGAACACGATCAGCAAGCGTGCGACGCGGTTTACGACCGTCGGATACGGCACCGTCCGTGACGACAAGACGCGTTCGTTCAAGTCTCTCGAGCTCGGAACCCGGCGCAAGATGGCGACGCAGGAGATGCAGTCGCTCACAACGGCGTGGGTTCAGTTCTCCATGAACCCATCCACCGGCAGTGGGGGAACCTGCTTCGGCGACTCGGGCGGGCCGCACTTCTTGGGCGCTGGCGCGACCGAGACGAGGGTCATCCTCGCGGTGACGGTCACCGGCGATCGCTTCTGTCGCGCGACCGACAAGACGTACCGGCTCGACACGCCTTCCGCGCGGTCGTTCCTCGACGATTTCATCGCTCTTCCGTAGCCGCTAGTCGGCGGGGCGGGCGCGCGCTGCGTCCGCCCCGCCTCAGGCAATGCTCCTCATGAGCCGGTGCAAGTCCGGCCAGCGCCACCGTCGGTTGCACCCGCGAATCGTTTCCGGTGTTGGAAGGGCTCGTACCACGTCCCGTCCGACTCACGAGGCGAGGGCAGAGATCACTGTGTCTTCGAATTGAATCGTCGTCGCGCTGCCCCCGAGGTCCGGCGTCGGAGTCTCGTGCAGAGCGACGTCCACCGCCGCCTCGAGCGCACGCGCTTCGGCAGGCCGCGCGAGCCCGTAGTCGAGCATGAGTGCCGTCGAGCGCAGCATCGCCGCCGGATTCGCGATTCCACGACCCGCGATGTCGGGGGCCGAGCCGTGCACCGGTTCGAAGATCCCGGGCCCGGCGTCGCTGAGGCTGGCCGACGGCGCGAGCCCGAGCCCGCCGGTCATCGCAGCGGCGAGGTCGGAAAGGATGTCCCCGAACATGTTCTCGGTGACGATGACGTCGAATTGCGCGGGATTGCTCGCGAGCTGCATGGCGGCGTTGTCTACGAGCATGTCCTCGACCTCGACGTCCGGATACTCGCTCGCGACCTCGCGGACGACACGGCGCCAGAGCCGCGAGGTCTCGAGCACGTTCGCCTTGTCGACAGACGTGAGATGCGCGCGCCGGGTACGGGCGAGTTCGAAACCGCGCCTGGCGATGCGCTCGACCTGGCTTGGGTGGTACTCGCAGGTGTCGAACACGGTGCCGTCCTCTCGCACGCCTCGAGCCCCGAAGTAGAGGCCGCCGACGAGCTCGCGCACGATCAGGAGGTCGACCGCGTCTTGACTCGCCGGGCGAAGGTTCGCGTAGACGTCGAGCTCGGCGCGAAGACGCAGCATGCCCTGCTCCGGACGGATCTCGGCAGCGTCGAACTCGGGGTGGCCGATCGGAGCCTTGAGCACTGCGTCGGCGGCACGGCACGCTTCGAGCGTCTCGGCGGGGAGCGAATCGCCCGTCGCCCTGATCGCGGCCGCGCCGAAGAGGTGCTCCTCGAGGTCGAGATCGGGCGCCAGCTCCCGAAGGACACCCGTCGCGACGGCCATCACCTCGGGCCCGATGCAGTCTCCGGGCAAGCAGACGATCCTCGGCGTTCGGGGCTGGGCGGTCACGGGGCGACGACACTACAGTAGGCTCCTGCGATGGATACGGCGGTCGCAAACTTCGACACGCCCTCGCACATCTGCGAAGTGGCCGTCGAGGCTCGCGCGAGAACCTGGCACGAACGCTCGAGTGCATGCGTGCTTTTCTCGCGACCCTCTGACCCATGACCGCGCTGCCCTTCGATCCCTTCGTCCTCGTCCACGACGTCGTGTACGTGTCCGGGCAGATCGCGACGGCCAAGGACGGCACGCTCGTCGCGCAGGGTCGGGTCGGAGCCGAAGTCGACCTCGATACGGCGACCCGCTGCGCCGAGGCCTGCGCGCGCAACCTGCTCACGCAGCTCGCCCGCGTGCCGGGCGGGCTCGAGGGAATCGAGCGGCTCGTGAAGCTGACCGTGTTCGTCGCGGTCGCCCCCGGCTTCGACCAGCCACACGTCGTTGCCAACGGTGCGTCGGAGCTGATTCTCCGCGAACTGGGCGAGCGGGGGAAGCACGCACGCTCGGCGATCGGGGTCGCCGCGCTTCCGCGGGGCTCACCCGTGGAGGTGGAGGCGGTGGCGCAGCTGGCTACGGAACGGGCCGGGTGACGGCTCCCTCGGACGCGGACGAGACGAGCGCCGCGTACTTCGCGAACACGCCTTCGCTGTAGCGCGGCGCAGGAGGCGTCCAGTCGCGCAGGCGGGCGGCGAGCTCGTCCTCCGTGAGCTCGACGCGGAGCTCGCGCGCCTCGACGTCGATGACGACGGTGTCGCCGTCCTGGAGCGCGGCGATCGGCCCGCCGCGCACGGCCTCAGGCGAGACGTGCCCGACCATGAGCCCGTGCGTCGCGCCGGAGAAGCGCCCGTCCGTGACGAGCGCGATCTCGTCGCCGAGTCCTTCCCCGACGATTGCGGCAGTCACATGCAGCATCTCGCGCATGCCCGGCCCGCCGGCGGGGCCTTCGTAGCGGATGACGACCACGTCTCCCGCCTCGAGGCTTCGGCTCTTCACCGCAGCGAAGCAAGCCTCCTCCGAGTCGAAGACCCGCGCTGGACCGCGGTGGAGAAGCCGCTCGTGCCCGGCGAGCTTCACGACGCAGCCTTCAGGCGCAAGGTTGCCGCGGAGGACCGCGAGGCCGCCCGTCGGGGAGAGCGGGGTCTCGATCGGGACGACGACCTCCTGTCCCGGCCGCTCGATGACCGCCGCGGCGACCTCGCCGAGCGTGCGGCCGTCCACGTTCGGCGCGTCGCCGTGGACGAGCCCGGCCTTCACGAGCTCTCTTGCGACGAGCGCGACACCGCCGGCTTCGTGCACGTCGGTTGCGACGAAGCGGCCGCCGGGCTTGAGGCTCGCGACGACCGGAGTCCGCGCGGCAATCCGATCGAAGTCGTCGAGCTCGAACGGGATCCCGACCTCTCGTGCGATCGCGAGCAGGTGGAGGACGCCGTTCGTGGAGCCTCCCGTGGCCGCAACCGACGCGGCGGCGTTCTCGAGCGCATCCCGCGTGACGATCTGGGACGGGCTGAGGCCCTGTCGAACGAGGTCCATCGCCAACCGTCCCGCCTGCTCGGCCGCCTCGTCCTTCGCCGGGTCGAGCGCCGGGATGCCGTTCAGGCCCGCAGGGCTGATGCCGAGGAACTCGAGCGCGGTGGACATCGTGTTGGCGGTGAACTGCCCTCCACAGGCACCGGCACCCGGACAGGCCACGCCCTCGAGCTCGTGCAGATCGGCGGCGCTGAGCGTTCCCGCAGCGTGCGCGCCGACCGCCTCGAAAACGTCCTGGATCGTCACGTCCCGCCCGCGGAAGCGGCCCGGTGCGATCGACCCCGAGTAGAGCACGAGCCCCGGGATGTCCAGTCGGCAGAGCGCCATGACCGCGGCGGGGATCGTCTTGTCGCAGCCGACGAGACAGACGAGCCCGTCGAAGAGGTGGCCGCGTGCCACGAGCTCGATCGAGTCGGCGATCACCTCCCGCGAGACGAGCGACGCACGCATCCCCTCTGTTCCCATTGAGACGCCGTCCGAGACGGACACCGTGTTGAACTCGAGCGGAGTGCCCCCTGCCGCGCGGATGCCGCGCTTGACATGCTGGGCGAGCTCTCGCTGGTTCAGGTTGCACGGCATCGTCTCGATCCACGTCGTCGAGACGCCGACGAGCGGCCGCGCGAGGTCGTCGTCGGTGAGTCCGATCGCCTTCAGCATCGCGCGCGCGGGCGCGCGATCCGGGCCGTCGGTGAGGGCAGCGCTCCGGCGCTTGGCCGGATCGGACGGGAGGCTGTAAGGGTCGCTCGTCACTGTGCGTGTGCTCCTTTCGGCGAAGCGGGGAGGGGAAGGACGTCGATCTCGGGGTAGCGCTGTGCGAGCTCTGCGACGCACGCCCCCACGGCGTCGTCTCGGGCCCAGACGACGACTGTCGGGCCCGAGCCCGAGATCGTCGCGCCGAGCGCTCCCTCCGGAAGGCGCCCGCGTACGTCTTCGAGAAGAGGCGCGTGGGCCGCTCGGTGCGGCTCGTGCAGGCGATCGGCGAGAGCTTCCGCGAAGAGCTCGCCGGAGCCCGCGGCGAGCGCCGCCCCGAGCAGTGCCGCGCGCGCGGCGGTGAACGAGGCGTCGGCATGAGACACCTGCTCGGGAAGCGCATCTCGAGCGGCGGCTGTCGAGACGGTCGCATCCGGCACGAGCGCGATCGGAACGGCGGGCGGGCGGTCTGCGAGCCGGGCGATCCGCGATCCCCAGGTGAGGCACGCTCCTCCGGCGAGCGCCGCTGCGAGGTTGTCGCCGTGACCCTCGAGCTCGAGGCCCTCGGCGAGGAGCTGCTCCGGCGTGAGCTCGCGACCGGTCACGACGGAGGCGGCCACGAGTCCGAGAGCGATGACCGCCGCGCTCGACCCGAGCCCGCGCTCGCGCGGTATCCGGTCGGTGAACGAGAACCACTTGCCCTTCGGAGAGGCGAGACGCGAAAAGGCGCGCACGCCGAGGTGGTCGAGGTCGCCGTCTCCGCCTGCCTCGGTGACCTCGAGCTCGTTCCACAGGTCGAGCGCGACAGCCGCGCAGTCGAACCCCGGCCCGAGGTTGGCCGTGCTCGCCGGGGCGCGTACGCGGGCTAGGACAGTCAACTCGACGCCTCTGCGATCGCGTCCGGATCCGGGTCGACCACGACCGGCACCCGGTTCTCGCGCGCAGCGGTCTCGGAATCCTTGAGCCCGTGCCCGGTCAGCACGCAGACGACGCGTGTTCCCGGCTCGACTCCTGTCTCGGCGAGCGCGGCGAGGCTTGCTGCCGACGAGGGTTCGCAGAGAACGCCCTCCTCGTGCGCGAGATCACGCCACGCCTGGAGGATCGCGTCGTCCGCGAGCGCAACGACGTGGCCGCCGGACGTCTCCACGGCGTCGTTGGCTTCCTGCGCGTGAGCTGGGTCGGCGATTCGGATCGCGGACGCCACGGTCGTCGCGCGTTCGGCAGCCTCCCCGGCCACCAGGGCCGGCAGACCCGCACCTGCCTCTGCGAACCCTCGGGCGTAGGCGCGGAGGTTGCCGCCTCCGCCATAGGGCAGTGCAAGGACGGTCGGCGCGCCTCCGAGGTCCTCGACGATCTCGAACGCAGCAGTCTTCTGCCCCTCGAGGCGATGGTCGTTCAGCGAGTTCACGAGGACGTGGGTTCCGCGATCGGCGAGAGCCCGTGCCGCGGCGAGCGCTTCGTCGAAACTGCCTCGCACCTGGACAACCCGTGCGCCGAGCGCGGCGGCCTGCGCGACCTTTGCGGCCGCGACCGCGCCGTGGGGCTGGAGTACGACCGCCCGGACGCCCGCGCGCGAAGCGTAGGCGGCGGCCGAGGCGGCGGTGTTCCCCGTCGATGCGCAGACCACTGCCGTCGCTCCGGCCTCGAGCGCCTTGGACACGGCGACCGTCATCCCGCGATCCTTGAAGCTCCCGGTGGGGTTCGCGCCTTCCCACTTGAGGTACAGCTCGATGCCGAGCCGCATCGAGAGACGAGGTGCGGTGAGGAGCGGCGTGGAGCCCTCGCCGAGCGTCACCACCGGCGTCGACTCGCTGACGGGCAACCGCCGACGATACCGCTCGATCAATGAAGGCATCGACTGTGTTCTAACGGTTCAGGCCCAGCCGAGCTCGACGACGCCCCGGTCCGAGACGACGGGAAGCACGGACGGTGCTCCGTGAACCTGCGGCAGTTGCGCGATCTCGGCGAGCGCGGCGTCGACCTCGCGTTGCGGCGCCTCGTGGAGGACGACGTGCAACGTCGCGCCCGCGCGCGCAGGCACCTGCGTCAGCCTCGCGACGGAGACATCGTGCGCGGCGAGGCGCTGCGACACGTCGGCGAGGACTCCGGGCTGGTCGTCGACTTCGAGGTGCACGTAGAACGGCGAGCGCAGGTTTCCGGGCGGCATACGCTCGAGGGTCCGCCAGCACGGGTCGTTGTGCAGGAAGCCGGTGCCGGTCGTTCCGATGATGCTGACCATGTCCGCGACGACGGCGGAGGCTGTCTCGCTTCCCCCCGCACCTGGCCCCTCGAGCGTGATCTCGCGGATGGCGTCGCCCTGGAGCATGACCGCGTTGAACGCCCCCTCGATCGCGGCGAGCGGATGGTGACGGTCGACGAGCGCGGGGCGGACCCGCACGTCGACCTCGTCGTCGAGGAGCGTCGCCGCGCCGACGAGTCGCACGACCATCTCGAGCTCGCGCGCGGCGGCCGGAAGACCGGGGGGGAGCTCCTCAAGCCCCTGGTACTGGACATCCTCTAGCGTGACCCGCGAGCCGAACGCGATCGTCGCGAGGATCGCCATCTTCGCCGCCGCGTCCGCGCCGGAGAGGTCGTCCGTTGGGTCCGCCTCCGCGAAGCCTTGCCGCTGCGCCTCGGCGAGCGCCTCGTCGAACGTGGCGCCTCCCTCCATTTCCGTGAGGATGAAGTTCGTCGTCCCGTTGACGATCCCGAGGACGCGGTGGACGTTCGTGACGACGAGCGCCTCGCGGAGCACCTTGATGACCGGGATCGCGGCGCACACGCTCGCCTCGAAGCGGAGCTGAACCCCTGCTGACGCTGCCGCCTCGAACAGCTCCGCGCCGCGTCGCGCGACGAGCTGCTTGTTGGCCGTGACGACGGGCTTGCGGGCTGCGAGCAACTCGAGGACGTGCGTGCCAGCCGGCTCGATTCCGCCCATCACCTCCGCGACCACGCCGATCGCGGGATCGTCGCGGAGCTCGGCGAACTCGGTCGTCAGGACACCCGCGCCCGGATCGAAGCCTCGTTCCTTCGCGGTGTCGCGGACGAGCGCACGCACCACGCGCAGCCGGTGGCCAGTGGCGCGCTCGATGTCGGCCGCGTTCTCGACGAGCAGTCTGTGAACCGCGGCGCCGACCGTCCCGTACCCGAGGAGGCCGACTCCGACCTCGGTAGCGCGGGGAGCGCTAGGAACCAGTCCTGACCTCCGTCCCCTCGCGGCGCATCAAGGCGCGGAGCTCGGGACCCACCTGTTCGAGCAGCTGCTCCGATGCCCGCTTTCGCAGGTCGGTCAGGTGCGGTTCGCCCGCGTCCATCTCGGCAATCCACTCCCTGGCGAACGCGCCCGACTGGATGTCTGCGAGGAGCACCTTCATCTGTTCGCGGACGAGTTCGTCGATCACCCGCGGGCCGCGTGTGAGATCGCCGTATTCGGCCGTGTCGGACACCGAGTAGCGCATTCCGGAGAGCCCGCCTTCCCAGATGAGGTCGACGATGAGCTTCAGCTCGTGGAGGCACTCGTAATACGCGATCTCGGGCTGGTAGCCGGCCTCGACGAGGGTCTCGAACCCGGCGCGGACGAGCTCCGTCACGCCGCCGCACAGCACCGCCTGCTCGCCGAAGAGATCGGTCTCCGTCTCCTCGGCGAACGAGGTCTCGATCATCCCAGCGCGGGCGGCGCCGATCCCGGCCCCGTACGCGAGCGCGAACTCGAACGCGCCGCCGCTCGCATCCTGGGCGACGGCGACGATCGCCGGCGTCCCGAACCCCTCCTCGAAGAGGCGGCGGACGATGTGCCCCGGGCCCTTGGGCGCGACCATGATGACGTCGTGCCCGGCCGGCGGCTGGATTCGTCCGAAGTGGACGTTGAACCCGTGCGCGAAGAGCAGCGCTGCGTCAGGGGCGAGGTTGGGCGCCACGTCCTCCTCGTAGACGCGCGGCTGCACCTGGTCGGGGAGGAGGAGGGAGACGACCTGCGCGTCGCGGACAGCCTCGCCGACGCTGGCGACGCCGACGCCTGCGTCCTCCGCCGCCGCGCGCGAGGAGCTTCCTTCGCGCAGGCCCACGACGACCTCGACTCCCGAGTCGTGGAGGTTGAGCGCGTGGGCGTGGCCCTGGCTGCCGTAGCCGACGACGGCGACCTTGCCGGAGAGGAGATCGAGATTGCCTTCGCGGTGAATGGTGGCCATGAGCTCTCCTTCGGGTGGTTAGCGGAGGACGTGCTGCGGGCGGTGATTTTGCTTGGGAGTGGACGCGCGGCCGAGCCCGATCCGCCCGGTGCGCACCAGCTCCTTCAGCCCGTGCGGCCGCACGAGCTCCTCGAACGAGTCGACCTCCTCGGGGTGGCCGACGATCTCGAAGACGATCGCGTCGGCGCCGAGGTCGGCGACACGGGCATTGAACGCCTGGGCGAGGGTGATGAGCTCGCCGCGCTTCGCCGCCGGGGCGGTGACCTTGAGGAGCGCGAGCTCGCGCTCCACGGCCTCGTCGGGGCCGAGCTCCGAGACCCGGAGGACGTTGACGAGCTTGTGCATCTGCTTCTCGATCTGCTCGAGCGGGTGCTGCTCGCAGTCCACGCGGAGCGTGATCCGGGAGACGTCGTGCCGCTCGGTCGGGCCGACCGCGAGGCTTTCGATGTTGAAGCCGCGGCGCGCGAACATGCTCGAGATGCGCATGAGCGCGCCCGGCTTGTTCTCGACGAGCACGGAGAGCGTGTGTCTCACGCCTCGACCACTTCTCGTTCCTCGTACTCGACGAGATCGAGCGCGGCGGCGCCCGCCGGGATCATCGGGAAGCAGTGCTCGCGCGGATCCACCCGCGCGTCGACGACCGCAGTCCGGCCGCACGAAAGGGCCTCCTCGAGAGTGTCCTCGAGCTCGTCCTCGCTCTCCACGGTAAACCCGACCGCGCCGTAGGCCTCGGCGAGGCGTGCGTAGTCCGGGACGTGTTGGGTCAGGTGGACCTCCGAGAAGCGCTCGTCGAAGAACATGTCCTGCCACTGGCGGACCATGCCGAGGTAGCCGTTGTTCACGATGACGACGACGATGGGCAGGTTCTCGAGAACGGAGGTGGCGAGTTCCTGGCCCGTCATCTGGAAGCAGCCGTCGCCGTCGACGCACACCACGGTCGCCTCGGGCCGCGCCGCCTTCGCGCCGATGGCGGCCGGTACGCCGTAGCCCATCGTCCCGAGCCCTCCCGACGTGATGAACGAGCGCGGCCGGTCGCACTGCAGGTACTGCATCGCCCACATTTGGTGTTGGCCGACGCCCGTCGTCCAGACGACGTCCCTTCCGGCGGTGAGCTGCTGGAGCGTCTCGAGCACCGGCTGCGGCTTGAGCATGTCGCCGCCTCGGCCGTAGCGCAGCGGAAACTCCTCGCGCCAGGCGGCGAGCTGGCGCAGCCACGGCTCGGTGCGGGCAAGGGCACCCGTCCCAGAGAGTGCGCGCAGCTCGTCCGCGAGGTCGGCCAACACCTGCTTCAGGGGGCCGACCACGGGGATATCCGCCTGGCGGAGCTTTCCGATCTCTGCAGAGTCGATGTCGAGGTGAACGACGGTCGCACCCGGCGCGAAGGCCGAGAGCTTGCCCGTCACGCGATCGTCGAACCGGGCGCCGACCGCCACCAGCAGATCGCACTTGTTCATCGCCCAGTTCGACCACTTCGGCCCGTGCATCCCGGGCCAGCCGAAGTGGAGCTCGTGGCTCTCGGGGAACGCGCTCTTGCCCATGAGCGTCGTAACGACGGGCAGGCGTCCGAGCTCGGCCAGCTCGAGCAGCTCGGTGCAGGCGTCCGCGTTCAGCGTGCCCCCGCCCACGTACAGCACCGGTCGCTCCGCTCTGGCCAGCGCTTGCGCGGCGACCCTGATCTGCCGAGGGTGGCCTTGCCGTGGCGGTTTCCAACCGGGGAGCTCGACCGTCTTCGGATACGCGAAGTCGAGTGCCGCCTCCTGGACGTCACGGGGGACGTCGACGAGCACGGGTCCGCAGCGACCCGTCCGGGCGACGTGAAAGGCGGCCTTCAGCACGTGCGGGAGCTCCTCGACGTCCTGGACGAGCCACGAGTGCTTGACGACCGGAATCGTGATGCCCGTGATGTCGCACTCCTGGAACGCGTCCGTGCCGATGAGATGCGTCCGGACCTGCCCGGTGATGCAGACGAGTGGCGTCGAGTCCATCCATGCGTCCGCGATCGGCGTCACGAGGTTGGTCGCGCCCGGCCCGGAAGTAGCGATGGCGACACCGACGCGGCCCGTCGCCCTCGCGTACCCCTCCGCCATGTGCCCGGCGCCCTGCTCGTGCCGGGCGAGCACGTGGCGCACAGTCGTCCCGCGCGCGAAGGCGTCGTAGGTGGGCAAGATGGCGCCGCCCGGGATCCCGAAGACGACGTCGACACCCTCGGCTTCGAGCGAGCGGAGGATCGCGTCGGCGCCGTTCGGTCTCATGCCACTGCCTCGCGGTAGAACTCTGCGTTCCTCACGGACGAGGGGAGCTCGGAGATGACGACGTCCGCGAACTCGCGTGTGGTCGCACCCATGCCCGTCGAGACCATGTCGGGCGTGCGCGTGCCGTTGGAGCATGCCTCCAGCACTGCGCCGGCGAGCGTCTCCGCCGCGCTGCGCTCGCCGAGACCCTCGCCGAGCATGAGCGCGGCCGCGAGGAGCATCGACGCGGGATTCGCGACGCCCTGGCCTGCGATGTCCTCCGCGGCTCCGTGCACCGGCACGAAGACGCCCGGACCCCGCCGCGCCAGCCGGCCCGACGCGACGACACGCGGGCTTGCTCCGTGAGCGACGAGTCCGACGAGGGGCTCGGCGAACGGCGCGGGCGTGACGACGACATCGAAACGACCGGGGTCGAACGCAAGCGCCGAGACGGCGTTCTTCATCGGGAACCGCTCGACGAGGACGCCGGGGTGTCTCGACGCTTCGCGCGCGACGGCGTTGTTCCACACATCGTCACCACCCACCGACGTGACGTGGGCAAGGCTGGTGAGCGCGAACTCGAACGCGCGCGCGAGCGTCCACTCGGGCTCCGCTTCACCCAGGGGGCTGAAGAGCGTGATCGTCCCTCGCGCTCCGAAGCCGACGCGATCGAGGCGAGCCTCGAGGTCGAGCTCCGACTCCACGCCGGCGAGCGCGGGCTCGTTGCCGGCGGCGACGAGGATCGCCTGCGCGGCGAGAGTCGCCCGACGGGTCTCCACCGGCAACGCATGGCCCGATTGGGTGAACGCCCCGGCCCCGAACGGCGGATGGGTCTCCTCGACCCGGAACCCATGGAGGTGCGAGACGCGTGCGAGCGCGCGACTCGCTTGCCCCATCACCTCGGGGCCAACTCCGTGCCCGGAGAGGCAGGCGACGACGTACTTCGTCCGGGATGTCATGCCGCCGCCACCTCTTCGAAGACGTCGTAGAGCGTGACCGCCTTCCGAGTATCCGCGAGCTCCTTGAAGCGCCTGAACGCGGCCGCGAAGTCGTCGTCGGTCAGGTGCATCCCAGCCTGCTCGCACGCTCGCCGGAACGCGTGTCGGCCCGAGTGCTTGCCGAGCGGAAGCGTCATCGTCAGCCCGAGCTCCTCGGGATCCATGATCTGGTACGTGGCGCTGTCCTTCAGCATCCCGTCCTGGTGGATTCCGGCCTCGTGCGCGAACGCGCTCGCGCCCACGATCGCCTTGTTCCGCTGCACCGAGTACCCGGTCAGCTGCGAGACGAGCTGCGAGATGCGACCGATCCCGCTCACGTCGATCCCGGTCTCGCAGCCGAGTGCGTCCGCACGTACGCGGAGGGCCATGACGACCTCCTCGAGAGCGGCGTTCCCGGCTCTCTCGCCGATGCCGTTGATCGTGCACTCGATCTGAGTCGCGCCGGCGGAGACACCTGCGAGCGTGTTCGCAACGGCGAGCCCGAGGTCGTTGTGGCAGTGCACGGAGAGCGTCACCCGATCGAGCTCCGGACAGTAGCGGCGGACCTCGCGCAGGAACTGCGCATGCTCCTCTGGGAGCGAGTAGCCGACGGTATCGGGGAGGTTGATCGTGGTCGCTCCCGCCTCGATCGCGGCGCGGGACACCTCCGCGACGAATGCGGGCTCGGAGCGAGTCGCGTCCTCGCATGAGAACTCGACCTCGTCCACGCGTCCGGCGACGTACGAGACGGCGAAGCGTGCCTGCTCGACGACCTCGGGCGGCTCGAGACCGAGCTTGCGCTCCATATGGATCGGGCTCGTCGCGAGAAAGACGTGCATGCGCGTCCGTCCGCGAGCATCGGCAAGCGCCTCGACGGCCGCGTCGAGGTCCTCGCGTCGAGTCCGCGCGAGCGCTGCGACCGTGGGGCGGCCGACGACGGCGCCGACGGCGCGAACGCCCTCGAAGTCACCGGGCGACGAGACGGGGAAGCCGGCCTCGATCACGTCCACGCCGAGACGCTCGAGCGCGCACGCGATCTCCGCCTTCTCCTCCGGCGAGAGAGCGATGCCCGGGGACTGCTCGCCGTCCCTGAGCGTCGTGTCGAAGATCGTGATTCTGCGATTGGCCACTTTCTCTGCTCCTCCTGTGCGGTCGCCCGAGGGCGTACCTCTGGTGTGCTTCGGTCGACGTGTGCGCCGGATCCGGCGCGTGAAGCGCGTCTCCCCCTAGAGGGGGAGAATCAGGAGAAGCTCGATGCCCATGCAGCCGGGTACGCCCACGGGTGTGGCCTCGGGGTACGAAGATACGGCCCGGTGCGGCATCGAAGGGCACAGTCTGCTGACGGCGGCCGGCGCTGTCAAGCCGCGAACGGGGGAGTCACTACATCAAACCTCTAGCACGGGGGCGACGACCACGCCGTAGCCCTGGGCCTCCAGCACGCTCGCCGCGAGCGAGGCGTCGTCCTCGCCCGTGACGAGGACGGTCAGCGTTCCGCCTCGCTCGGGCGAGAGATGCTCCAGCTCGAAGTCCGCCACGTTGATCCTCTCCGCGCCGAGCGCCTGGAAGATCCCGGCGAGGACGCCCGGGCGGTCGGGGATGTGGACGCGGAGGCGATGCAGGGCGCCCGCGTCGTCGTAGGCCGTGTCGAGCAACCGGCGTCTATGCGTGGTCGCCTCCCCGATCCAGCGTGCGAGAAAACCTGCGTCTCCGGCCTCGAGCGCAGCCTCGAGCTGCTCGACGCGCCGACGGTGCTCGCTGAGCGCCGCCCCCAACGCTGCGCGGTTGTCGAGGAAGATGTCGACCCAGATGCGGGGGTTCGCGCCGGCGATCCGCGTCATGTCGCGGAGCGAGCCTCCAGCAGCCGCCAGCGGGTCGTGACCGTCGATCCGGGACGTGCCCGCCTGGTTGAGCAGGACGTTCGAGAGCGCGTGCGGTAGATGGCTCGTGACGGCCACGAGCCTGTCGTGCGCGGAGGGGTCGATCGCGACCGGGCGTGCCCCGAGCGACGCGACGAACGCGTGCGCCGCGCGGTAGCGCTCGGGGTCGGCGGTGGGCAGCGGAGTGAGAAACCAGGTCGCGCCCTCGAAGAGCTCTGCGCTCGCGCGTCCGGGGCCGCGCGTCTCGGCTCCGCAGATCGGATGGCCGCCGATGAAGCGCGGGTCGCTCCCCGCGGCGGCGCAAACGGCCGTCTTGGTCGAGCCCGCGTCGGTGACCGTACAACCGGCCGGAGCGCGTGCGAGTACCTCGTGCACGACCTCCGGAAGCGACGCCACGGGGACCGCGACGAGCGCGACCTCGGCCTGGCTGAGGGCCTCCTCGAGCGAGCCGGCGGGTTCGACGGCTTCCCGCTCGGCGGCGACGTCGAGCGCCGCGCGATCCTCGTCCCATCCGGTGACGTGCGAAATGCTGGACCGCCTGGCCGCGAGGCCCGCAGAGGCGCCGATGAGCCCGGTCCCGACGACGGCCAGCCTCATGGTTAGTGGCCCCTCCGGGAAGTACGCACCGTCTTCACGCGGCTGCAAAGCGGCGCCCGGCGTCGTCCTCCGTCGGCCGCATACCTGACGGGTATGTGGCCTCCCTGCGTCCTAGCCGTGCTTGCTTTTCGCCGGCGAATCCGATCCGTACTTCCCGGAGCGGCCACTAGCGACCGTCAGACCGCTCGCATGAGCTCGGCCACGCGAAACGCGAGATCCAGGGACTGCCGCCCGTTGAGGCGCGGATCGCAGAGGGTCTCGTAGCGGTGGTCGAGCTGTTCCTCGAGCACCGCCTCCGAGCCGCCGAGGCACTCCGTCACGTCCTCGCCCGTGAACTCGAGGTGAACACCCCCAGGCCAGGTTCCGACCGCGCGGTGAGCTGCGAAGAATCCCTGTAGCTCCGCCATGATCGAGTCGAAGTGCCGCGTCTTCGTCCCGTTGGCGGTGCGGACGGGATTGGCGTGCATCGGATCGCACGCCCAGACGACCGGTATCTCGGTCTTACGCACCGCCTCGAGCAGTGGTGGGAGTAACTCTCGCACCCGCTCCGCCCCCATGCGCGTGATGAAGGTGAGCCGTCCCGGGATTCGAGAGGGGTTGAGCAGCTCGGCGAGCACGACTGCTTCCTCGGGCGTGGCGGTGGGGCCGAGCTTCACACCGATCGGGTTCAAGACACCGGAGAAGAACCTGACGTGCGCTCCCTCCGGGTCGCGGGTGCGATTCCCGATCCAGAGCATGTGCGCCGAGCAGTCGTACCACAGGCCGGTCAAGGAGTCCCGACGCGTGAGCGCTTCCTCGTACGGGAGCAGGAGTCCTTCGTGGCTCGTCCAGACGTCGACCTCGTGCAGTGTCCGCTCCGTCGTGAGGTCGATCCCGATCGCCTGCATGAACCGCAGCGCGCGCTCGATCTCGTCCGCGAGCGCTTCGTAGCGCTTGCCCGCTGGTGAACTCGCGACGAACTCGCGGTTCCAGGTGTGGACGTGCGTCAGGTCCGCGAAGCCGCCCTTCGTGAACGCACGGAGCAGGTTGAGTGTGGACGCGGCCTGGTAGTAGGCCTGCACCATTCGCCCGGGATCGGGGACACGCGCTTCCGGCGTCGGCTCGTCCGAGTGGACACTGTGGCCGCGAAAGGACGGCAGCTCGACCCCACCGACGACCTCGATCGGCTCGCTGCGTGGCTTCGCGAACTGCCCCGCGACCCGCCCGACCTTGATGACCGGGAGCGTCGCGCCGAAGGTCAGGACCGCCGACATCTGCAGCAGCACCTTCAGCTTCTCGCGCAAGGCCGGTGCGGAGACGTCGCGGAACGACTCGGCGCAGTCGCCCGCCTGGAGCAGGAACGCCCGACCCTCGCAGACCTCGCCGAGCGCGGCGAGGAGCGCCCTGGCCTCGCCGGCGAAGACGAGCGGCGGCAAACCGGCAAGCCGCTCGCTCGCGGCGGCGAGGGCATCCTGGTCCGGCCAGTCGGGCTGCTGACCCGCCGCGAGCTCCCGCCACGACGACGGTGTCCAGGTCGATTCCGTGATTGCCACTGGACGGTGAGTGTAGAGACGGCGCGGCGGGGCTACGCGGTCGGGTCGGTCGCGCCGCGAGGCGACCGTACGGCGTGTCCTCGGCCGGCCGGACGACCTTGCCGCCGAGCTCTGCGATCCGCGCCAGGGCCGCGTCCGCGTCCTCGACGCCGAAGTAGACCGACCAGGACGCGGGGGCGCCGTCCGGCGTGAACTGGCACGCAGTTCAAGCTCGTCGCCAACGACTGACCCGATCTACCTCGCGGGACGGGAATCGGCCGAAGCGAATTCCCGTCCCGCGCGCCACTCGTGCCCCAAGATCGCGTAGACGAGCTCGCTCTGCCACTCGCCCTTGACGAACTCGTTCTCGCGGAAGTGCGCTTCCTGTCGCATTCCGACTCGTTCGAGCACACGCGCCGAGGCGGCGTTGCGGGGCTCGAGCCGGCCGATCACGCGGTGCAGGTCGAACCCCCCGAATGCCAGCTCCAGCAGCAGCCCCGCCGTCTCGGTCGCATAACCGTGGCCGTGGTGGTCGGGGTGGAAGACGAACCCGATCTCTCCCTGGCGGTGCTCGGCACTCAGCAGGAACAGCGTGCCGTCGCCGATCATCTCCGAGGAGGACTTGAGCACGACGGCGAGGCTGAGGCTGTCGCCGTCGTCGACGAGTCTCGAACCCTCGATCTTCTTCTCGAGGGCCGTGCGTACCTCGCCCTCGTCCCGCGATTCCCAGTAGAGCCAGCGCGCGACATCGGGCCGCGACTGGATCGCGAAGAGCGACTCGAAATCGTCCGCTGTGAACGGACGAAGCAGCAACCTCTCGCTCTCGAGGGTGAGCAAACTCACATTCCCGGCTCGGAGGATGCCGCAGATCCCGGATCGTGGCGGCGATGAGTTCTCGCCGCGGCGCCGGTCCAAACTACGAGGCAATCGAGAGGAGATCCCGATGGACGAGCAGTTCACGGCGACCTTGCAGAAGAGCCCGAGCAAGGGTGGCTGGACGTATGTCGTCTGGCCCGAGTCGGTGGAGTTCTTCGGCACCCGCGGTCTCGTCAAGGTCCGCGGCACCATCGACGGCCATCCTTTCCGGAGCTCCTTCATGGCGATGGGCGACGGCACCCACAAGCTGCCCGTCAAGGCCGAGGTCCGAAAAGTGATCGGGAAGCACGCAGGCGACAGCGTCACCGTTCGACTGGAGGAGCGACTCGAGCAATGACTCGGACAGGCCGGCGGCCACCACCTTCTGGCGCCGGTGTTCCGCCGCTTTTTGTTAGAGCTGAGATCGTGAGCGTCCCACGTGAGGGTGGCTGTGCCTGCGGAGCCGTTCGTTACCGGCTTACGTCCGATCCGCTCTTCACCCATTGCTGTCACTGCGTGAACTGCCAGCGGCAGACCGGAAGCGCCTTCGTCATCAACCTGCTGATCGAGACCGACCGGGTAGAGGTCCTCGCGGGCGACCCTCAGCCGGTCGACGTTCCCCGTGACGACGGCAGCACGCAAAGGATCTTCCGCTGCCCGACCTGCCAGGTGGCGGTCTTCAGCCAGTACGGGCGCCCCGAGGTGCGGTTCGTCCGCGCAGGGACACTCGACCAGCCGTCGAGCGTCGAGCCCGACGTCCACATCTTCACGAGGTCCAAGCTGAGCTGGGTCACGCTCCCGGACTCGGCGCCGACGTTCGACGTCTACTACGACATGAACGCCCTGTGGCCGGCCGCGAGTCTCGAACGGCTCGACGCGATCATGGCGCCGCGGAGCTCCGACGCCTGACTCCAGGCGACAGAGCGCCATCGCGGCTTGAGGCGGGAGCGACGGGACTCGAACAGGCCGTGCCGGAGGTTATGACGCGTGACTACGCGCGACGACTAGCGCAGTTATCCGTGCGGGTTTCCGGCGACTGCGGCAGTCAGGACCCGCGCGGCCACGTCGGCCCGATCCCGACGTTTGGGGCATGAGTGGGGCACGTCTCCGCTGCGCGGGCGACAAACTAGGCGACGAGTTATGCCAACGATCGCTGGGGGATGACCACGACGCTACAACACAAATGCCCGATCAGTTGGTACGATCGCTTCATGGATCCACGTAGCTTTGTGCGGAAGGACTTCGGGGAACCGTACCGCGACCCCGCCACAGGCTGGGACTTCTGGGCATTCAACCCAGCCGCGATGCCGCGCGAACTTGAACTCGAACTCGAGACCGTCCTCGCGCTCTCGACTGCTGACGCTGCGTTGGGGCGCCTCGCAGGTGCTCGTCGACACCTGCATGACCCTTCGATGTTTGTGCGTCCGTATGTCACACGCGAGGCCCTCGCGAGCTCTCGCATCGAAGGAACGCAGGCATCGCTGTCCGAGGTCTTCCAGGCTGATGCGAGCGAGGAGGAAGACGCGACTCACGACGTCGAGGAGGTCTGGAACTACAGGCGGGCTATGGACGCAGGCCTGAGGCAACTTCCGGACTTGCCGCTGGTCGGCCGCGTCGTGCGCGAGATCCACGCAGTCCTTCTTCAAGGAGTACGCGGCGAGGACAGGATGCCCGGCGATTTTCGTCCGCGACCCGTTTGGATCGGGTCGCCCACGGACTCGCCGGAGAACGCCGTGTTCGTCCCTCCATTCGAGCGTGAGCTAAATGACGCTTGGCGCGACTGGGAGGAATTTGCCAACTCGAACCCGCGGCTGCCGACCCTAGTCCAGTGCGCGCTCCTGCACTACCAATTCGAGACGATCCATCCGTTCCTTGACGGCAACGGCCGGCTCGGCCGATTGCTCATCGTGTTCTTCTTGATCCAGCGGCGAGTCCTTCCCGCGCCGCTTCTTTACATCAGCTCATACCTGGAGCAGCACCGACGTGAGTACTACGACCGCCTGCAAGGCGTTCGGGAGCGAGCGGAGATACAGCAGTGGCTCCAGTTTTTCCTGACCGCCGTTGCTGTCCAGGCCGAGGACGCGGTCGCTCGTGCGGAGCGTCTTCACGACTTGCGCGAGCGATACAGGTCCGCCCTGGCGGGTTCTCGAAGTCGTGCGGTTGAAGTGGTGGATCGGCTGTTCGTCAACCCCATTGTCACCGTGCGTAGCGTTGCCTCGGCGCTCGGTATTACGACGCAGGGGGCCGCGAACCTCGTGCGACAGCTTCAGTCTCGGGGCTGGTTGGAGCTCGCAGGTACGTTCGGTCGAGGTGGGAGGAACTATTGGATTGCGCAGGAGGTCTTCTCGGCAATTTCGGATCCTGCGCCACCGGTTCAAATGGAGCCGCCGCAGCTAACCGTCTCGTAGCCGAACTCACGTTCAAACGACGTGCCTGGCGATGTTGCACCGTCTACGTCACGTGACAACCGAGTTTGTTGGGTATACACGACGTAACAACAAAATACCCCGTTCTGTTGTAACGTCAGGTGGCGCCATTGCGTACCGGCCTCGGCGGCCCTCGAAGAAGTACGGAGCTGCCGCCCCGACCGCGCTCTGTAGGGGTCGTATGCCGTCCGAGGGCACGCACCCCAAAACATTGACCGCACTAGGCGATACGTTCGTGATCGCGGAGGCGCATGCGCATGTACGTTTCCGCCACGCGATCGAGCGCCGAGTGCTGTGGGCGGCTGAGGATGCCGCTCGAGAGATGCCCGAGCTCCCGCTCGAGGACGCGCTACAGCTCGTCCGGCTCTACGCGGAGCGCGGATCGCCGAAGTACGACAGGGCGGCGATGCGCTGGCTTAAGCGCTACCTGACGGAAGGCGAGCCTCGGCTTCAGCACTTCGCTGAGATCGCAGCCGATCTGGCCAGGCGGGAGGCTTAGGGACGGGCGTCCGCGTCAATGCGGATCGAGGAGCGCGAGCTCGAGGCGGGCTGCTGGACTATGGGCAGGCGGGCCGCCTACCGCTCAGCTCGCTTAGCTTCGCGTCTCCAAGCCACGATCACATGCCCGCTTGTATCCACGAGGGTCGTTGTAACGATCCATTTTCCGCTGCTCCGTCGCAACGTCTCCCCGGTGTTCGGAACCTTCTCCCACTTGGTGACTTCCCATGCACCGTCGGGGTAGCGAACCGTGACGAAAGGTGAGGACATAGCCCTTCTCTTCCCGCCCGACCTGGCGCAATGGCTCAGGACTTCGGGTCACGACGGGAGGTGAGCTATCGAGTGCCATCAGTGTATCGCGGTTCCTGCGACCACTCTCATAACCTGCTTGCTGATTCGTAGCAGTCTCAGTCGCAGTGAAGCGTGTACGGAGCGAGGCCGATTGCCTCGGCTCCGCGAGACGTGAGCACGTAGAACGTGTGTGCTCGTCCGCCGGAATGTGGCGCGACTACGACTTGACCGGGTTGGTCCGACGCGGCCGAGCAAGTTCGGCTCGAACGAGGCGCTCTAAGTCGAACGCTGGAAAGCGGTCGGAAACCTGCTCGGCCGTCTTGCCCTGATCGCCGATGAACTCGAGCACCTCGCGATCAGCCTCTTCCATGAGGCCACGGTACTCGTAATCGCGGATGAAGAGTTGGGCACAAGCCCGACCCCGTGCCCAAAGCCCTGGCGGTGGCTCGAGCGGTACCTGAGCGAAGGCACGCCGAGGCTCCAGCACTTCGCGGAGGTCGCGACCAGCCTCGCGAGCCGGGAGCCCGAGTCCTAACAACGCCGACTCTCGGCCGTAACCGCAGGGACATGTCCTGAACGGCCATCTTGTCGGGCGAGCTCGCGTGCGTCATCGTGACGGCGGGGCCGGGTCCATCTGGTGAGAGCTGCGAGGCGTTCAGGCAGCCGCTCGGCCCCCGACAACGATCCGAACTCGCGAGACGTGCGGATCGAGCCCGATCCCTTGCGCTCACGCGAATCGCCGTAAGCTCTCGGTCATGCGGGTCGGCGCTTCGGCGGTGTTGTGCGCAGTCGCGCTCGTCGCCTCCTTCGCCTCGTCAGTCGCAGCAGGAGCGTCGTCGCCGAGCCGCACGCTCAGGAACGATCGCGTCGGCTACTCCTTCTCCTATCCGCGAGGCTGGAAGGTTGTCGGCCAGGTTGTGGCGACCGGGTTCGCGGCAGAGGCCGCGTGTCAGAGCGTTCGTGTCGTCGACTTTGCGCCGCCGGCCACCGTGCCGTCGGGCCAGATACTCCAGTCGTTCGTTCAGATCTGCTGGAAGCACGTCCGCGATGGGTCATCGCTCGAACAGTTCATGCGCAAGACCTACGGGCGCAGGCTCACCGAGCTCTTCCGTAGGACGACCTTCGGCGCAATTCTCGCTTACCGCGCGAGGGACGAGGCAGTGGGCAGGACGATCTTTCTGCAGACGTCGGCATACCGCCTCCAGATCGTCGCCGCCGTTGTCGCCCGCGCCCCGAGTCGGGAGAAGCGGCTTGCTCAGGTTGAGCGAATAATCGCCAGCCTCTCGGTGATGCGTTAGATATCGACGCCTTGACAGCGCGCGCCGATCTGTAAGAGGATCGCCCGTGGGAGGCGCCGGCAGCTCCCGCTTACCGGGTCAGGGTTACCACGTGGAGGGGAGGAGGAGCTGTGGACGGTTCATCTTCAGGGCGCCGACGCCTTGCGGTGCCGCGCTTAGCGCGCCGCGGGATCCTCGTCGCGGCACTCGTTGCTTCGATCACCGGATCCTCGATCGCGGGAGCGGCGCTCTTGACGCAGCCTCCCGTCGTCGACGACATCCAGGTGAACGCGACGGGCGAAATGGGCAACAACACCACGCAGAGCGAGACGAGTCTCGCGGTCAACGGCAACACGATCTGCGCCGGGTTCAACGACTCCGGCAACCCGGCGCCCAACTTCTCGGGTTTTGCGCGCTCGACGAACAGCGGTCAGGCCTGGACCGACCAAGGCGAGCTCGGCGCAGGGAGCGGGGGCGATCCGTCGATCGCCGTCAACAACACGACTGGCACCTTCTACTACGCCGAGAACGCCACGATCGGTGGGAACGCGGCAACCGGCGTGGCGAGGTCGACGGACAACTGCGCAACCTTCGGCGCGGAGATCGACGCGAGCCCGAACTCGACCGGCGTCACAACCGTCGGGAACCGGACGACCTTCCTCGACAAGCCGTGGATCACGGTCGACAACACCGGCGGCGCCAACAACGGCAACGTCTACGTCTGCTTCACGAGGTTCGTCGATACGACCAATCCTTCCGACGGCAACGCGGATACCAGTGAGCTGCGCTTCTCCCGCTCGACCGACGGCGGTGCCACGTACGTCAACGAGCAGGTGCTCGCCCCCCAGGGCGACCGCGCCTGGGGGTGCAGCGTCCATGTGGGGCCGAACGGGCAGGTCCACGTGACGTGGGCCGAGGGCGAGGGGCCCTTTGTCGGGGGCATTCCAACCGCCGGCGACCTTCACCATCGAGTCTCCACCGACGGCGGGCAGACGTTCGGGGTGCAGAACACCATCGCAACGGCGCAACGAATCGCCGGGAGCGACCGTCAGGTCACCTGCGACGGCCAGATTCGGCGCACCCTCAACGGCAACATCCGCATGCTCCACGAGGCCTGGAACGCCGTCGACGCGACCGGCGGGCCTTTCAGCGGCAACATCTACGTCGTCTGGGCGCGCGACCCGGCCGGCACTGTCGACAACAGCGACGTCCTCTTCAGTCGGTCGATCAACGGCGGCACGACGTGGAGTACAACACCCATCCAGCTCGGGGCGACGACGGCAACAGATCAGTTCGAGCCGTTCGTCGCGGTCGGGGGCCGCGGTGTCGTGTCGGTCGCCTGGTACGACCGCATCAACGACGCTGCGAACAATCTGAACATCGACGTGTACAAGGCGTTCTCGACCGACGGGGGCGTGACGTTCGGCGCGGCCGAGCGGGTGACCAACCAAAGCTTTGGCGTCCCGGGAGTCAACCCCACGTTCCTCAACCCCAACTTCGACAACCGTGTCCGGAACTGCTACATGGGCGAGTACATCGGGGTCGCGGCGGACGCCGACAACTTCTACTACCTCTGGGGGGACAACCGGAACACGGTCACTAACACGGCCTGGCCGACCGGTCGCCCGGATCCCGACGTCTTCTTCGAATCGGAGAGGGTCCCCGCTGGCCCGCCGGCAACGCTGACGCTCGCACCGGATCCGGACAGCAACCCCGTCGACGCGCAGCACTGCATCACTGCAACGGTTCAGGACATCTTCGGCCGGGGCACGCCTAATATCACCGTGCGCTTCACCGTCTCCGGCTCCGTCAACACGAGCGGCTCGCAGGCGACGGACGCGAACGGCCAGGCTACGTTCTGCTACACGGGCCCGGCCTTACCGGGATCGGACCAGATCAGCGCCTTCGCCGATACCAACAACAACACCGGACAAGACACGGGTGAGCCGGGGGACACCGCGAGCAAGCAATGGGTGCTTCCAGCGAGCACACCCGGCTGCAAGGTCACCGATGGCGGCAGCATCACGGCCTCCAACGGCGACCGAGCCACGTTCGGCAGCTTCGCTGCAGTCTCGGCCAGCGGCACGCCCTCGGGTGAGCAGCAGTACCAGGACCACGGCCCCGCGGCGGATCTCAACGTCCACTCGACGGCCGTGCTCGCGGTCGTCTGCAGGGGACGCAACGCCACGGTCTTCGGCACGGCGACCGTCAACGGCTCCGGGTCGGTCATCTACCGGATCGACTTGACCGACAACGGCAAGCCCGGCGTTGGCAACGACACGTACCGCATCCGCCTGAGCACCGGCTATGACTCCGGCGTCCAGACGCTGATCGGAGGAAACATCCAGCTGCGCTGAGCGGTAGCAACAGCGCTGGTACCGGAGGCTGGGAGGGCCGCTCGTGGGCCCTCCCAGCCTAGACCGCCGGCCCCGCGAGGCGGGGGGCGTGGGACTCCGAATCCGCTCCCGCGATCTTCCTCTACCGCCCCCACGACACCACCGGCGACGACAACGATGGAGCGCCCGTCATTCTGCTCTCCGTGATCATCTGCGGTTGTCGACACTCGCTCGAGCCCGACTCACCCACTCGGTGACGCCATCGAGACATTCGTCCGTCGCGAGGAAGCCGAGCGTTTCATCGAGGAGGTGCGTGGCGCCGATCCCGCTCGCGAGCTACCTGCGGATCGAGGAGCGGGAGCTCGAGGCGGGAGGGCGGAACTAAGGCGGCTTGGCTGCGGTGAGGCTCGCAGACTCGAGCAAGCAGGCGTGCTAGGCGGAGACCACGGCGTGTAGGTTCCACGTGCCCGGCACACCCTTCAACTCGTGCTCGCCGCGCTCCTCGAACGCAAGCCCCGAACCGGCGACGAGATCTCTAACCGTGCCGGTCACGAGGACTTCGCCGGGGTGAGCCTGCGCCGCGGCCCGCGCGCCGATCGAGACCGCAACGCCGCCGAGCTTGCCGTCGATGCGCTCGCACTCGCCCGTGTGGACACCAGCTCGTATCTCGAGGCCGAGATCCCGTAACCCGTCGCGGATCTTGCACGCGCATAAGATCGCACGACCCGGGCCGTCGAACGAGGCGAAGAAGCCGTCACCCGCCGTGTCGAGCTCCTCGCCTCTGTGCCGCGCGAGGAGCCCGCGTACGACGGCATGGTGGCGGTCTAGCAGCGCGCGCCACCCCGCATCGCCCAGCTCAGTGGCCATCTGCGTAGAGCCGACGATGTCCGTGAAAAGGATCGTCGCGAGGATACGTTCCCGCTCCTGCTCCCGACCAAGGCCGGCGATGAATTGAGACGACGACCGCATGACTAGCTCGTGTGTGGCGTCGTTGAGCCACGTGTACACACCACGCAGCTCTGGCAAGGTGACGAGGCGACAGTCCGCCACGCGTTCTGCGAAGTACTCCGCGGGCTTGCGCTCGGTCTCCCTGTGCACGACGAGAGTCGGCACACGGACGGCCGCCAGCACGCCGCTCACGTCGGACTCCATCGTCGTCCGAAACAGCGCCACTGCAGCGCCGGGGCTCATGCTGCGGCGCAGGTGCGTTGCGAACCAGTCGACGAACTCCTCGTCCTCGGGTGCATCCGGGGCCCATTCGTGCAGGAGACGGACGAAGTACTCGCGGCTGCCCCAACCGTCGCGTATCTCGGCCAGCCGCTGTCGCCACTCGTCCTCGGTCGGCGTCCACGGGTAGTCCGGCGACCATGTTCCTCTCACCATCGGCTCGAGGAGGATGAGGGCGTCCGTCCGCTCGGGGTATGTGGCAGCGAAGAGAATCGGCAACGGGGAGCCGCTCTGTCCCGAGAAGAACACGGCGCGTTCGACGCCAGCGTCGTCCATCACAGCGCGCAGGTCGTCCATCCTCGTCTCGAGCGTCTGCACCTCCCGCACTCGGTCGGAGAGCCCTGTGCCGCGCTTGTCGAGCATTAGTACACGCGCGAACTCCGCAAGTCCGAGCACGTGCCGGACGAGCAACGGATGCTCCCAGGTCGAGAGCAGATCGCTCGCGTACGCCCGAACGAAGACGAGGTCGGTAGGGCCTGACCCGACGACCTGGTACGCGATGGCAACATCGCCGCTCCTGGCGTAGTGGACGTCTGGCATGTTCATGCCAGGAGTGTCCCACGTCACCTCCGAGGGGGCGTGCAGCACGGGTCGGGAGAGGCCCGTCCACGAGCTCCCGAACCTGCCGCTCGAGGACGCCCTGCAGCTCGTCCATCTCTACGCAGAGCGCGGGTCGCCGAAGTTCGAGAAGGCGGCGATGCGCTGGCTCGAGCGCTAGCTGACAGAAGGTTCGCCAAGGCTCCAGCACTTCGCCGAGATCACGACGAGCCTCGCTCAGCGCGAGCCGTAAGGACATCCGATAAGCGGAACCGTGACGAAGATTTCCGCAGTCGTTCCCGATGAGCTCGCCACCACGCTCAAGGAGTGTGCGCGGTTCCGAGGATCGCAGCGCGAGCTCCGTGGTTCGCCGCACGCTCGCCGACCACCTCACTTCTCCCTCCTCTCGGTCAGGTAGCAGTCCCTTCGAGCCGCGTACCTGGGCCTCGTTCCGGTGACGCAGGTCGCGTCACAGCTGTTCTGGCCGGAGACGCTACTCAGGGGGTCAATAAAGGAAGAACAAGACTGTGTGCTCGACTGTTAGGAACGTCCCCTGAGAACCTCTGTCACTCGGCGTGAGAGCACGCGTGCCGACCGACCAGTCTCTTGCCTAATTTGACCTTGGCCGTGTTGTAGGCGAGATTCTCGCCTACTTGCATAGCGAGAATCGCGCGGGAAACAGCGGTGTCCGACCTCCAAAGGTATTGCGCCGTTGGCTTCCGGTCGTTGCGGTTGCGGTTGCGGTCGCAGTCGCTCTGACCGATTGGCCACTCGGCTGGTCGTTCTGGTCAGACCACCCGCGGCTCTATCCCTCTACCGCCTGCTCACGTCGGTCGGCCGACCCGAGATCCTGCTCGCGGCTCCCTCCGACCGGGTGGCAGGACGGCTGTTCGACGCCGCGGCCCGCTTCGTCCGTCGCTCCTCCGAGCTCTCGAAGCTCGTGCGCGTTCGCGACCACGCGGGCGAGATCGTGCGCGAGGACGGCATGGGCATCATCTACCGGCTCTCGAGCGACCCGGCCCGGCTGTACGGCTTCAACCCGACGCACGTCGTGGTCGACGAGCTCGCCTGGTGGACGACGCCGAACCTGCGTCGGGCGTATGCGGCGCTGACGTCGGGGGGCGGTGCCCGTTCGGCGCCGCAGACGTTCACGATCACGACCGCTGGAGAGGCTGCCTTCCGGCATGACTCGATCCTCGGGAAGATCCTCGACGCGGGGCTCGACTCGGACGACGTCGAGCGCACTCCGGGACTCTCGATCTGTCGCCTGCAGGATGCGGGAACGCTCGTGTGGGCGTATGAAGCGCCGACGGTCGACCCGCACGACGTCGACTCGATGAAGCTCGCGAACCCGGCCTCTTGGATCACGAAGGCCTACCTCCGTCGCCAGGCAGAGGACCCCGAGCTCACCGATGCACAGGTGCTGCAACTCCACGGGTGCGTGTGGGCGGCCTCCGAGACGACCTTCGTCGCGCCCGATG
>Ga0184632_10000070_pt1 | contig 29827 bp, 23 predicted proteins | sample PLM31_50_b1_FD_133153 | JGI IMG/M metagenome (GOLD analysis project Ga0184632, IMG submission 133153) | Groundwater sediment microbial communities from an aquifer in East River, Colorado, USA - PLM3-1_50_b1 | ecosystem: Environmental > Terrestrial > Soil > Riparian zone | place: USA: East... | reverse complement strand
GGGAATTGGACCAAGATCAAGCGCGCCAATACGCTGGATCTCGTCGTGCTCGCCGCCGAGTGGGGCCATGGGCGCCGGCAGGGCTGGCTGTCGAACCTGCACCTGGGCGCCCGCGATCCGAACGGCGGGTTCGTCATGCTGGGGAAGACGTTCAAGGGAATGACGGACGAGCTGCTCGAGTGGCAAACGAAGCGGTTACAGGAGATCGAAGTAAAACGCGAAGGACACATTGTCTACGTGCGGCCCGAGCTCGTCGTCGAAATCGCGTTCAACGGATTACAGGACAGTCCCCATTATCCGGGAGGACTGGCGCTGCGATTCGCCCGCGTGGTACGCTATCGTGATGACAAGAAGGCCGAAGAGGCGGACACGATCGAGACCGTGAGACGACTCCATGCTCGCTAGACTGATTCTGATGCTATCAGCGCTTCTCCAGACGCCACGGAGCCAACACGGCTCCGTGACTCAGCGCGTCGGCACGACGGAAATCGCCGTCTCCTACAGCCGCCCGGTCGCGCGCGGCCGCGAGCTGTTCGGCACGCTGCTCCGCTGGGGACGCATGTGGCACCCCGGCGCCGACTCGGCCACGACGATTTCGTTCAGCAAAAACGTGACGATCGACGGCCGCGCCCTCGCCGCGGGGAGCTACACGCTGTGGACCATTCCCGAACAGGCGCCCAAGCCGTGGACGATGATCTTCAGCCGCGGTACTCACGCGTGGCACACGGCGTATCCCGGAGACTCGCTCGACGCGCTGCGGCTGACCGTCACACCAGAGACCGGCGCGCACATGGAGACTCTTGCGTATTACTTCCCCATGGTTGACGCGGATTCGGCGGTGCTGCGGCTCCATTGGGGGACGACGGTGATACCAATGATGATCCGTGAACGTCGGTAAGACCCTCTACGCCAAGAACCGCAAGGAGTGGCGCGCCTGGCTTGCCAGGCATCACAAGACGGCACCCGAGATCTGGCTGATCTACTATAAGAAGGACAGCGGCAAGCCTCGCATTCCCTACAACGACGCCGTCGAAGAAGCGCTCTGCTACGGCTGGATCGACAGCCTTCTGAAGCCGATCGACGGGAAGAAGTATGCGCAGCGCTATTCGCCCCGGAGGAAGAAGAGCAAGCTCTCCGAGATGAATCGCGAGCGCGTGCGCCGCCTGATAATGGCGGGTCGCATGACCAAAGCCGGCCTGGCCGCGATCGAGCGCCTCGGAAGGAAGGCCCGGAAGCTTCCGGCGGACATCGAGGGGCGTCTCAAGCGAGACCCGGCTGTGTGGCGCAACTTCCAGCGGTTTCCCGCTTCCTACAAACGCATCCGCATCGGCTGGATCGATGCCGCGAGGGCCAGGCGCGTGGCCTTTGAGCAGCGGCTCCGCTATTTCATCAAGATGACGAAGCAGAATAAGCGGTTTGGGATGGTGCAGTGAGTCCCATCTCTTCGAGGAAGCTGCTTCCCCCCGTGTCTCGTCCGAACCTTCGTTCACATCTCGTCAGAATCAGCCGTTCCCGCGCCCGCGTCATGCCGACGTAGAGCAGGCGACGCGCCTCCTCGATCTCATCCGTGATGTTGTTCGTCGCTGCCTGGAAGCCGGGGATCTCGTAGTCCTCGACGCCGACGACGTATACGCGCGAGAACTCGAGGCCTTTGGTCGAGTGCAGCGTGAGGAGATTGATCCGGTCAGGGGCGAGATCGACGCCATCGGACGTCGAGAGCGCGACGCGTTCCAGCAACTGATCGATGCTGTCGTCTAATGTTCCGGCATCGGTCATCAGGGCGCTCAGTCGTGCCACCGCCGCTGGATACCGTTGAGCCGGATCAGTCTCGGCGCGCAGCTTGGTCATGAGCGACCGACCGCCCAGTCTGCGAATCACTTCCTCGACGTCCGGTGCCACCGAGCCTCCGCCCGTGCGCTCGCGCTCCATCGCGTAGAACTCGAGCGCATCGCTGTATCGGCCGAGGGCGCGGAACCGGCCGATGTTGAAGAACAATTCCTGCTCCGCGTTCCGTGCTCCGTGCTCGATGGCGAGGGCCAATCCCACGTAGTCGAGCGCATTGTTGAGCAGTGCCTTCCGCGAGCGTATGACCCGCTGCGCCTCCAGCTCGCGATACACCAGCGCGAGTGTGCACGCATCGTCGAGCGCATGATGCACTCGGCCGCAGTCTATCCCGCACCTCAGCGCAACGTCTTCGAGCTTGGCGCTGTCCTGCGATAGCGACCGCACGAGGGGCAGCGTGTCGTAAAACACGAGGTCGTCTACGCCGCTCTGTCCCGCAGCGAGACGGCGCAGCACAGGGATGTCGAACTTCTGCCCATTGTGCGCGACGAGGATATCTGAACCCACAAAGGCGTGAAACTGCGTGAACACTTCGTGGAAAGGCGGAGCATCCTTCACGTCAGCGTCGGTGTAGCCGTGAATCTTCGTCGCGCCCGCCGAGATCGGCCGGTACGGATTCACGAGTGAGTGGAAGCGCTCGACGATTTCACCGTTCACAACGCGCGCCGCACCGATTTCCACGACGCCGCATGTCGCAACGTCGGTGTCCGTCGTTTCGAAGTCGAACGCGACATAGCGCTCGAGTCGCGCGTCCAGCTCGCGGGCGTGCAACAGTTGGAGGCCCTTGAACAGTGTGAGCGCGTCGGTCTTGATGCCGCCCGGTGTGGCTGAGCGAACGTCTCGCACGCCGGCGGCGACGAGCATACCTCTCAGCGCAATCTCCAGACCGCCCACCGGTGCGAAGGCAACCGGTCCCGCCAGCGCTTCCGAAAGCCGCACCGCTTCGGGCATCGTCGCCGGATCGGTCAGCTCGTCATGCCGCTCCTCGAGCGCGTTGCGATACGGGCCGATGCTCTGCGACAGCAATTCGTCGACTACCGCCTGGAGCGTGCCGTGGGAGCGGGGCAGGGCGCGCAAGTTTTCCACCTGATAGACAAGCCGCCACAGTTTTCTGGTGTCGGGATCCTGGCTCGGCCGCCGGCGGGCGAGCGCGCGCACGGACGACAGGAAGTCGCTCGAGTCCTTGTCCAGCGTGGCCTCCACTTCCTGCAGGAAGTGCTCCGAGAGCACGCAGCGCGCGAACGCCTCGAGCGCGACGGGATCGTTGGGGTGCCGGACGACGCGCAGCGCGGTGATCACGTACTTGATGACGTCGTCTTCCATCAACGAGCGGCCGCGCGCGAGCCGGCAGGGAATCCCGGCGCGCAACAGCCGCCCCTCGACGTACTCGCCCACCCGGTGCTTGCGGTACAGGATGGCCACGTCGCGGTCGCTGCCCACGTCTTCCACGATCCAGGCTGCCTCCTCATCCTCGTCACGGAACGCAAAGGCCTGGACCTCGTGCGGCGATTCGCGATCCGCCGTGAGCTGCTTCTGAAACAGCTGGGGATTCTGCGCCAGCACGCGTCGGGCGGTCTGGAAGATCTGGCGCGAGCAGCGGCAGTTCTTCTCGAGAATGATCGGCTCGACCTCGTAGTCCCGTTTGAAGCGCACCAGCACGTACGGGTCCGCGCCCGTCCAGGTGAAGATGGACTGCTCGTCGTCACCGACCGCAAAGAAGTTGCCGTGGGGCTCCGCGAGACGCTTCAGGAACCGGTACTGGACGTCGTTGACGTCCTGGAATTCGTCCACCAGGAGATAGTCCCACCGATCCGCGATCCGATCTGCGAGCGGCTCCGCCTTGGTGATCAGCTCGTCGAAGTCCACCATGTTGCGATGCGCGAGCCAGCTCGTGTATTCGTGGAACGTGCGCTGATCGTTCGCGGTGAGGCGATATCCCTGGAAGCGATGACGGCTGAACAGGGTCAGCAGCTGGCCGCGCCGGTCAGCCGGAACCCGCAGCCGGCTGAGAATCACTTTCTGGTAGTCCTCATCGGCCACGCCGAATCCCTTGCGCAGGCCGGCCGCCTCGTGAAACTCGCGCAGCAACGCGAGGCAAAACGCGTGAATCGTGCCGCGCCAGACATCCTGCTTGAGGCGCGTCGCAATCTCCTCGGCGGCGCGGTTGGTGAACGTGACTGCGCAGATGCGGTGCGGATCGATGCCGAGCTTCGTGATGAGGTGCTCGATCCGCGCGACCAGGCAGAAGGTCTTGCCGGCGCCAGGGCCTGCGACCACCAGGACGGGGCCGAGGCTCGCTTCAATGGCGCGTTGCTGCTGGGGAAGGGGCTGCATACACAAAAAGCGTTGCACTAATCGGCGGAGATTGCAATACTAGCCAGTAACGGTTTGACACGAGGGCCAGCCCTTGGGGACTCGATCAATCGGGATCGTGGTGAGCGTTTCTCTGCTGACGCTTCCTACACCGAAACTCGTTCTCGATTCCAGTCTGCATGCCCGCCTTGGCGTACTCGCCACCGGGTTGCGGACTGAGGTCGTGCTGTGTCTCACCGGCTCGAGCGACGGTCCAACCACAGTCGCGACCGGCTTCCTGATGCCCGAGCCCAAAGCCTCGAGTACCGAACAAGCGACGTTTGGCTCATGCCCCACGACGTCCGTGGCCATCTGGCACAATCATCCGCTCGAGGCGCTGAGGGGAGGGGGAGATCCCAACGCGAACCCCCGCGACCTCTGCGCGCTCTCGGAGACGGACATACGTACAGCCGCCCAGACAGCCGTTCCGTTCGTCGTGATCGCCGTCGACGCGAATACTTGGTGTTGGTGGTCCCACGATCAAATTCATAAGCTGGACGCGCAGCACGTGTTGCGTGGCGATCCAGTATCTGGTCAGATCCAGTCACTTACCCCGGCAGGTACCCCACCATATACTGCCGTCACGCACTAGCCGTCGCTTTACATCGCGGGGCCCTGGCGAGATCTGCCAGGGCCCCGCGCTCTTTTTCCTCACCGCAGAACAGGGGAATTCATGAAGGGACTAGTAAGAAGCATTCTGCTGCTGGCGTTATTGCCGGCGGCGCTGATTGCACAGCAGGTCACCGTCGCCTCGACCGCGCCGCAGCGGCTGCGCGTGACGACGACAAACGAAGAAGCCTCACGGCAGTTCTGGGCCGGTCTCACGGATGCGCGGAACATCTTTTTCAGCCGCGCCACGACGCATTTCGATCGCGCCGCCACGCTGGATGGCACTTTCGGTCTGGCCCGTGTCATGCGCGGGTGGGCCGCGCCCGACCTGACGAAGGATGAGCGCAAGGCCGAGGTGGACCGCGGCATTGCGACGATGTCGTCCGCATCGACCGGCGAGATGGTGACCGCCCTGGCATTTCGCGAATTCGTAGCAGGCAACCGGCGTCAGGCGCGGGAGCTGTTCGGCACCGCCAGTGAGCTGCTGCCCGGTGATCCCAACATCGCGTTTTTCAGCGCGTTTGCGCAGGTCGGCCCAGCGGATGCGATCCCGGCGTTGCGTTCTGTAATCGAGCGATTCCCCGACGACGCGCCGACCTACAACATCCTCGCGTACAACCTGTGGCAGACGGGCGATCGCGCGGGCGCATTTACCGCCGTGCGGAAGTACGTAGAGCTCGCCCCCGACCAGCCCAACTCGCACGACTCATACGGCGAGCTGCTCCAGTGGGAGGGCCGTTTCACCGATGCGATGGCACACTACGCGCGTGCGGCGCAGCTCGACTCGACGTTCACCGAGGCCTATCTCGGGAGCGCCGAGGTGCTGCAGCTGAGCGGCCGCGGCCCGGAGGCGCGTCGCCAGATCCAGCAGGCGATCGCCCGTTCGACCTCGAAAGCGACCAGCGTTGGCTACACACGCGATTTAGCGCGCAGCTTCTTGATGGATGGACTGGTCAAGGAAGGCATGGATCAGTTCGCCATCGCGTTGCGTGACGCCCAGGCGTTGAACCGCCCGGCCCTCATTGCGGCGATCCATCGCGATTTAGCGTTCACCGACGCACAGTCGGGTCGGGGCACGACGATCGCGGGTCATCTTGCGAGCGCGGCTGAGGCTCGCGGTACAGATGATCCGATGCAAGTCGAGATGACGGCGGCGACGTATACCGTCGGTGGAGACATCAATGCCGCGCGCCAGGCGATCCAGAAGTTCGCGGCACTGGCGCAGCCCGATAACTACAATGCGACGCGTGCCAGCATCATGCGCGCGATCATCGCATTGCGGGAAAACAAGCCGAAGGAAGCACTGAGCCAGTTGACGGGTGCGCCACTCGACGATCCATGGGTACGCACGCTGACCGCCGAATGCTATGTGGCCGCAGGCAACCTCGCGGATGCTCGTGTCTTGAAGAACCAGGTAGTGAACGATCCGCAGCTGAATTTCAGCGACGGCTATAATGTCGCTGCACGGATTCGGGCAGCGAAGATCAAAGCGTAAGTTCGCTGATCCCTGACCCCCTCTCCATCGGTTGTGGAGAGGGGGTTCGTGTGTTCAGGACCTGAAGAACACCACCGACACCACCACAAAAATCGGCAGCAGGATTCCCAAGCTGTACGCCATGTAGCCGAAGAACGACGGCATCGTCACGCCGTTTTCTTCGGCTATGGCTTTCACCATGAAGTTTGGCGCGTTGCCGATATAGGTATTGGCTCCCATGAACACCGCACCGGTGGAAATCGCCGCGAGCAGCGGCGCCGCGGCTGGATCGAGCGCCAGCGTGCCGATGTAGGCGCCGTGTGGCGCCACGCCGTGAAGTCCAGCGGCGCTAGCCGCAAACGCGAGATAGGTCGGTGCATTGTCGAGGAGGCTGGAAAGCGCGCCGGTCGCCCAGAAGAACTGCCACGGATCTCTGACGCCGAATCCGCTCCCCAGCACCGTGCGCGTGCCTTGGCTCCAGGCATTCAGGATCTCGAGCACCGGCGCCATGGTGGCAAAGATGGCCGCGAACAACACCGCGACCTCCACGAGCGGTCCCCAGGTGAAGTCGTTCCTCGCGCGGTGTTCCCGCGATCCGGCGAAGTACGCGAAGACTGCCAAGAGCGCGATGACGGTCTCCTGCACCCCGGTTGCCCAGGGCATTCCCGCGGCCGCCGAGCGGCCGGCCATTACAATCGTCCCGAGTACGCCGACCAATGCCGCCAGCTCGATCGTGCCGCGCACGCGCAGCGGCTCGTGAATCAACACCTGCTCGTGCTGTGAGCCGGGTAGCTGCTTTTCATCCCTATCCAGGGCCCACTGATCCCAGAGATTGAAGATCAACAGCAGGACCCCGTTCACGGCCAGCCACTGCGGCCACAAACGCAGTGTCCACTCGAAGGGGACGCCCTTCAGGAAGCCCAGGAGTAGCGGCGGATCACCGATGGGCGTGAGCAGCCCACCGCAATTCGCGACCACAAAAATGAAGAAGATGACGATGTGCGTGACGCGTTTGCGTCGCTTGTTGGCCCGAAGCAGTGGCCGTATCAGTAAGACTGAAGCTCCCGTCGTCCCCACCAGGTTGGCGAGGATCGCGCCGCTGCCAATCAGCGCGGTGTTCACGAGGGGCGTTCCCGACAGTGACCCCTGGATGTGAATGCCCCCCGCGATCATGAACAGCGCGCCGATCACGACGATGAAGCCGATGTACTCGTGCGCCTTCTCGACGAGGAGGTGACGTCCCGGCTCGGAGAGAGCCAAGAACACGAGAATCGGAAGCGACAGGAGGGCCGCGACCAGGCCTTTGTTGCGGTTATGATGCCACCACCCTGGCGCGACGAGCGGTGCGATGGCGATGGCGAGCAACAACACCACGAATGGCAGTGCGCTGGCAAGAGGGAGCATTAGAGGCGAACGCCGAGGGCCATGGCTGCTTCTTGCACCGCGTGGTGCGTCATTGTCAACGGCTCCGGCTCGCCGTACTCGATCTCTCCCTGGAACACCACGATCGTGTGCCAATCCCCCGAGAGGGCCGACCACCACCGCAGTCCGCCAAAGCCTGCGTCGTGCAACGCCACGGCAATGGCTTGAGTCCTGGCGATCTCGCGACTCGCCAACACGTCGGGGGCAATGCCGTACTTCACGAGCACCGCGGGATCGCAGAGATCTGCGAGCTTGGTCTGCTCCACCCGGCATTCGACGAGCGCCAAGGTCTTGCCCGACTCGATCAGGTCCTTGCGCTGGATCCTCTGGCCGCGAAAGCGCTGCAATTTCTCCGCGACCGCGTGGACCGCGGTCTCGGCGAGATAGACGACCAGTTTGCCGCTCAGATCAAAGCGGCCTGAGCCCTGATTGGGATGGATGTAACTGGGAGAGAACGGGTCGCCGGCTGTTGCGGCGGGATCCCATGGAAATACCCGCCACGGCATCAGGCGAAGGCGCCGGCCTTTTCAGCCTCGATGGCGGCGACAACTTCCGACAGGCGGCCCTGCCGGATCACGTCGATCGGCCGGCGGTCGCCGAGGTGCGCGTTCACTCCACGCAACCATTTCGGTATGGACGCAAGCTCCAGGAACCCTTCCAGCAGGGACACCACGGTGTCCAAACCCACCAGCTGTTCCCAGTTCGCGGGCGCGGGAGCCTCGCCCCGCTTCCACCGCACGACGGCGCTGCGGTGCACGCCCAGACTGCGCGCCAGGTCCGCGTCGTCGGGGAAGGCCAGCTTCGCTACTTGGTACCGCTGTTTGACCAGCGACTTATTGCTGCGCGCGCGTCTTGCCATTACGCAACAATAATGTTGCGCAGTCTAAGGGGCAAGGGCCGTGCGGATGAGGCGCGCGACGCGCTCCGCCGCCGGCGGATCGAGGTTCGCGAGCACGATGACGTCATAGCCGCCGGGGAGATCGCCTTCCAGCACGGCGTTGACTCCCGGCGCCCCTCCCGCGATTCCCATCCCGGCGCCCTCGGCATTCGGAATCTTGTCGCCGCGCAGCGCACTGATCAGCCGCAACAGATCGTGCGCGGTGGAGTATCCGCCGCCTGCCGAGCTGCCGCGCCCCGGGAGGACCTCCGTATTGCGCGTTCTCGGCCATGCGTCTCCCGTATAGCCAAACGCCGTGTTGGCGGGCAGCGAATCGACCGGCCAGCTCCCCGATCGCGTCATGCCCGCCGGCTCGTAAATGTGACGGCGCACGTACTCGTAATAGCTCTCGCTCGAGAGCCGTTCGATTAGCAGGCCGAGGACGATGTAGCCAGCGTTCGAATACTGCTGGCGTGACCCCGGCTCGAACTGCAGCGGCTGGTTTTTGAACAACTCGAAGTAATCCCCAAGGCCGCGCACTTCGTGGCGCGTCTTTCCCGGCGGCGCCCCGAAGATGTTGCCCTGAAGCCCCGAACGGTGGTCCAGGATCTGCCGGATCGTGACGCGCCGCGCTACGTCCTGATTGGGGTAGTCCGGCCAGGCACGCGCGAGCGACGAGTCGACGTTGAGCTTCCCCGCGGCCGCGAGCTGCCGGATCGCGATGGCCGTAAAGAACTTGTTGATCGAGCCAAGGTTGAACGCGGTCTCGAGATCGTTGGGCCGGCCGGCCTCGCGGTCCGCCATCCCGTAGGCGCGCTCGAACTGAGGAACACCGGCCCGCGCCACGAGCACGATTCCCGAGAATTGATCGCGTCTTGCCAGGCTATCCACGGTGACTTGCCAGGCCTGTGTCTGGGCGACGATGAGGACAGCGAGTGTAAGTGTCATACAAACCAGACGCGCGGCCGGCCGCAAAGGTCGCGAACCGGATAGATTCTCCGCCATCATGCAGCACGAAGCCTCCATCATCGTCGGTGCCGGACCCATCGGTTTGGCGTGCGCCATCTCCGCCAAGCGCCGCGGCATCGATCCCCTCGTGATCGACGCCGGGGCGCTCGCCAATTCGATCGTGCGCTACCCGATCAACATGACGTTTTTCACAACCCCTGAGCGGCTCGAGATCGGCGGTCACCCGCTCGTGTGCGCAGCAAGCAAAGCCACCCGTGAAGAGGCGCTGAAGTATTATCGCGGCGTCGCACGTGCCGAAGGGATCCGCGTACGCACGTTCACGAAACTGGTAGCGAAGGACGAGGTCGAAACACGGTTGGGCCGCGAGAAAGTCTCCACCGACAAACTCGTCCTCGCCACGGGATACTTCGACCACCCGAATCGTCTCGGCGTCCCCGGCGAAGACTTGCCCCATGTCCATCACTACTTTGACGAGGCACATCTCTCCTACGGCCGCGACGTCGTCGTGATCGGCGGCAAGAATTCAGCGGCCGAAGCTGCGCTGCAGCTGTTCCGCGCGGGCGCCCGCACGACGATCGTCTATCGCGGCACCGCATGGCCGAAGAGCGTGAAGTACTGGCTCCGGCCTGATCTCGAGAACCGCATCAAAGCGGGTGAGATTGCCGCCCGCCTGGGCCACCAGGTCGTCGAGATCACGCCCCGCGATGTGTTGCTTCGCGGGGGGCTCGGCAACGAAGAGCGGATCCTCGCCGACCGCGTCTATCCGCTCATCGGCTTTCACCCCGATCTCGCGCTGTTCGATCGCATCGGCATCGCGTATGACCGGGCATCGGGGAGACCCGAGATCAATCCCGACACGCTGGAGACCTCGGTTCCAGGCGTGTACGTGGCGGGCAGCGTGACTGCGGGCACAAAGATCTCGGAGATCTTCATCGAGAACGGCCGCTTTGACGGCGAGAAGATCTTCGGCACCCTGGCCGAGCGTGAACGAGCGCGGAACCTGTACCAAGGGATTAGAAGGGAAACTGGGGAATAGTCCCTTCCCATCCGCGACTGCCGGGCTAACTTGCGACCATGTCCGAACTCCGCGCTGCCTTAGCGGACGCCCTCGGCCCTCTGTATCGGATCGAGCGAGAAGTGCGGCCGGTAGGCGAGTACCGGCTCTTTGTGGCAACTCAAGCGGAAAACGGCACCGAGCTCCTCGTCAAGGTTCTGCCGGCGGCATTGTCCCTCGGCATCGACGACCTGCAATTCGAGCGCGCCGTGCTGCTCCTGGCGGAGAAGCTCCATCATCCGAATCTCGTGCGTACGCGCGGCGCGGGACGCGCTGGATCGTTCGTGTACCATACCCGCCCCTTCGTGCCCGGTACGACGCTGCGCGCCTGGATCGGCAACAACGGCGCGGTGCCGCTGGCCCGCACCGTCGAGATTCTGCGCGGTGTGCTGAATGGTCTGGCGCACGCGCACGCCGCCGAGGTCACGCACGGAGAGCTGAAGGCCGAGAACGTGTTGCTCGCCGACGAAGGCATCCTGGTCGTCGATACGGGAATCGCGACCGCGCTCGGCAAGCCGGCTTCGACTCGCAACGATATGGCGGCGGTGCAGTCGCTCGTGCGCGAGATGCTCAACGGCGCGAAGCCGACGATCAGCGATGAGCCGCTCGAGCGTACGCGCACGCTGCCGCTGTGGCTGACTGAATGGCTGCGTTCGCGCTGGTCGGATGCGGGCCGCGCGCTGGCGGGAATGCGACCGCCACCATCCTCTACCTCCCAATCCTCTCAGCTCTTCGCCTGATCCTTAAGCCTTCGGAGCGTTCGTGTTGCACGCCTATCTATTTCTGACCGCCGTGGCGTCCGACACTTCCGGCCGTAAATAGCGTATAGTGGGAATCCCTACTCCCGAGCTCCTGAGATGATAAAGCCTGTCCTGCAACTCGCCGCGGTTGGCGTCGTCGGCATCGTTCTCTGGAAAGTCGCCTCCGCATTGCTCTTACCGCTGTTTTTTGTCGTCTTCAAAGTCGCGCTGATCGCCGGTTTGATCATGCTGGCCTTCTGGTACTTCAATAAGAAAGGTCGTGGTAAGGAGGACACGCCCCCAGCCTCTTCGTAGTGTCCTCCCCAACACAATCGAGGCGCGCCACGCACAGCATTTGCCTGGCGCGCCTCGTGCGTTCTTCCCGGGCAACCCGAACGGGAGGACGCCATGAACTACTGGAAAGGCTTGGGTGTAGCCGCCGCCATCGACCTCGTCTGGATCATGGGGTGCCCGATTCTCGTGACCGAGCCGGAGCCGCTGCCGCCCGTGGCAGTCGTTGCCGCATGGCCAAGCGCAGCGGCCGTCGATCCACAGGATGTCGATTTCACGGCACTGGGGGAGTTGGAAGACTCACTGATGATGTATCTGCAGGAGCATCCCGATGACGTGGATGTGATTCAGATGGTCGCTGATGTCTATGCGAACCATGGCTGGTACGAATCTGCAATCGGCCCGCTGGCCCGTGCGCTCCAGCTCGATCCGTCACGCCGCGGTCTCTGGTCGGCGCTGGATACGGCAGTAGAGAAATCAGGCATTGCGAAGATCACCGACGCCGAGCTCACCCGACGGGCAGCGCGGTTTGTGGAAGCGGTGGAGATGTGGGGGCATGGCTGTTAACTGCGAACTGCGTTAGACGGCGTGAAAGGGCGTGGGACTGCGTACTGCAATCCCACGCCTTTCTACGCTTTTACACGCCGTTGTACGCCGTTACTGATCCACCCATGTTGAGCGCACGTCATACGTCACGTTGTAAACCAGCTGATTGATCAGTCGTCCGTACGCATCGTTCGGATCTTTGGCCGAGAACGACGGCGTGCCTCCGATGAATGACAGGCCGCCGATCTTTTCGGTCGACTGCGAGCTGCGCCGCCACATGACGCCGCCCGTTCGCGTGTTCACGAGCCACACCGACAAGTTCACCGTCACGGTCGCCTGCATGATGGGCGACAGACCAGCCGTCAGCCCACCGCTTGGCTTCACGTTGGAGATCTTGAGATGGCCGAAGAACGCAACCGGGACGCCGCTGGAATCCACGGATGACGAGAACACCCGGCTCGAATCGGCCGACGTGAACTCGCGCATCTCGATGCCGCTCTGCGCCGCGAGCACGTACTCCTCGAACCGCCGGGTGGCGAACTCGTGGAGCGTACCCTTCGCGTTTTCCACCGAGAAGATGAACAGCCCGATATTGCGGTGCGGGACCAGGTTCAGCGTGGGTGGCAGCAGCACGCGCTGACGCACCGGCCGGCGCGATCCACCGCAGCCGAAGACCGCCAAGAGAATGAGCGAGCAAATCGCGACCCGCATGACGCGCATAGGCACCTCGAAGGGGGGTAGCTCGGAGGACCAACATAATGCGTGCCGTTGCGACCATGGGGACTTGCATCACAAATGCGTTGTAAGCCTTTGATTCTTAGGGCCGTCGTGTCTCCGTTCCAGGCCAGGCTTGAGTCGGAACGACACTGGGCACGGGCTGCGCGCGGATGTAGGTCACAACCTTCCAAATGGCACCCGGCGACATCACGCCGCCGTACGCAGGCATGCCGCGCGGGCGGCCGTAAAAGATCGACTGATACAGCGCGCCATCGGTGCCGCCGTAGCGCCAGCGTCCATCCACGAGGCTCGGGCCCACCCATCCGAGCGCGCCACCACCGTGACAACCGTCGCAGTTCATCGTGCTGAAGATCTTCGAGCCGTCCGTCACGGACGCGGTATCGCTCGCGAACGAGTTCGTCATTTCGGCGGCGGGCGGCTGGCTGCCGCCGGCCGCGACGTGATTGGGATAGCGGATGGATGGCGGCACTCCGCCGGACCCTCCCGGTCCTCGGTCACACGCGGCGAGCAGTGCGAGCAGGCCTAGAGCCCGAAGATCCAGACCATGCCTCCTTGACTCGTATGGCGCCCGAGATCGGGCGCGAAATCGGAGGGCGGGCGCACGTCGGCCGGATCGTCGGATCGCACGTCGCCCGCCAGCAGAAACCAGTCGCCGCCGATCCCCGCGTACACGGCGACATACTGCTTGCCGTCCGCCCCGCGGAACGTGATCGGGGCGCCCACCACACCCGAGCCGACCTTGAACTTCCACAGCTCCCGGCCGGTGCGGATAGCCACCGCCTTGAACCACCCGTCGAGCGTACCGTAGAACGCGACGTCTCCCGCCGTGACGACTGTCCCGCTCCACACCGGAAATTGCTCCTTGATCTCCCACACTTTCCGGCCGCGCGCGGCATCCCAGGCAATGAACGCACCCATGTGCCCGCCCGGGCCCGCGACGTACGGCGTCGTGGCGCCGATGAACGGCGTGGCGGGAATCCGCGTCACCTGCGTCGCCTCAAAGTTCATGCAGAGATTGTTGGTCGCGGTATAGAAGAGGCCCGTGCGAGGCGAATACGCCGACGCCGAAACGGGACTCTTGCCGCCCTCGAGGCTCGGGCAAATCCCGCGAATGTTGCCGCGCGACGCGCCCGTCGTCTTGCTCGTATCAACGACCGGCAAGCCGTTCGTTCGATTGATGTTCTTCGCCCACGTCACGTGCGCAAACGGCTCGGCGACGAGCAGCTCGCCGGTCGCGCGGTCGAGCGTGTACGCGAAGCCGTTCTTGTCGAAATGCACCAGCACTCTGCGCATCCGCCCGCCGACCACGAAATCCGCCAGGATCATCTCGGCATTGGCGTCGAAGTCCCAGCTGTCGTGCGGCGTGAACTGATAGGCCCAGACCAGCGAGCCGTCACCGGGACGGCGCGCGAGCACGCTGTTGGTCCACTTGTTCTCGCCGGAACGCTGCTCGGAATTGTAGGGGCCGGGATTGCCGGTGCCGAAATAGATCAGATCGAGCTGCGGGTCGTAGGAAATCCAGCCCCACACCGGCGCGCCGCCACGCCGCCACGAATCGCCGCTCCAGGTGGAGACGCCCAGGTTGGCGCCGCCAGTAAACGTCCCGGGGCGGACAATCATCAGCGAGTCGGGCCCCATGTTGTGCGCGGTCCAGAGAATCTTGCCGGTCGCGAGATCGAGCGCTTTCACCCAACCGTAGATCCCGAACTCGCCGCCCGACGGGCCAACGAAGACGCGATCGCGCACGATGAACGGCGCCATCGGCGTCGTCTCGCCCTGACCCATGTCGCCGATCTGCGTCTTCCACAGCTCGCGGCCGGTGATCGCGTCTACGGCGACCGTGTGCCCGTCGAGCAGGTTGTACACGATCTTGCCGGCCGCGTACACCGCGCCGCGATTGATCGCATCGCAGCACGCAATGCCGACGGACGTGGGATTCACGTCGGGCCGATACTTCCATTTGAGCGGATAGCCGTCGCGCGTCAGGTCGAACGCGTACAACACGTTGGGGAAGGGGGTGACGACGTACATCGTGTTGTTCACGACGAGCGGTTGGCCCTCGTGCCCGCCAAGCACGCCGGTCGAGAAGCTCCAGAGGGCGCGCAACCGCGGCGCATTGGCCGGCGTGATCTGGCTGAGACCGCTGTAGCGAGTCGCCGCGTAGTCTTTGCCCGGCATGGGCCAATCGCCGCTATCGCGTTGCGGGACGCCCTGCAGGACTGGAAGGACGAGAAGAATGAGAGCGGCCGCGCGCATGCGTTGAAATCTACGTGCGTCGTGCGTCGCGCGTCGTGCGTGTCTTGACACTATATCCACAGTGGCTATAATCGGCCGATGGCCTACTCTCGATCTGAAGTGGATGCGTTGCTGCCGCTGCCGCTCGCGACCTTCCACATTCTCGTCGCGCTCGCTCAGGAAGACCACCACGGCTACGCCATCATGCTCGACGTCGAGAGGCGCACCGATGGTGCGCTGCGCCTGAGCGCCGGCACGCTGTATCGCTCGATCCAGCGGATGCTCGAGCAGGGGCTGATCACCGAGACCAGCGAGCGGCCCGCTCCGGAGCTCGACGATGAGCGGCGGCGCTATTACCGGATCACGCCATTCGGCGCAGCGGTCGCCCGCGCGGAGACACAGCGCATGGCCAACCTCGTGCGCATGGCGCGTGTCGAAGGACTATCTCCCGGACGGGCCTGATGCGCTTCTATCGCCTCCTGTTGCTCCTCTACCCCGCGTCGTTTAGACGTGAGTACGGCGCGGACATGATCGCCGATTTCGCACGGCGCCGCCGGGAATCGCCGTGGGCGCTGCTCGACTCGGCCTTGGACGTGCTCCGCAACGCCGCGGCCGCGCACTGGGACATGCTGCGCCAGGACCTGCGCTACACGCGACGCACCCTCGCCCGCTCACCGGGATTCACGCTCACCGCCATCCTCGTCACGGCCATCGGGATCGGGGCGAACACGGCCGCATTCACGGTCGCGGACTTCGTGCTGCTGCGGCCGTTGCCGTTCCCGGAGCCGCACACCTTGATACGGCTGTGCTGGGGCCCGCGCAGCGGCGGCGGATGGGGCTGCATGAATCAGCTTTCGCCCGCCAACTACCGCGATTACAAGAGCATGACGTCGTCGTTCCAGAGCCTGGGAGCATTCACCGGCATTGCCGTGAACCTGATGGAAGCCGGAGGGGACCCGCAGCGTCTCGCCGGGGCGACGGTGACATCCGAAGTGCTGCCGCTGTTCGGTGTGGCACCGGTGCTCGGGCGCGTCTTCGACTCCACCGGCGGTGGCAGTGCGGACGCCGGCGCCGTCGTGATCAGCTACGGCCTCTGGCAATCGCAATTCGGCGGTGACGCTCGCGTGTTGGGGCGCGGCGTGACGCTGAACGGCGCGCCCTACCAGGTGATCGGCGTGATGCCTCCCGGGTTCTACTTTCCCAGCCGGGACGCGCAGCTGTGGACCCACCTGGTGCTGCGGGAAGCGAATTACGAAGACCGCGACGACAACTACCTCGAAGCTGTAGGACGCTTGAAGCCCGGCGTCACGATGAATCAGGCACGCGCGGACTTGAACGTCGTGGCCGAGCGACTCGCGCGCGACTACCCGGCGGTCAACGGCGACGCGGGGTTCAGCTTCTTTGCGATGCACGACAACATGTCTCCCCGCTACCGTTTGATGCTGCTGGGCCTCTGCGGCGCGACCCTGTGCATTCTCCTCATCACCTGCGCCAACCTGGCAAACCTGTTGCTGGCGCGCGCGGGAGCACGGGAACGGGAGCTGGCGGTGCGCGCGGCGCTCGGCGCGGGCAAGGAGCGGCTGGTGCGGCAGATCGTCACCGAAAGCATGACCCTCGCCCTGGCCGGCGGCGCCCTAGGCGTGGCGCTGGCCGCGGCGGCCGTCCCGCTCCTCGCGCTGCTGGTGCCCAACACCTTGCCCGTCGCCAGTCAGCCGAGCGTCGACCTGCGGGTCCTCGCGCTGGCGCTCGCGATCACCACGCTCACGGGGCTCGGGTTCGGTCTCCTGCCCGCCCTCCGGGTCGGCGGCGGGACGGGGGGGGGCTTGAGCGCGCTGCGCGAAGGGGTGGGCGCAGGCGGCGGCCAGAAACAGCGACTCCGGAACGTTCTGGTCGGCGTGGAAGTCGCGATGTCGGTCGTCCTGCTGATCTCGTCGGGACTGCTGATTCGCGCGGTCTGGCGGATTCAGGCCGTCGATCCCGGCTTCGTGCATGAGAGCGTGATGACGCTGAAGACGGCGCTGCCAAGGCCGAAATACGATATGACACAGCGTCGGATGCAGTTCTACACCCGCGTCTTGACCGACGTACGGGCGCTCCCCGGGGTTCAAAGCGCGGCCTACATCACCGGCCTCCCCATAGTGATGTACGGGAGAGTCACGGGCGTGGTGATCCCGGGTCGCGAGGTGTCCACGAGATTCCGGGATGAGGTCGCGAGCATCCGGTTCGTGACGCCACAGTACTTCCGGACCATGGGGATTCCGCTGCTGCGTGGGCGCGACGTCGAAGCGGGCGACATCCAGGGGCGCCCGCCCGTTGCGGTCGTCAGCGAATCGTTCGCCAGGTATTGGTGGCCGAGTGAAGACGCGATTGGCCGGACGTTTGAGAGCCGGGGCGGTCCGCGCACGGTTGTGGGTATCGTGGGAGACGTCAAAGTCCGCGGCTTGGAGCGCGACAACGAGCCTCAGATGTACGCGTCGGCCGGACAGGTGCCCGATACAGCGTTCATTAATGACGATCCCAAGGACCTCGTCATCCGCCACTCCGGGTCGGTCGGCGCGCTGCTCCCCGCGGTGCGTGAGATCGTCCGCGCGGCGGACCCCGAGCAGCCCATCTCCGACGTGCGCACCATGGACGACGTGGTGGCGGGAGAGACCGCGACGCGGCGCGCACAACTCCGCGTCCTCGGCGCCTTGGCCGCGATTGCGCTGCTGCTCTCCGGGGTCGGGATCTACGGTCTGCTGGCCTATACGGTCGCCCAGCGGTCTCGGGAAATCGGCGTGCGCCTGGCGCTCGGCGCGGAGCCCGCAAGTCTGGCGCGCATGGTCGTGTCGCAGGGGATGAAGCTCGCGCTCGTGGGCGTCGTGCCCGGCTTGCTGGTCGCCTATTGGGCAGCGTACGCGATGCGCGCCCTGCTGTTCGGCGTGGCGCCCGCGGATCCCGTTACCATCATCGGTGCGGTGGCGCTCGTGCTCGTCATGACGCTGGCAGGGGCGTTCGTCCCCGCGCTGCGCGCCGTGCGGGTGAATCCGATGCTGGCGTTGAGGGGGGATTAGGGGCTAGGGGCTCGGGGCGAGGGTGTTCGGTTGTGGGACTCTCGAATCCCACAGACGAACGGTCTCGTCGGTGCTTTGAATCGGAATCGCCGTTCCCATCAAGACTTAGCGACGACGCGCGACTGGTACGGTACGTGCCTTAGCACTGAGTCGTGGACATCCCGCGCGCTCCAACCAAGAACCGCAAGCGGTACGTGCAGGCCGGTATCGCCGTCGGCGGTCTTATCCTGGTCACGATCCTGCTCGCCAGTCTCAAGCCTGCCGCGCCTAGTGTCGATCGCGAGATCATCTCGCTCGACGGGGTCAAGCGCGGGTTGATGGTGCGCGAAGTCCGCGGTCCCGGCACGCTCGTTCCCGAACACATCCGTTGGATCTCGGCGCTCACTCCCGCCCGAGTCGAGCGCATCTTTGTGCAGCCGGGGACGCCCGTCACCGCGGGCACGGTGCTGCTCGAGCTCGCCAATCCCGACGTGCAGATCGAAGCGCTCGACGCCCAGCGGCAGCTGACGGCCGCTGAGGGCGAGCTCGTGAATCTGCGGACCAGCCTGCAGGGCGCGCGGCTCACGCAGACCGGCGTCGTCGCACAGACGCGCAGCGAGTATCTCTCGGCGAAACGCGCCGCGGTCGTGGCCGACTCACTCGAGATTATCGGGGGTCTGTCCCGCAACGACGTGAGCCTCGCCCGTGAAAAGGCGAGTGAGCTCGAGGCGCGCTACGACATCGAGCAGCAGCGCCTCGAGCTCCTGACGTCGACCGTGGACTCGCAGCTCGCTGTGCAGCGGGAGCAGGTCGTGCGACTGCGCGCGATCACGGCGTTCCGGCTCAGCCGGCTTGGCTCGCTCCAGGTGCGCCCCGGAGAAGACGGTGTACTGTCGGAGCTCAACCTCCAGCCTGGCCAGTGGGTGGTGCCCGGGACGATTCTCGCGAAAGTCGTCCAACCCGGAAAACTGAAAGCCGTGATCCGCATCCCCGAGACGCAGGCGCCCGGCCTGGCGATCGGGCAGGTCGCGTCGGTGGACACGCGAACCGGCTTCGTCGTCGGGCACGTCGTGCGTATCGACCCTTCCGCGCAAGAGGGAACCGTGACGGTGGATATCGCGCTGGACGGCGAGCTGCCCTCCGGGGCGCGGCCCGACATCAGCGTGGATGCAACGATCACGATCGAGCGGCTATCCGACGTGCTGTACACCGGCCGGCCGGCGTACGGCCAGCCCAACAGCACGGTCGGGATGTTCAAGCTCGTCGAGGGCGGCAACTACGCGGTGCGGGTTCCCGTGAAAGTCGGCCGCACCTCGGTCAACGCGATCGAGATCGTGCAGGGGCTCGCCGCCGGTGACTCGGTGATACTGTCGGATATGTCGCGCTATGACAACGTGGAGAGAGTCCGACTCAAGTAGAGAAAAAGGAGAGGTCAATGGCTGGTAACGGCACGCCGCTCATTCAGCTGCAGGGTGTTCGCAAAGTCTTCTTCACCGACGAGGTCGAGACGCACGCGCTGGCGGACGTGCACCTCGAGATCCGCGAGGGGGAGTACGTCGCGATCAACGGCCCGTCGGGCTGCGGCAAGACGACGCTCCTCTCCATCCTCGGCCTGCTCGATACGCCCAGCGATGGGAGTTACCTGCTCGAGGACAAGCCGGTGGCCAACCTCACGCCGGCCGAGCGAGCCCGAATCCGGAACCGGCGGATCGGCTTCGTGTTCCAGGCCTTCAATCTGATCGGCGACCTCACCGTTGCCGAAAATGTCGAGCTGCCGCTCACGTACCGCGGCATGTCGGGGGGAGAGCGCACGAAGCGGGTGCAGCAGGCGCTCGAGAAGGTCGGCATGTCGCACCGTGCCAAGCACTATCCAGTGCAGCTCTCGGGAGGTCAGCAGCAGCGCGTCGCGGTCGCCCGCGCGGTCGTGGGTGACCCCGCGATCCTGCTCGCCGACGAGCCGACGGGCAACCTCGACTCGACGAACGGCGAGGCGGTGATGGAGCTGCTGCGGTCGCTGAACCGCGCCGGCGCGACGGTCTGCATGGTGACGCACGATCCGCGCTACGCGAAGCACGCTGACCGCTCGATTCATCTCTTCGATGGCCGTGTCGTGGACGAGTCCCTAGCCCCTAGCCCCTAGCCCCATGCTCCAAGACCTTCGCTACGCCCTGCGCGCCCTGGCGAGGAACCCCGCGTTCACCGCGGTCGCCGTCGGAACACTCGCTCTCGGTATCGGCGCCAACACCGCGATCTTCACGGCGGTACACCACCTGTTGTTCCGCCCTTATCCGTTTCTCGAGAATGCCGACCGACTTGCAGCGGTGTGGCAGGTCGCGCCCCGCGGCTACGATCACAACGAACTGTCGCCCGCGGACTTCCGCGACTGGCGTGCCAACCTGAAGAGCTTCGATCGTCTCGTCACGCACGTCTGGTGGACGGGCAATGTGACGGGCGGCGAGCGCCCCGAGCGGATCCAGGGTTTCCAGGTGTCAGCCGATTATTTCGATGCGCTTGGGTTAAGACCGGCGTTGGGGCGCACATTCGTTGCCGGGGAGGACGAGCCGGGGCGCGACCGCTTGGTCGTACTGAGCTGGGGCCTGTGGCAGCGGCGTTTCGGCGGCGACAGCGGTGTGCTCGGCACAGTCCTGTCGATCAACGGCATCCAGCGCACCGTCATCGGCGTCATGCCCGACGGGGTGCGCTATCCCGCGCCCGCCGAGATGTGGGCGCCGTACGCGCCGCCGGCGGAGACGTGGACGCAACGGCAGGCACACTACCTGTTGGTGACTGGCCGGCTCGCGCCGGGACGAACGATCGAGCAGGCGCGCGCCGAGCTCGCGACGCTGTCCGCGGCGCTCTCCGCGCAGTATCCCGAGACCAACCGGAACTGGAGCTCGAACATTCGGCCCCTGGTCCGGGACACGGCGCGCCAGATCGAGCCGATGCTCGCGGTACTCATGGCGGCGGTCGGGTTCGTGCTCCTCATCGTGTGCGCCAACGTTGCGAACCTGATGCTGGCACGCGCGACGAGCCGCGACCGGGAGCTCGGCATTCGCGTAGCGCTCGGCGCGTCGCGGGCGCGAATCACCCGTCTCATCCTCGTCGAGAGCCTGGTCATCGCGCTCGCGGGCGGAGTTGGCGGGGTGCTGCTCGGCGTCTTTGGGGTGGATTTGCTGGTGGCGCTCGTGCCCGCGGACCTGCGCCGCATGATCCCGGGCTTCGAGCGACTCACTGTCAACGGCGCGGTGCTCGCATTTACCGCGGGTCTGTCGATTGCGTCGGCGCTGTTGTTCGGGCTCGTGCCGGCGCTGCGCGCGGCCCGCGGCTCAGCCGGCCGGGAATCGCTGCGCAGCGGCGCCACGACGAGCGGCCGCGAGCGTCATCGTTTGCGGCGGGCGCTGGTCGGCGCGGAAGTCGCCCTCGCGCTGCTGCTGTTGGTGGGCGCCGGACTGACGCTGCGCACGTTCCGCCATCTTGCGACGCTGTATCCGGGATTCGAGGTGCAGGGTGTCGCGCTCACAAGTCTCGCACTGCCGGGCCGCGCCTACCCCGAGGACCCCGACGCGGCGCGATTCTATAGCCGCTTAGTCGAGCGCGTCGCTGCGCTACCGGGCGTCACGGCCGCGGGCGCCGCCAACGTCGTTCCACTGTGCGGCTGCAATCAGACGTCAGGCTTCTCGGTGATCGGCGCGCCTCCCTATCCGCCTGGTGAGGGACCGGAGATGGACTGGCGCATCATCACGCCCGGGTACTTCGCCGCCCTCCGCGTTCCGCTCGTACGGGGCCGCGATTTTACCAGCGCCGATGGCCCCGATGCACCAGGGATCGCGATCGTCAACGAGACTCTGTCGCGCCGCTGGTTTCCGGACGGCGGCGCCCTCGGTCGCCGGTTGCACGTGGATGGAGACACCACGCGGCCCATTGAAGTGGTGGGAATCGTCGGCGATGTGCTGCATAGTGGTCTCACCCAGCAGGCGCCGGCCGAGATGTACCTCCCCGCGGCCCAGCGGCCGGCGTGGGAGATGACGGTCGCGGCGCGCGCGAGCGGAGGAGAGCAGGCGGCGGTCGCGCTACTCCCCGCCATGCGGGCGGCGGTTCTCGAGATCGATCCCAACCAGCCGGTCTACGATCAACAGACGATGGGCAATCTCCTCGCGTTCAGCATGCTGCAGTATCACTTCTCGCTGCGGTTGCTTGCGGCACTGGGAGTCATCGCGCTCGTGCTCGCGGGTGTCGGGATCTACGGTGTGATCGCGCAGCTCGTCGCCGAGCGTACGCGCGAGATCGGAATCCGGATCGCGTTGGGCGGCGATCAGCGGTCGGTGCAGCGGTTGGTGGTACGTCAGGGGATGATGCCCGCGGCGATCGGGATCGGCATCGGTCTGGTGCTGGCGCCCGCCCTCACGCTGCTCGTGCGCCGGATGCTGGTGGGCATCAGTCCCACCGATCCATTGACGTTCACCAGCGTGGTGGCGCTACTCCTCGGCGTCGCGCTCGCCGCTTGCCTGCTACCGGCGCGCCGCGCCGCGCGGGTCGATCCGATGGTTGCCCTGAGGGCCGAGTAATGGAAGGAATGCTCCAGGATTTACGCTACGCGGTGCGCACGCTCGCCAAGAGTCCTGGCTTTACGCTCGTCGCCGTACTCACACTCGCCCTCGGCATCGGCGCGAACACGGCGATCTTCAGCGTCTTCTACGGCGTGCTGCTCCGGCCGCTCCCCTATGCTGAACCCGACCGCATCGTCGGACTGGCGCAGACCTATGCCAGCGGCCGTGGCCCGCGCAACGTCACGTACATGCAGTTCCAGTTCTTAGAGCGGAACAACCAGGTCTTCGAATCCCTCGCGGGAGCGGCTTCAGTCGGCTTCAATTTCTCGACCGGCGCACAGACCGACCGGGTCTACGGGTTGCGCGTCTCGAAGGACTACTTCCGCGTTCTCGGCGTCGCGCCGGCGCTCGGGCGCACATTCTTCGCCGACGAGGACCAGCCGAACGGCCCGAGCGCCGTCATCGTGAGTCACGGCTTGTGGCAGCGGCGGTTCGGCGGCGACTCGGGCGTGATCGGCCGCACCATCCTGCTCGACGGCACGCCAACGACGGTAGCGGGTGTCATGCCACCCAACTTCCAGTCACCCAACGGGGCGGAAGCGTGGTCCACGCTCGCCCAGGTAGGGCGGACAGTCGGCGGTGGATCGAACGTGTCGGTGATCGGACGGCTTCGTGCCGGGCTGAACATCGCCCAGGCAAGCGCTACGATGACGCTTCTGACCGATCCTTTTCGCAGCGAGTTCAGTCGCAGCGTCTCGCAGGATATCACGCTCGCGCTCGATCCATACCGTGCCCAGATCACGAGCGATCTTCGCACACCTGTCGCGGTGCTACTGGGCGCGATCGCGTTCGTGTTGCTGATCGCCTGCGCCAACGTCGCGAGCCTGACGCTCGGCCGCGCTGCCGCGCGGGAGCACGAGCTGGCCGTGCGCGCCGCGATCGGAGCGAGCCGCGGCCGTCTGCTCCGCCAGCTTCTCACCGAGAGCATGCTCCTCAGTCTGATGGGCGGCGCCGTCGGTCTGATTGTGGCGAGCTGGGGGCTGAGTGCGCTCGTGGCGCTCGAGCCGAATGCCCTGCCGAGCACCGCCGATATCCGGCTGGACCGCTGGGTGCTCGCGTTCACGTTCGGACTGTCCCTCGTGACCGGCCTCGTGTTCGGAGCCATTCCAGCGTGGCAAGCCGCGCGCGGCGGACCGCACGAGGCGCTGAAGCACGCGGCGGCGCGCGTCACCGGCACAGCGCGACAAGGTCGCCTGCGCCGCGCGCTGGTCGTGGGAGAGATCGCACTGTCACTGGTTCTGCTCGTAGGCGCTGGCCTCCTGATTCAGACATTCGCGCGCCTGATCGGGACCGACCCCGGTTTTAATCCCCACCGGCTGGTGGCCGCGGAATTCTGGCTCACAGGCACACGGTACGACTCCACGCCGGCGATCGCCGGGTTTTATCGCGATCTCACCGCACGGCTCGAAGCGCTTCCCGGAGTCACGGGCGCCGCGGTGGTGGAAGCAGGCCTGCCGTTGCAACAGGGGGGCAATGCCACCGTTACGGTCTCCGGCGAAAACCGCTGGTCAATCGATTATCGCAGCATAACGCCGGGGTTCTTCCGAACACTTGGGACTCCGCTAATCGAAGGGCGCGACTTCACGTCTGCCGATGGGACCGGCGCCCCGCCGGTCGTGATCGTGAACGAATCGTTTGCGCGCCGAGTCCTCTCGGATCCAGCGCCCCTGGGCCGGACCGTGTCCGTCGAGGGTCAGCCCCGGCAAGTCGTGGGAATTGTGCGCGATGTCCGGTCATTCGTGGGTTTCCCACCGCCGGCGACTGTCTTCATTCCGTCCGCGCAAACACCAGCGGCGCTGACGCGGCTGTTCGGCAGCTGGTTCGCCACACATGTGGTCGTCCGGTCGAGCGGCGATCCCGCCGCGGTCCAGGCATCGCTGGCCCGGGTGATTCGTGAGACGGACGCGTTCGTGCCTGTTGGCCGGGTGCGCGCCATGGATGAGGTGCTGGTAGGCTCGCTCGCATTCCAGCGATTCATCATGGCGCTGCTCAGCACCTTCGCAGGACTCGCGATCGTGCTCGCGTCCGTGGGATTGTACGGCGTGATCGCGTACCTCGTGGCGCAGCGGACGCACGAGATCGGAGTTCGCATGGCGCTCGGCGCCCGCTCCCGCGATGTGCTGCGGATGGTCCTGGCCCACGGGCTGCGACTGGTGGCGGTCGGGGTGGTGCTCGGGCTGGCGGGCGCGCTAGCGCTGACGCGCTTCCTGGCCGGCCAGCTCTACGGCGTGCGACCAACCGATCCGCTCACATTCGTCGCGGTCACCGCCTTGCTCGCGCTGGTGGCGCTGGCGGCTACTTGGCTACCGGCGCGCCGCGCCGCGCGGGTCAATCCGATGGTTGCCTTGAGGGCAGAATAGTGGACACACTGCTTCAAGACCTGCGACACACATTCCGCTCGCTACGCATGAACCCCGGGTTCACGGCGGCGGTCGTACTTACGCTGGCGCTGGGGATCGGGGCCAACACGGCGATCTTCAGTGTCGTCAATGCGGTGCTGCTGCGGCCGCTTCCATATGTCGAGCCGGACCGGCTGGTGCGCATTTTCGAGACCGCGCCGGGGCGGCCGGACGAGCTGCGCAGCATCGCGCATCCCACGCTCGACGACTGGGACCGACCGGACGGACTCCGCTCGTTCGAGGGCATCGCCCTCTTCGGACCCTCCACGCTCGCGTTTGGTACCGACGGGCGTCCCGAGCAGCTCAGCGGGGCTACTGTGACGGCCGCCTTCTTTCCGATTCTGCGCGCCACGCCCGCGCTCGGTCGCACGTTCACGCCTGAGGAGTATCGACCGGGCGGCCCGCGAGCCCTGGTGTTGAGCGACGGGCTATGGCGGCGGCGCTTCGGCGCGGATCGAGACGTCGTCGGGAAGACGCTGACGCTGGACGGCGAGTCGTTCACGGTCGTCGGTGTGATGGCACCAATGCCGCTGTACCCGCCCGCCGCGGAATTCTGGACGACAACGGCCTTGGACGCCGAGTTCGATGCGCGCAGCGCGCGTCACCTGAGTGCGATCGGCCGATTAAAGGCGGGCGTTTCCCTCGCAGCCGCGACGGAGGAGCTCACACTGGTCCAGCGCCGGCTCGCCGAGCGGTTTCCCAAGAATTACGCCGGCTACGGCATGCGGGTGATGGAGCTACGCGATCGGATCATCGGGTCGGCCGGAGCGGCGCTGCTCGTGCTCTTCGCCGCCGTCGGCGTTGTGCTGTTGATCGCGTGCGCCAATGTGACCAATCTGGCCTTGGCGCGCGCGGCGGGGCGGCGCCGCGAGTTCGCGATTCGCACGGCGCTCGGCGCAGGTGGGACGCGCATTGCGCGCCAGCTCATCGTAGAGAGCCTGGTGCTTGCCGGCGCCGGCGCCATCGTCGGTCTGCTGGGCGCAGCGTGGGCACTGGAGGCGTTCCGGGTGCTCGGCGCCGACAGCATCCCCCGCGCCGCCGAGATCTCGTTGGACGGGCGGGTGCTCGCGGTCACCGCGATCATCGCGATCGCGACGGGGCTCATCGTCGGTCTCGCTCCTCTGTCGCGCGTGCTCGCGGCGGATCTGCAAACGCAGCTCAAGGAAGGCGGGCGCAGTCAGACCGCGGCTCATGGTCATACACGCCTGCGCAGCGGTCTGGTCGTGGGACAGACCGCGATGGCGGTGATGCTCCTGGCGGCGGCGGGACTGCTGATCCGAAGCATCGAGCGGCTGGCGAGTGTGGATTCCGGCGTGCGCACCGAGGGCGTGCTTTCCTTTAATGTCGGGTTGCTGCCCGCGCGCGCGGGGAATCCTACCCATGTCGTGTCGTTCTTCCGTGAGCTGCGGGAACGAATCGCGGCGGTCCCGGGCGTCGCGGCGGTGGGTCTCGCGTCACGGCTACCGCTGAGCGGCGACGATCACAGCAACAGCTTCCGGCTCATGGGCGAGGTGCCGGAGCCCGGCCGGGAACGCTCGGCGCAGGATCGCGCGGTTAGTCCGGGCTACTTCCACACCCTCGGCATTCCCGTGCGCGGCCGGGAGTTCAGCGATGCGGACGCGGGAGGTGGACTGCCGGTCGTCATCGTGAACCAGGAGTTTGCTCGGCGCTTTCTCCCAGGGACCGACGCCATCGGCTCGCAATTCATCCCGTCGCGTGCCGGCGGCGTGCCCCGGCTCATCGTCGGCGTCGCTGGCGACGCGCGACAGTTCGGTCTCGATACGCCGGCCGAGCCCGAGTTCTACATCCCGCATGCGCAAGATCCCTGGCCGTGGCTGTCCGTCGTGGTGCGGTCAACGGTCGAGCCTCAGTCGCTCGTGCCCGCGCTCGAGCGCGCCGTCTGGTCGTTGGACCGCGGCATGCCGGTCACTGCGGTACGCACCATGGATGAACTGCGCGCGGCATCGCTCGCGCCGCGCCGGTTGAACATGCTCTTGCTCGGCGTATTCGCCGCGGTGGCATTGGCGCTCGCTGTCATCGGGACGTACGCGGTGATGGCATACGTCGTCAGCGAACGGGCCCACGAAATGGGTATTCGGATGGCGCTGGGCGCCAGGCCCGCCGAGGTGCTGCGGTTGGTCGTAGGGCGGGGCCTGCGCGTCGGTGGTCTCGGTGTGGCATTGGGATTCGCCGGGGCGCTCGCCGCCGGTCAGGCTTTGCGGCGACTGCTCTATGGGGTGAGCGCCACCGATCCGGTCACACTCCTGGCTGTCGCGCTCGTGATCGGCCTGGCGGTATTCGTGGCCAGCTATCTCCCCGCCCGGCGCGCGGCCCGGGTCGACCCGATGATTGCCCTGAGGGCGGAATAATGGACACGCTACTTCAAGACCTGCGATACGCCGTCCGCCAGCTGCTCAGAAACCGCGGCTTCACGATTGTCGCGGTGCTCACGCTCACGCTCGGCATCGGGGCCAACACCGCCATCTTCAGCGTGATCCGCGGCGTACTGTTGCGGCCGCTGCCGTTCCCGGAGCCCGACCGTCTGATGCTCGCGGTGGGCGTCATCGGAAGCCAACGTGCCGGTGTGACAGCGCCGGATTTCATCGACTGGCGCGCGGGGAGCCGCACACTCGACCTCGCGGCGATGACGACCTACAACGCCAATCTCACGGGGATTGAGGAGCCGGAGCGCGTGACCGCGGCGCGCGTCACGGCCAACTACTTCGCGGTCTTGGGAGTGCGGCCCCTGCTGGGGCGCGTGTTTACGCCCGACGAGGAGCCCGACGGCGCCCCACACGTCGTCGTGGTAACGGAAGGGTTTTGGCGCAACAGGTTGGGTGGCGATTCATCCGCGTTGGGCCGCACGCTGACGCTGGACGACGTGCCCTATACGATCGTCGGGGTGATGGGTACCGCCGCTGAAGCTCTGCAGAACGGCGAGAACCTGTGGGTGCCGCTGGCGCTGCGGCGCAACGAGATCGCCGCCACCGGCGCGCGCTTTCTCGACGTTGTCGCCCGGCTTCATCCAGGCATGAAGCGCGAGCGGGCGTCCGACGAACTTCAGGGGATCGCGACGCGCCTTAAAGAGGTTCGTCCGTGGTCGAACAAGGATGTCAGCGCCGAGCTCGTGCCGATGGCCGAGGTGGTGGTGGGCGACAGCCGCCGCCCGCTGCTGCTGCTGTTCGGCGCGGTCGGCCTGGTGCTGCTCATCGCCTGCGCCAACGTGGCGAATCTGTTGCTGGTGCGGGCGACCGCCCGTGGCCGCGAAAGCGCGATTCGCACCGCGCTGGGCGCCGGACCCTCTCGCCTCATCCGGCAGCTCCTCACCGAGAGTGTGGTGCTCGCCCTGCTTGGTGCCGCAGGCGGCTTGGTCCTCGCCGCGTGGGGCACAGGTCTGCTGGTGCAAGCGCTACCCGCGGGCACGCCGCGGCTCGATCAGGTGCGGCTCGACGGCATGGTGCTCGTGTTCACTCTCGTCGTTGCCACACTGACGGGCATTGTGTTCGGACTCGCCCCGGCGCTGCGTGCGGCGCGGCCCGATCTCGTGTCGGAATTGACGGAAGCGGCGCGCGGCTCCGGAGGTCCCCAAAAGCGCAGGCTCGGCGCGGCGGTGATCGTGGCCGAGATCGCCGTGGCGCTGGTGCTTCTCGTCTCGGCCGGCCTGCTGCTGCGCAGCTTTGCGGCCGTGACCCGCGTCGATCCCGGCTTCGATACGGAGCACGTGACGGCAGTGCGGATCGCGCTGCCGGGCGGGCGCTACGGGTCGCCCGCGCAGTCGGTTCTGTTCTATCAGTCGCTGATCGCCCGCGCCCGCGAGGTGTCCGGCGTCCAGGAAAGCGCAGTCGCGTCCAACGTGCCGTTCGGCAGCGCGGGATACAATTTCTCGATCGTGATCGAGGGCCAGCCTGCTCCCGCGCGCCTGGAGGACACCCCTATGGTCTTCCCCCGCGCCATCAGCGCCGGGTACTTCCACGCGATGGGCATCCGGCTCCGCGAGGGACGTGAATTCGAGTCGAGTGACCGTAGCGGCGCGGTGCGTGTGGGGATCATCAATGAAACCGCCGCGCGCCGGTTCTTCCCAGGAGAGAGCCCGCTCGGCCGCCGGTTCACCCCAGACGACGATGGAGGTGTGCTGCAAGTCGTCGGCGTGGTCTCCGACGTCCGTGCGTTCGGCCTCTCGAGCGAGCCACGCCCGGAGTTGTTCGTCCCGATCGAGCAGGCGTCGCGCAACCATTGGGAATGGACCGGACGCGCGATGAGCCTGGTGGTACGCGCGGGAACCGATGCGCGGCTGGACGCCCCGTTGCGGGAAGCCGTGTGGTCGCTCGATCGCTCGCTTCCGATCTACAGCATCTGGACGGTGCGCGACCTGATGGCCCGGTCCGTGGCACCGCGCCGCCTGTTCATGCTGCTCATCGCGGGGTTTGCGGCGGTCGCCCTGGTGCTGGCGGCGATCGGCATCTACGGTGTGATGACGTTCACGGTCAGCCAGCGGACGCGCGAGCTGGGGATTCGTGTCGCGCTCGGCGCGGTACGCCAGGACGTCTTTCGTCTGGTCGTCGGCCGGGCGATGGCGCTGACCGGTCTCGGCCTGGCGGTCGGTTTGATCGGCGCCGCCGCGGCCACGCGCTTGCTTGCGC
>Ga0184632_10000069_pt1 | contig 29871 bp, 30 predicted proteins | sample PLM31_50_b1_FD_133153 | JGI IMG/M metagenome (GOLD analysis project Ga0184632, IMG submission 133153) | Groundwater sediment microbial communities from an aquifer in East River, Colorado, USA - PLM3-1_50_b1 | ecosystem: Environmental > Terrestrial > Soil > Riparian zone | place: USA: East... | reverse complement strand
GCACCTGCGCGGCAGTCATCGTGGTCATCGGCGCTGGTGATCCTTTCTCGCCCTACAGCACACCGGTTTCTACCAGGAAGCTGCCCCACCAGAGGCTGACAGGGAGGGCCATGAGCGCGATGCCGACCGGGTCGTTGGCGCCGGCCTCGCCTTCCAGGATGGTCCCGCTGCGACCGGCCACTTCCCGGCGCCCAAGCACCGAGAACACCACCGCCGGGTCGGTCGGCGCCAGCGCCGTCCCCAGCAGCAACGCCGCCCGCCACTCCAGGCCGAACAGGACATGGGCGAGGACCGCCAGCGCCCCAGCGGTGACGAACGTGCCGGCGACGCCGACCCAGACCACCGGGCCCGCGGCCGCACGGAACCGCCGCCAGCCGATCTGCATGCCACCGTCGAACAGGATGACCACAAGCGCCACCGTCACTACCCGCTGGACCGTGGTGACCGACAGCTGGCCCAGCGCCGGAAGGACGTCGGAGGCGACCGCGGCGGCCAGCAGGAAGATCGCGGGCGCGGGGATCCGGATCCGTTCGCTGATCCGATTCGATAGCACCGCCGCCACGACCGCGGCGGCAGTGCTCAGCATGATCAGTGCGAACTGCTCGACGTCGCTCATCGGCCGGCAGCCTACCTGGCAGGCGGGAACTGCCGCGGGGCATGCATCCAACGCTCGGGTGGCGCCGACCAGATGCGAGCGCAGAGCGGCAACCGGCCTCCTCTCAGCTGCACCCATATCACCGAACGGCGCTACCCGCGGAGATGGCAGTACCCAGACATCTTCGACTTGGCTAGATCAGCCGCCAGGCGCCTGGTCGGTTCCCTGGGGATGGTCGGTTCCCAGCGTGCTGAACGCGGCAGCCGCGTCCGCCACCACCGCCTCCACGTCGGCCGGCTGCGCGGTCTCGCGCTTGGCGTCTTCCAACACCAGCCAGAGGTGCCTGGCCACCTCCGTGCGCCGATCCTCGGTCGCTGCGCTGCTACCGACATCCTTAAGCAGCTGGATCAGGCTGCGGGTTAGCGCCGGCTCCTTGGCCCCGTACCGCCGGATCTGGGCGGTGCCAAGCCGCAGGTAGTCGGCAAACCGCGGCAACGGGGCCGCCACGCGCAGCATCCCCTGCTCGTCGCGGTACAGCCGGTCGCCGAGCCGCCGGCGAGCGAGCATGCACAACACCACCGACAGGTGATGCACCGCCTGGACCGCCGTGTAGGGGTCGTTGACCGCCGGAGACAGCGCCTTGTTGCCGATGTCGACCAGACGGCGCAGGCCGAAGGGGACGTCCTGCAGCATGGTGCGCTCGAACCCGATCTGGACCGCGTCGCGAAGCGCCACCCGCAGCCGCTCGAGATCCGCCGGTGGGTGATCGCCTTCCCGCTGCCAGACCCAGGCCAGAGGCGTTCCGGCCACGACGTGGTCGCCCACCATCTTGGCGAGCCGGACGACCAGGTCGTGGCTTGTCGCCGCCTGGACCAGCGCTTCGGGTTGGACGGCCTGGAGGTACCCCGAGCCTTCGGACAAGAGGGCGACCGCCCAGGCGGGCGGGTCGGGACAGCGCTCCTCCGGCGCCAGCCGATCGAGCTGGGCAGCGTAGAGGTCGTCGATGACGCCCTGGGTCTCGCGCTGGACCGTGCTCATGATCGTGTCGATCTGGATCGAGTGGGCCAGGTGGTGGATGTAGTAGACGAGCACACCGACGCTCGCCAGCCCGAGCGCCAACGACCCCGAGACCGCCAGCCGGGGAACAAACGCCTGCTGGCCGGCGCGCTGGACGCCGACGGTGTGCAGCCCGGCGGTGCTGTAAGCGAAGGCTCCCACAAAGATGCTCAGCACCAGCTGCGTGCCGCGGTCGCGCATGAAGTTGCGCAGCAGCCGCGGCGAGTACTGCCCCGAGGCGATCTGCAGGGCGACGATCGTGAGGGCGAACACCAGGCCGGTGACCGTGATCATGGTAGCCGACACCACGATCAGCAGCCCGCGGGCGTCCTCGGGCGTGCCCCGGAAGGCCAGCCCCCGCAACGGGGAGTCGTCGCCGATCGACACGCGCGACAGCACCGCCCCGGCTGCCAGGAAGGCCACGATCGACACGCTGGGCAGGACCCACAGGGCGCCGCGAAGGTAATCCCAGACGACACGACGCCGACCGAGCAAGTTCATACCGGCGGCCTCCGGCTCAAGTATGGTTCCCGGCAGAAGCACCACGGCACCGGCGTTGCTGCAAGACGCTCGCCAGCACCAACTCTGCTCCTCTCCGCGAGCGGGTGAAAGGGGTTCTGCCGGCACTCCAGCTGCGGCATGAGCTTCCCCGCACAACCCTGGCACCTGGCTGTCCCACCGTCACGTCAACGACCACATTGACGCTGGCATGGCAGCTCTGTACACCATCGGCACCTAAGGTAGTAGGCCTCGGCGGCGGTCGGAAGCCTTCAGCGGATCCTCGGCGAACTCCCTTGCCCATGCGTTGGCGGTCACCCCGCACCGCCACCCGGCAACTCCGGTCACCCCGACGCGAGGCTGTCCTCGGCGCAAAGCTCCTGGTGAGTTGGTATCTCCAGCGGTGCGCCGAGCCTGGCCGGTGAGTGCTCCTTGCCCGTCGTCGTTGCCTGAGCCGAAGGGATCGCGGCGCAACGCGCTGGTCAGCGCCAGTTTGCCCATCGGGGTCCCAGGCGGGACCGGCAACGCATGGGCAAACCCACGACCAGCAGAAACACCTCGTCGGCTGGTCTTTGCGGGCGGCTTTGCGGTCGATGGCGGTCGCGATCGGCGCATGCAGGAACGCGCGGCTGCGCTCGGATTCGACGACCTTCGGGCCTACCTGCAGGCCCGCTGCGACGCCGGCCACAGCGTCCCTCGGATCGCTGCGGAGCTTGGGGTGGGCGACTGGCAGGTGCAGGCGGCGCTGGCGCGGTCCGGGGTGCGGCTGGCGGCCCGTCCGCAGCGGCTGGCTTGGCAGCGGCGGCGGTACACCGAGGAGCGCATTGCCGCCCGCGTGATCGAGCTGGGGTTTGCGGATGCGCGGGCGTACCTGGTCGACCGGGTGGTGGAGCAGGCCTGGCTGCTTACCGATGTGGCCGCGGAGTTGGCCGCGCATCGGCTGACGGTGCGCCGGCTGCTGGACCAGTATGGGATCCGAAGGGTGCGGCGCACGCAAGGAGAGCGGGTGGCGTCCGAGTCCGGGCGGCGGGTGCAGTCGGGGGGGTGGCAGGCGCGGCGGGTCGCGCGGCTGGCGGAGCTGGGCTTCGCGGATCTGGCGGCCTACCTGCGGGCACGGCACGTCGAGCAGGGGTGGTCGGTGAAGCGGATGCGGGCCGAGCTTGGGGTTGGGCGCAGGTGGCTGGTGGGGGAGCTGGGCCGGCTGGGCCTGCGACCCTGATCGGCCACCCCCCGACCGCCCAGCATGTTGAGCAAGAATCCGGGTCACAACGGTGGCTGCCCCGAGGTCTGGCGCTCGGTACTGTTGGCCAGTTCACAGGTTCGAGTCCCTGGCAGGGCATCTAACCGATGGAGTGGGCGCGCCCAGCGAGTCCGACCGCGAACTGACCGTCGAAGGCCGTGTCGAGATCTTGTAGGTCCCCACCTCCGCGTGAGGTCTTGATCCGCCGGGGTGTTTGACCGGCGAGTGAACGAGCAACCGGCTCGCCAATCCACCCAAGCCCACCCACCTCGCAGGATCACCGCCCGGATTGTCGGCGATCACGGAATTCCGTGATCGCCGACACCCGGATTCAAGCGTCCGTATGGTGTCTGATGGCAGCATCGTGCGCCGCGCGAGGTCCTGTGGGCTGGGCCCTCGTTCGCGTGTCGGTGGCCATTGGACACTGCCCGGTGACGGCCAACAGGTTCTCGGCGGCGACCGCCACCGGGCGTGGCTGTCGGTCGGGCATTGTCGCAGCGGTTGCCGATCGCCGAGCCGGCGATCGGTGATGCTCGTTGGCCTTGTCGGCGAGTGTCGTTCTGGGACACCGCCGCCACGCCGGCCGGTGCACCCGGCGGTTCGCGCTTGTCGCTTCATTCTGGTCCCTGCCGAGGCTGTAATCGCCAGGAGTGAGGCTCACGACGAGATGAACTGCCGGATGAGTCCGGCGACCATGGCGGGATCGGTCTTGTGGGCCATGTGGGCATGCCCTTCCAGCACTCGGATCTGCGCGTCGGGGATCGCGTCGGCAGCCTGATCGGTCGCCTTGCTCACGTCCGCAGGGGTGTCCGAGCCGGCCAGGAGCAGCGTTGGCGCCGTGATCGCATCGAACTGGCCGGGCTGGTACACCCAGCCCTCCTCGACCCTGCATTCCCTCGGCAGGGTCGGAGCGGAGGCGAGGCGGGTCGCCCAGGTCGGGGTCGCGCTGGATCGCATGGCGTCGATCTCCTCCTCGGACAGCTCCAGGATCCCGACGAACACGGCGATGATCGCCGCGTCCATGTCGCCCGCCGCCACGGCTTGCTCGACTGCGTCGATCGAGCCGGCCGGATAGCGGAGGCCCAGACTGGGCTCGTAGAGCACGAGATGGTCGACGTTCTTCGTGAGGGCGGCTCCGCCCATGGCGCAGTTGGCGCCGTAGGAGTGGCCGAACAGGGCAACCGGCCCACCGGCGCGGGCGGCGACGGCATCCACGACGGCGGCGACGTCCTCGAAGTCCCGCTCGATGGCATAGCCGGGCGCGTCGCCGCTGGCGCCGAAACCCCGGCGATCCATCGAGAAGCTGGCGACGTCTTCGCCCAGCAGCGCGTCGACCAGTGGGACCAAGGTGGTGTGGTCGCTCACCGAACCGTGCACCAGCACGAGCGGAGTTCCCGCGCCATCGGCCCAGACTGCGAGCGACGTCTCGTCCGCGGATTGAACGTCGAAGCGCCTCATCGTGCCACCACCGTGCGACCGTCCAGCTCGGCGGCGAAGACCGAGACGGCGTTGGCGAAGTCGTCGGGCCGCTCGGCGTAGGTGACGTGGCCGCTCCCCTCGAGCTCGACCAAGCGGGCGTCGGGCAACGCCGCCGCCAGCCCGCGGGCGACCGACGAGCGACGGGTGGCTGGTCGTGCCGGCGATGATGAGGGCCGGGACCGTGACGGCGGCCAGGTCTGCGGGTGCCACCTCAAGGGACGGGGATCGCAGATCGGCGAGGCCGATGTCGGCGTTGGCGCGGTAGCGGTCCTTGCGGGTCTCGTCGATGATCGACCAAAGGCCGGGGCACATCAGCGCGAAGAACGCCTCCACGAAGGCGCGGCGGTCGCCGGTCGCGATCGCCTGCTCGACCAGCGGCGCCAGGTCGCGCATGGCGACTTGCGCGGCGGCGGGATCGAGGCTGAACAGCGGCGGTTCGCTGAACACGGCGCCCCGGAGCAGATGGCCATGGCGCAGGGCGACCTCGACGCCGATGGCGGCGCCACCGCTCGACCCCACCAGCAGACAGGGACCGAGCCCCAACGCCTCGATGAGGGCGGCGGCGTCGTCGGCGTGCAGGGCGTCGCTGATCGTGGAGTTGCCTCGGGCGCTGCGGCTGTGGCCCCGGCGGTCGTAGCGCACGCACGTGAAGCGGTCCGAGAACCGCCGAGCCTGGTCGGCCCAGACCTCGGCGTCGCCGCACATGCCGTGCACGAACAGCATCGCCGGCCCCTGCCCCGTGCGCTCGTAGTAGAGGGTGGTGTCGTTGATCTCAACCGTCGGCATAGTTGCCTCCCCCTCGCGATGTCCTTGCTGGGGAGTATCAACCGGTCGATGCCGTTGGACATCGGGTGTTCGCCCCATCTCCGACGCTTCTCAGGGCGACAGCAGGCCGTGCTCCATGGCGAATAGCGTCGCCCCGGCGCGGGTGGTGACCCCGGCCTTGGCGTAGATGTGCTCGATGTGGTGCCCCACCGTCTTGGGCGAGATCCCGAGCGTGGCCGCCACCGCCTTGTTGGCGTGGCCGCGGGCGATCAGGCGCAACACCTCGACCTCGCGCTCGGTAAGTCCCGCAGGACGGGCCACCCTCGCCGGGCGGCTCGCCTGCCCTGCGGCGTCGAGCACGGCGTCGACCTCGATCCGCTCGAAGCGGCCGGCGTCGACCTGCTCGAGCAACTGCGACGCCGCGCCGGCCGGGGTGAGCGCCGGCCGGTGTGGCCGGACCTCGGTCATGGCGTGGAAGGCGTCGGCGGCGGCCAGCACTCGAGCACCAAGGGCGAGCTGATCTCCCGAGGCCCCGCGGTGGTAGCCGGAGCCGTCGGCTCGCTCGTGGTGGCGTGCGGCCAGGTCGGCGAACGGGGCGAGGAGGGCGCAGCGGTGCAGCACCCGCTCGCTGAGGTAGGGGTGCAGCCGGACCCGCTCCCACTGCTCGGCGCTCAACGGACCCGAGCGATCCCAGATCCCGCTCGCGACGCCGACGCGCCCGACGTCATGGACCAGCGCGGCTCGACCGAGCGTGGTGGCCTGGGCATCCGACAGGCCGGCGGCCCCGGCGGCGGCGACGGCGAGGCTGGCGACACCGGTCGAGTGACGCCGAAGGAACGGCGACTTCAGGTCGGCGAAGTCGGCCACCGCGGCGAGCGCACCGTCGAGCTCGTCCGCGTCAATCATCAGCACCGGTGCCGGCTCGGCCTCGAGCACCCCAGCGCCTGGGTCGTCGCCGATCTCGCCAAGCCAGCGTTCGCCGTTGGCGACCAGGGCATCGGCCACGGCCGGGTCGTAGGCGTGACCGCGTCGGTGAGCCAACACCTCGGCGGCGGCCGGCCAGCCGGCCTGGCGTGACCACAGCTCGGCGTCCCGGGCGGCGGCGACGACACGGATTGCCACAGGCACCTCCTCGCCCGCCAGGCCAGCGGGGTGCCCCTTGCCGTCCCAACGCTCGTACCCATGCCCGAGCGCCCGGCAGACGGCTTCGGCCATACCAAGCCGGGTGGCCAGGCGGGCGGCCACCTCGCAATGTCCGGACAGGCTGCGATGCTCCACCCCCGGATCGGCCATCGCCCGGACCACGCGGCCGACCCGGCGGCGCAAGGGAAGATCCTCGGCCAGGTGGCGCACGAAGAAGCGCACGCTCTCGCCCGGCTGAGCCATCAACATCGGTGCCATGGCGGCGTTCAACGCCACGTCGTCGCCGCCCGCCAGTACCGCGGTCTCCGATGCATCCGACGTGCAGCCCACAAAGCGAAGCAGCGCCACGTAGTACACGCACGATCGCGTCGCCGCATCCAGCGCGAGCTCCTCCGACGCAGCCAGCGACAGCCAGCACGTACGCAACCCGTGCTCCATGGGCTGACCGGTGCCCAGATCCGACGCCAGCGACAACGCGATCGTCAACTCGGCCAGGCGTCCCGACCGGGCGGGGTTGGTCACGCCACCACCCTTCCAGCCGGAGCGTTTCGGTGGATGACCGCAGCGCCTACGCTGCCCTGAGCGTGTCCCTGAACCCGTGGCTGCGCCCCTCCGAGGCGCATCCCCGAGGTGCCGCTGGAGAATGGTGACATCCTGATGCAGCCGTGACGAGCACGCAGCGTGACAAGATGGCCGTCAGCGGCCAACTTGTGTCGGTCCCCAGCGGGCAGATTCTGCTGGCCGCCCACATTCGCGGCGCAGGTAGGCGAACCCGTCTCCGACCTCCACCAGCGTCCGTCCGGCTCGGACCCACTGACGCAGAGCCCGGTCGGCTCCTTCGGTGGCAGCGTTCTCCATGACGCTCTTCCATGTCCAGCCCAACTCCGGTCCGGACCTTCCAAGAAGGAGTCTGCCACGTCAGGTTGGAGCGCGACGGTGGACGGATCGCGCCGCCTGGGCTGGGGTTGCCGGGTTCGCCAAGCCGGTCAGCCTGCCGGTGCGGGCCGGTGCTGCCGGCTGGCGTCCTGCCAGTCCGCCCGGTCGATGGCATACCAGGCCACCACGGTCCCCGCCATCGGCAGCTCGCCCTGGAAACGCAGGCCGCACTTGTCCATCACCCGCCGGGAGGCGGCGTTGGCGGCCATGGTGACGCTGATGATCCGCGCCAGCCCCACGGTCTCGAAGCCGTAGCGCACCCCGGCCCAGCCGCCCTCGGTGGCCAGCCCCCGACCCCAGAACTCCCGGTGCAGCTCCCAGCCGACCTCGACCTTGTCCGGGCCGGGTGATGGCGCTCACCGTAATTCCCCACCCGGCGCTCACCGACTTCCCCATGGGGACGACGAGCGCGCCGAGAGCCGGGTGGGGCCTCGCGATCGGGAAGATGCCTCCCTCGCAGCCCGCAACGACGAGGGAGCCGATGGGGCGCTGTTGCATCTGCTACGAGCGAGCCCTGAGCAGGCAGACTGTCGTCATGAGAACCCGCCGCCCGCACCCGGCTACCGCCCCGCGATCTGCCTTCGCCGGCTTCTGCTTTCCCGCCCGACGTGATCGTCCTCGCGGTCCGCTGGTATCTGCGTTTCGGCCTGTCCTTCCGCGACGTCGAGGAGCTGCTCGCCGAGCGGGGTGTCGAGGTCGACCACGTCACCGTCTACCGCTGGGTGCAGCGGTTCACGCCGCTGCTCGCCGAGGCCGCCCGGCCCTGCCGGCACGCCGTCGGGAACCGCTGGCACGTGGATGAGACCTACGTGAAGGTCGCCGGCAGGTGGTGCTACGTGTACCGCGCCATCGACCAATTCGGCCAGGTCATCGATATCTTTGTCTCCGCCCAGCATGACGGGAGGGCTGCCCGCCGCTTCTTCGAGCGGGCCATCGGCACGACCACGATCATGCCCGTTGAGGTCGTCACCGACCATGCGCCGGTGTACCCGGCGGTGCTCGAGGAGCTGTTGCCGGCGGTCTGGCATCGCACCGATCGGTATGCCAACAACCACATCGAGTGTGACCACGGCCGGCTGAAGGCGCGGCTGCGTCACATGCGCGGGCTCAAGCAGGACCGCAGCGCCAGGGTCGTGATCACCGGGCATGGCTTCGTGCAGAATCTGCGACGAGGCCACTACGAGCTCGCGGTCGAGGAGCCGGTAGCCCGGCGCTTGGCGGTCGCGTTCGACGAGCTTGCCTTGGCGATCTGACGCCAGACCATGTCGCGACTTCACCATGCCGCGAACTGATCAGATGCAACAGCGCCGTGCGGAGGCCTTCCAGGCGCAGCGGTCGCATGCCGCCGCCCAGGTCCAAGGCGATCGCCCGGTCAGTAGTGCCGTGGCCAAGCGAGCGGAACTGTCCGGCCGCCAGGGTGATGGGGTCCGGCCGGTCCGTCGAGGCCGCTGGGCCGCCGGCCTCGGGTCCGGCCGGCGGCGCGGCGGAGGGGATTGCCTCGTCGACCCACTGGTCGATCAGGAGCTTCTGCGGCTGGAACCAGACGAGGATCCCGATGGCCAGGAGCACGGCCGCCGACACGACGGCGATCCAGGTCGCGCCGCCGCCGACTGCCGGGCCGCCGCATCGTTCTCGTCCTCCGCAGGCTCGGGCGTTCAGCGGTGTTCGGGGTTCTCGAAGTCGAACCGGCAGCCGGCGTCCCACTCCGAGCGCTGGTTGCCGTGGGCCGGGACACCGCCGGCCCGCTTCAGCATCGCCCCCAGGTGCATCAGGTTCCAGGTCGCGAAGGTGGTGTTGCGGTTGGTGAAGTCGTTCTCGGGACCGCCCGAGCCGGGATCGAGGTAGGAGGGGCCTGGGCCGGCCTCGCCGATCCAGCCGGCGTCGGCTTGGGGCGGGATGGTGTAGCCGAGGTGCTGGAGGCTGTAGAGGATGTTCATGGCGCAGTGCTTGACGCCGTCCTCGTTGCCGGTCAGCAGGCAGCCGCCCACCCGGCCGTAGTAGGCGTACTGGCCGGCCTCGTTCAGCAGGCTGGAGCAGGCGTACAGCCGCTCGATGACCCGCTTCATCACCGAGCTGTTGTCGCCGAGCCAGATCGGGCCGCACAGCACCAGGATGTCGGCCGCCAACACCTGCTGGTAGATCGCCGGCCAGGCATCGCTGGGCCAGCCGTGCTCGGTCATGTCCGGCCACGCGCCGGTGGCGATGTCGTGGTCGGCCGCCCGCAGCACGCTGACGGCGACCCCGTGCCGCTGCATGATCGACCGGCTCACGTCGATCAGGCCCTGGGTGTGGCTGGGCTCGGGGGAGCGCTTGAGGGTGCAGTTGACGTACAGCGCACGCAGGCCGTCGAACCGCCACACATCGGCGCCAGAGTCCGGCTGCTCGGTCACGGGCACCTCCGGCTGGTTGACGGTCTTGGCGATCGCAGCTCCCTACGGCAATTCCGCCTGACCGTTTGCCCCTCCATGGGGGCGTCACGGCAGAGGCCACAGGGGGTCGCGCAGGGGTCCCGTGAACTCGGCCGGATCGGCTGGCCATCACAGAACAGGAGGAGTCGCAGGAAGCGGTCGGTCGGGTCGGTCGGCGGGATCCCGTCCGGCCGGGGATGACGGCGGCTCCAGCGCTCGGTTGCCGGAGCCGCCGGCTCGCCCTGGCGATCAGGCCTCCGGGAACTGCACCACCGACAGGATGTTCCCCTCAGGATCCTTGAACCAGGCCCCCCGGATCCCGCCCAGTTCGGCGATGCCGTTGACCGTCTTCACGCCCGGCAGGTCGTAGTCCTCGAACCTCACGCCCTTGCCGCGGAGGTCGGCCACCGTCGCCTCGACATCGCGCACCATGAACGCGCCCAGCGTGTGCTGGGCCGTGCCGGCGAACTCGGTCGGGTAGAGACTGAAAAAGGAGTCCCCGGACCGGTAGATGATCCCTCCCGGGTCCTCCATCACCACCTGAGCGCTCAGGACGTCCTCGTAGAACCGCCTGGTGCCCTCCAGGTCCTTGGCCGGGATCGTCGCCCCAAACGACCACTCGGCCGGCATCGGCATTACCATCTGTGCCCCCTCCTTTCGGACGCCCATGCGGCGCCCGAGGCGTCGTACGTCATACACATTCTCGTCCTCGCGGTGGAGGTGCGCCGTGGCCGCTACACCATTGGGCTGACGAGCTGGAAGTAGTTGTCGTCGGGATCCGAGAACGTGGCGATCCAGCCCTCGGGGGCCTCACCCGGCTGGTAGGGCTCCTGGACCACCGTCGCACCAGCCGCCTTGAGCCGTTCGAACTCGCCGTGCACGTCGGGGGTCTCCAGATTCCAGATCAGCCGGCCCGGGTGGGGGTTGCGGCCCTGCACCCGATCATGGGGCCCGACGGTGACATAGCCGTTGCCGAGCTGCCAGCCGACAAAGTCCCCGCCCGCCCAGCCCGGCTCGCCGAACAGCCTGGTGTAGTAGACGGTCAGGCGTTGTGGGTCCTCGGATCCAATCAGGATGCCGTTCAGGTTCATGCCGCTCCTCGGAGATCCGACCAGGTCGGGACAGTCAGCTCGACTTGGCGTAGTCCACCATGGCCTGGGAGAAGTCGACCGTCACCCACGGCTCATCGCCGACGACCCAGGCATCATGACCAGACTCGATCACGTAGCCGTCGCCGGGCCCGATGCGGGTCTCGGAGCCGTCCTCGGCCTGGACGATCGCCGACCCGGATACGCAGTAGCCTTCGTGCAGGACCATGCACCACTCGGTCTTGGCGATCGGCTTGACATCGTTGGACCAGCGCCACCCCGGCTTGAATCGTGCCCGTCCGAGCATGGTGTCCCCGATCGTCACCATCTCCACCACGCCGTTCGGGAACGAACGCGTCTCGTCCGCCTGATCGAGGCTCCGCACCTGCACGGTCCCCATCGCACACCCCCCCAAGGTCGCTGGAAGCAGCAAGTCTAGCCCGGCTGGGTTCTGTGGTCGAGGCATGAGGAGATGGCCAGATTGCGCCAAGCGGCCTGCTGACGGCGGTCGGGGGCTGCGCTGCGGGTGAAGACGCCTCAGCGCAACCGTCGCCGGGGACCTTCGCCACGCCTCGCTGCAGACCCCGAACCTGAGAGCAAGGCGTTGGTCATGATGTGCCATCGCCACCGGCGATCCGCGTCGCGAGCAGTGATCGTCCGCTGTGTCGATACGCCCTTGTCAGAAACGCATCTTCCTGCCCGAGTGGGTTAGCCGCCCGCAGTAGGATGCTTCGATTCTGGTTTGTGCCTGTGGTGGCGCGGTTTCCTCGAAAGGAGAGCGGCGATGGTTACAGTGGGACTGCTTGTTCGCCTGGTGGCCAAGCCCGGCAAGGAGGCCGAGGTGATCAGCTTCTTTGAGGGAGGCTTGGCCCTGGTGGAGGAGGAGCCGGCGACCATCGCATGGTTCGCGTTCCGCCTTGGACCCTCGGAGTTCGCCATCTTCGACGCCTTCCCCGACGACGCGGGCCGCCAGGCTCACCTTGGGGGCCAAGTGGCGGCCGCCCTGATGGCCCAGGCGCCCGAGCTGCTGTCACAGCCGCCGGTCATCGAGCCGGTCGACGTCCTCGCGGCCAAGCTGCCTGGGTAGCTGCCGGTCGAAGCTGGGCGGAACAGGGGCACCCAGCGACAACCGATCTTCCTGTGTCCGCTGGCACAGCGACGATGATCACCGTGACCCAGCCCGTCACCGGATGCGACCGAGCCTTCGCCGCTGACGAGCTTTCTTGGTGCACGTGTCAATCTGGGCGATGCCCGTTCGTAGTGGGGGTGAGCGACGGGACCTGCCCGCCCAGCACGAGGAGGACACCATGACCCAGTACCTGTTGTCGGTCCACAGCGTCGACGGCGAGGCCCGCGACCCGATGACCGACGAGGAGATACAGCGGTCCTGGAAGCAGATCCAGGTCCTCAACGAGGAGCTGAGGTCGGCCGGCGCCTGGGTCTTCTCCGGCCGCCTCCACGAACCGGACACCGCCACCGTGGTGCGCATGTCCGACGGCGAGGTGGTGACCACCGACGGCCCCTTCGTGGAGGCCAGGGAACACCTGGGCGGGTTCTACATCATCGAGGCGGAGGATCTGGATGCCGCGCTGGTCTGGGCATCCAAGACCACGGCGGCGGTCGGGAAGCCGATCGAGGTCCGTCCCTTCGCCGCCACCGAGGCCTGACCGCGTGGGTGACGGCGACGACCCGGCCAGGCTCGACCAGGCCGGGGTCGGCCGGATCTTCCGCGAGGAGTCCGGCCGATCCGTCGCCGCCCTGATCGGCGTCTTCGGTGACATCGACCTGGCCGAGGATGCGGTCCAGGAGGCGTTCGCCGTCGCCCTGTACAAATGGCCGGACGACGGCCTGCCACCCAACCCGGGGGGCTGGATCACCATGACCGCCCGCAACCACGCCATCGACCGCCTACGCCGCGAGTCACGCGGCCGGGAGCTGCTCGGCGAGGTCGCGTTGCTGTCGCCTGGCGGCCAGGAGCCTGACGTGTCCGAGGAGACAGGGGCCGTGCCCGACGACCGGCTCCGGCTCATCTTCACCTGCTGCCACCCGGCACTCTCCATCGAGGCGCAGGTGGCGCTGACGCTGCGGCTGCTCGGCGGCCTGTCAACCAGGGAGGTCGCACGATCCTTCCTGGTGGCCGAACCAACCATGGCCCGCCGGCTGGTGCGTGCCAAACACAAGATCAAGGCCGCCCGAATCCCCTACCGCGTGCCGAGCGAGCACGAGCTGCCCGACCGCCTCCGCTCCGTGCTGGCTGTCGTCTACCTCGTGTACACCGCCGGGCTGGCCGGCCCGGCCGAGCCGGGGCTGTGCGCTGAGGCGATCCGGCTGGCCCGGGTCCTGGCCGCGGTTTTGCCCGACGAGCCAGAGGTGGCCGGCCTGCTGGCGCTGCTGCTCCTCACCGAGTCCCGCCGCCCGTCGCGAACCCGGCCCGACGGGTCCCTGGTGCTGCTCGCTGACCAGGACCGCACCCGATGGGACCAGGCCCTGATCCAGGAGGGCCAGGCGATCCTGCGCCGCTGCCTTCGCCGCAACCAACCCGGTCCCTATCAGCTCCAGGCCGCCATCCACGCCGTGCACGCCGACGCCGCGACCGTGGAGGAGACCGACTGGTCGCAGATCGTCGTCCTCTACGACCAGCTGTTTGCCGTCGCTCCCACCTCGGTGGTGGCCCTCAACCGGGCCGTCGCCGTCGGTGAGGTCCAGGGCCCCGCTGCGGCGCTGGCATTGGTGGACGAGTTGAACCTGGACACCTATTACCCGTTCCACGCCACCCGCGCCGATCTGCTGCGGCGGCTGGGCCGACACGGCGAGGCCGCGGCCGCCTACCAGCGTGCCGCCGCCCTGGCCCCGACCGACGCCGAGCGGGACTTCCTCCGGCTGGGTGGCCGAGCCTCGCGCCGAGCCGACCGGTGACGTCGAACACGTGGCCCGCGGAGGCTTCCACCTTGTCGCGGAAGCGCTCGATGGGCCGCAGACGGAGATGATGCTCGCGACGGCGCCGTCGTGCCGCAGGATCGGCTGGCGAGGGACCTGGGCGCCTCTCCGAACCCCGCGATCCAGGCGCTGCACCTGGAGCTGCTCCAGGCCCGCTGAGCCGACTGTCGCTAGGGTGGCTGCTGTCGTGCTCCAGGCGGGCGCTGGAACTGGTGGCGTTCGCGCTCGACGTCCATGCGGACATCGCACTGGTCGAGGTGGTCGTTGATCAGGCCCGTCGCCTCCATGAAGGCATAAGCGGTGGTGGGGCCGACGAAGGACCAGCCGCGCCGTCGCAGGTCTCGGCTCATTGCCCTGGACTCCGGGCTGTCGGTGATTTGGAGCAGGGCCGCATGGTCGAGCACCGCCGGACGCGAGCGCGGGTCGGGTTCGAACCGCCACACATAGCCGGCCAGACTGGGCTGTCGAACTCGTCGATCAACTCGAGGCAGCGGCGGGCGTTGTTGATCGTCGCTTGGATCTTGGCCTGGTTGCGGACGATCCCGGCATCGGCGAGCAGCCGGTCGACCCGGGGCGCGCCGAACCGGGCCACGGCCTCGATGTCGAAGCCCTGGAACGCCTTGCGGAAGTTCTCTCGCTTGCGCAGGATCGTGAGCCAGCTCAGTCCCGCCTGGAATCCCTCCAGGGACAGCTTCTCGAACAGGCGCTGATCGTGGTCGACCGGGCGACCCCACTCCAGGTCGTGGTAGCGCCGGTACAGCGGGTCGTCAGCGGACCACCAGCACCGGGCCAGGCCGTCCTCCCCGACCGTGATACCAGCCGTCTCCGGTTGTCGGTCCGACCAGGGGTCGGGGCCGGGATCACCACCTTGGGCGGCGACGACGAGCCGGTCCAGGAAGTGGGCCCAGCCCAAGCGGTGCTGCTCGGCGTCGGCCGCCGGCAGGCCGGAATGCACAACGGTCACGGTGGTGCCGCCGCCCTCGGGTACGAAGGTGACCTCGACCGTGGATCCTCCCGGGGGGAGCCGGTCGGACCCGGCATGGCCCCAGCTGAGCAGCAGCCGGTGGGGCCGGTCGACGGCAAGGTAGCGACCGCGGACCGGCACGCCGTTGATGTCGAGGGTGAACTGCCCGCCCGGCCGAGGGTCCAGCACGGCATAGTCGCCCATCCAGCGGAGGATCGCGGCGGGCTTGGTGAAGTAGTCGAAGACCCGCTCGGGATCGGCGGCGATGTGCACCGAGGCGGTGGAGGGGAGCTCAGTCGTCATTGCTCGTCGTCCTCCACCGCGGTCTTGAGGCGGCGGAGCCCGGCGGGCCAGAGCTCGGCCAGGAACTGGTCCAGCGATTCCAGGCCTTCGGGGCGGATGACATACAGCCGCCGGGTGCCGTCCTGGCGGACGGCGACCAGGCCGGCGTCCTTGAGGACCTGCAGGTGCTGGGAGACGGCCTGCTGGGTGACGTCGACGCCTTCGGCGATCTCGCCGACCGAGCGCGGGGCGGCCCGCACGAGCCGCAGGATCTGCTGGCGGCGGGGCTCGGCGAGGGCCTTCAGGACCTCCTCGGCGCTCATGGCCGTTCGCTCCTTCCTCGACGTCCAACTGAATACAAGTCTTGACTTGTGAAAGTCGTGGCTTGAGCATAGGCTACCGTGAGCCACCGCAGCGCGGGAAGGAGCGCCCGATGCCGAGCTTCACCCAGACAATCGAGGTCGCCGCCGACCCGGACACCGCCTGGCAAGTCCTGGGCGACCTCGGTGCCGTCGACCGTTGGATCCCAGGGATCACCAAGGTCGAGCTGGACGGCATGACCCGGGTCTGCACCTTCGCCGACGGCCACACCCAGCACGAGGCGATCCTGGACTACGCCCCGCCGACCCGTTCCTACCGGTACACCATCAACGGTGGCCTGCCGGTCATCGACAACCGGGGCCGCTTCGCCGTCGAGCCCACACCACACGGAGCGATGATCGTCTGGGAGTCCAGTTTCCAGGCCCGTGACCCGGCCGCCGTCGAGGAGTTCAGCCGGATGTGGGCCGGCATGCTGCCGATCGTGCTCGGCAACCTCAAGACCCTCATCGAGGACGGGTCTGGGGCAGGCCGAACGCCGCAAACAGCGAAGGATCCTGAAAGCCGGTGATGGCCTGGATCGCCTCGTCCACCACCGTCAGCACCATCACGCCGTAGGCCTCCAGGCCACCGTCGCTGGGCAGGTAGGCGGCCACGGCTGGCTGCCCGTTGGCCCGCGTGGCCAGCAGCCGGATGCGGTCGAGGCGACCCTCGGCGGGAACGGTGCGCAGGAAGCCCGCGATCTGCTCACGGCCCATATAGCGCAGCGCCTGCGGCGGCATGTGAAGAACAGCGTCCTCGCGCAGCAGCCCAACCAACCCGTCGATGTCGCGCCGCTGCCAGGCCTCCATGAAGCGATCCAGGACCACGCGGTCCTGGCGGCTCAGCGACCGGGTGGAGACACCGGCCAGGGGCGCCGCCCGGCCGAGGCCCGCGCGGGCGCGCTGCAGGGCACTGTTGACCGCCGGCACCGAGGTCCCCAGCAGCCTGGCGACCTCGGATGCCTTCCAGTCGAGCACGTCGCGCAGCAGCAGCACCGCCCGCTGGCGGGCGGTGAGCCGCTGTAGCGCGGCCACGAACGCCAACGCCACCGAGGTGCGCTGCGCTGCGACCGCGGCCGGGTCGGGGCCGTCGGCGGGCAGGTCGTCCAGCAGCCGATCGGGATAGGGCTCCAGGTACGGCATCGTCGAGCTGTCCGCGCCGTGGGGTCGCCGCGCCCGGATCGCCTTCAGGCAGGTGGTGGTGGCGATCCGGTACAGCCATGCCCGCAGCGAACCTCGCCCCTGGAAGGTGGGCAGGGACCGCCAGGCACGCAGCAGGGTCTCCTGGGTGGCGTCCTCGGCGTCATGGAACGACCCCAGCATCCGGTAGCAGTGCACATGGAGCTCACGAGCGTGGGGCTCGACCAGCCGGCCGAAGCTGGCCTGGTCGCCGGCGAGCGCGGCCTGGAGCAGCTCGTCAGGGCTGGGCGTGGTCGCCACCGAAGCAGCCATGACCGAACCATAGCCGGACCAGCTGACGCTCGACCCGATGAGTTTCGTCGCCGCGCCGGATCCTACGGGGTGACCCTGCAGCACCGTCGACCCAAGGAGCGGCTGATGGATCCGCGTGCGATCGCCAACCAGTACTACGATGCCTGGATCAATCACCACGGCGACATGGATGAGGTGCCGCTGGCCGAGGACATGGTCTTCCTCGGACCGGTGGCCAGCTTCGACTCGGCCGAGGGCTACCGGGCCATGGCCCGCCAGGCCGGCGCCGCCGTGACCAGCTTCCGTGTCCGCCACCAGTTCACCGAGGGCAACCTGGTGTGCTCGGTGGTCGACTGGACCATGGCACCGGTCCAGGGGACCCTGACCGCCGCGGAGGTGCTGGAGATCCGTGACGGCCGGATCGTCAGAGGCGAGCTCATCTACGACGCCGAGGAGCTGCGCAAGGCCATGGGGCAGCGCCCGACAGGATGAGCGGCCGTGTCGGATCGGCGCGCATGGGGACGTGGCTACCGTGCTGCACCCACGAGATCGTTTCGAGATCCCGACAGGACGCTGTCGCGGTGGGACGCCACCCTAGGTCCGCCAGCATCTCCGAGACGGGAGGCATCCTCATGGCGGCACCAGTGGTGTGGTTCGAGATCGCCGGTCGCGACCTCGACACGCTCACCCGCTTCTACGGCGACCTGCTCGGCTGGAAGGTCGACGCCGACAACCCCCAGCGCTACGGCATGGTCGACACCGGCGCCGAGGGCGGCATCCCGGGCGGCATCTATGCGCCCGGCGACCCGGTGGGCGAGTACGTCTCGTTCTATGCGGGCGTCCAGGGGCTGGAGGCGTACCTGGAGCGGGCCGAGCGGCTCGGCGGCAAGGTGGTGCAGCAGCCCACCCCGATCTCGGAGACCGCACGGGTCGCGATGTTCCTCGACCCCGAGGGGCACCGCATCGGGCTGCTCGAGCAGTCCTGAGCGTCGGGAGCTGCGCGTCGGTCCCCGCCGGGGGCGCGCAGCTCCCCACAGTCGCGCCGAACGGCGGCCGCTGCGCGGAACCACGGCCCCGAGCTGTCGTGGTGGGTTCTGGTGGGCTTGCCGGCTGGCCCACCAGTACCGCCGGGCGTGCGGCGTCCCGGCGAGGAAGGCATTGCGTCGCGCTCGTTCCTGACCTGCTGGGCCAGTCGCCTGATGATCCCCAGCGATGCAGCGGCAGGTCAGGCCACGATCGCCGGACGCCATGACCGCCCAGGCAGGCAACCGTCATCGAGCGCGGGCGGCGGACGCTCGGGCGCGGGTTCCCCGGTCACCTCGACGGTGGTGATCCGGTCCAGGCGGAATGCGCGCACGGCGCCGCGCAGCCGACACCAGCCCACCAGATACCAATCGCGTTCGGCGCCGACGAAGCCCAGCGGCTCGACCCGCCGCCCAACGGTGGGATGGCCCTGCTTGTCGCGGTAGTCCAGGCAGAGCACCCGCCGCTCCAGCACCGCCCGCTCGACCGTCCGCAGAACCGGCATGGCCGACAACTCCCCCTTGCCAGACAATAGGCGGATCCGTGCCAGCAGCTCGATCGCGTTGGTACGCCCGGACGGCGACATCGCGGCGACCAGCTTGTGCAGGGCCGTGCGCGCGGCACCGTCAAACGGCATGGGGCCGCTCCGGGCCAGCGCCAATGCGATCGCGGCGGCCTCGCTGGCGGTGAAGTTCAACGGCGGCAGGGTGTGGCCAGGGTCGATGGTGTAGCCCCCGCCGGGGCCGGGGGTCGCCCAGATGGGCACGCCGGCCTCCTGGAGCGCCAGGATGTCGCGCTGGATGGTGCGGATGCTGACCTCGAAGCGCTCGGCGAGCCGGCGCGCCCCGCGCGCCCGAGGCGCGGTCGCCCGCAGGTCCTCGACCAGGGCGTACAGGCGGTCGGTACGGTTCATCGCGGCAGCAACGCTACCGCGAGGATGTGACGCTCCCCGCCGATGCTGGCCAGCTGACAGACGGCGTGGGATCGCACCAGCATGGTCGGGACGACCTGGGGTCGAGCCGGCTCTCCCCTCGCCTTCGTCTACGGCAACTTGCGCTCCGGAGTGTGCAGCTCGAGGCTGGTGGAGATGGCCACGCAGTTCCCGATGGTGCGGGCGACCGGGCAGCGGTCGGCGTGGAAGCCGAGCACCCGCTCGATTGCTGCCCGCTTCTTCTGGTCATCGATGACAGCTTGGTCGACCACCAGGTGGTAGGTGACGTGGATACGCCTGACCACCAGCACCTTGGCGTCCAGCTCGACCTCGCCGACTGCGTCTGCCTGGAGACGACCGTCTCCGGCGGGGATGCCGCGCGCCTCCAGCGCGCCCCCGAAGGTCCCGGTCAGTCACCCGGCGGCCGCGGCCACCAGGTAGTCCAGGGTGGTGGCGTGCGGCTCCTGGGTTGCCAGGTCGGTGCCGTAGTGCTCGGCCACCGCGCCATGTACGCCGAAGGTGACCGGCTGGTCTTCGGCTGGCACGGTGGCGGTTCGCAGCGGACCGTGGTGTCGGGTGACGCTGACGGGCACTGTTGCATCTGCGCGAAGGGCGTCGCCGACGGATAGCAAAGTGGAGGCGCTTGCTGTCCAGACGGCTGTAAGAAGTGCTCAAAGTGATCAATCCCGAGCATCGGCGGGTCGATCAGGGGTTCTGGTGGAGGACGTCGAGGGCAGTGATCGCCAGATGCAACAGTGCCCCCGATCTCGGTGGCATGAGCGTGACCAGCGGCGCCGTGGCACGGGCTGCGCGCACGGCCCGCGGGGCGCTGCCGCACGGCCAGCTCCTCGCCCCGGAGGTCTGGGAGCGGCGCCACCGGGGCATTGTCGGGCTGCTGTGGCTGCACGCGGCCGGTGTCACCGCCTTCGGCCTGGCCCGCGGCAGGGGCCTATCCCACAGCCTCGCGGAGGGGTCGGTCGTGATGGCGTTCGCGCTGCTGGCCGTGCACCCTGGCGGCAACCGGCGGGCCCGATCGGCGGCGGCCGTGCTTGGGCTCATCACCTCGTCGGCGATCCTGGTCCACTTGTCCGGCGGGGTGATCGAGATGCACTTCCACTTCTTCGTGATGATCGGGGTGATCACCCTCTACCAGGACTGGCTGCCGTTCGGGCTCGCGCTCGGCTATGTCGTCATCCACCACGGCGTGCTGGGCGTGCTCCACCCCACCGACGTGTTCAACCACCCAGCGGCCTGGCAGGCGCCGTGGAAGTGGGCGCTCATCCACGGCGGGTTCATCCTCGCCGCGAGCGTCGCCTCCCTGGTCAACTGGCGGCTCAGCGAGACCCAGGCGACCGAGATTAGTCGCCTCGTCAGCCGGCTCCAGGGGCTCGCACGTACCGATCCCCTGACTGGCGTTCCCAACCGGCGGGTGTGGGAGGAGGAGCTGCCCCGGGAGCTGGACCGGGCCCAGCGGATGGGGACGGCGCTGTGCGTGGCCATGTTCGACCTGGACCACTTCAAGGCTTACAACGACCGGTTCGGCCACCAGGCCGGCGACCGGGTGCTCAAGGAGGCCACCAGCGCCTGGCGGGCGCAGGTTCGCTCCACAGACCTGCTGGCCCGCTATGGCGGCGAGGAGTTCATGCTGTTGCTGCCGACTTGCTCGCTCCGCGAGGCGGCCGAGATCCTGGACCGACTACGGGTCGCCACCCCGCTGGTGACCTGCTCGGTCGGGGTGGCCTCCTGGGACTTCCAGGAAAGCGCCGCCGAGCTGGTCGAGCGGGCGGACCACGCCCTCTACCTGGCCAAGGCCGAGGGCCGCAACCGCTGCGTCGCCGCCTGACCTCCACAACCCCGAGTCAGCGGCGGCGATGTCAGGCGTTGTCGCCTCCATAGGACGGAGCAGCCTCGTCACCACCACGATCCAGCAGGGCAAGCTTTGCGGTACGCTCGGCACGGTCCGGCATGGACGGATGCTCAGCGCGGCCTGTCGAGGGAAGCCGAGTAGTACGTACGACCCGACCCGCGGCGGACGCAACTGGCCCATCGTTGGCCGGTACGACACGGGATTCAGGACCCACGCTGGGAGAAGGGTCGTGACCAGTTGAAGATCGATCCGACGCGCTGTTTGCGTCCGTTTGTGTAGAGCTGGCGCCTTTCCATGTGTTCGCCATGCAGCGACCAGGTCGGCGGCACGCTGGCGAATGATGGCCACGCGGTTGGCGCCTGGCCAGAGCATTTGCACAGGTTGACCGCATTTATTCGCGCCGATCGATGACGAGCTGCCCAATCTTGTGGCCGAGTGACAGGCCAGCCTCGTGATCGGCGCGGAAGTGGATTCCCCCGTAGAGCCGCGAGATCCCCGCTTCCTCGGTCTTTGCTCGAAACTGGGCGGCGTCCTTTGGGAAGAGGTAAGCCAAGACGTCGCCCGCGGCCGCCGAGAATGCCGAGTGGGCGGAGACGTAGGCGGGGAACGGCGGCGTGGCCAGGAATGGTTTCCAGTCGGGATCCAAACTCAGGTCGTGGACGGCGTTTTGGGGGCGTGTCGTCCAGTAGGTGTATTTGGCGTCCCAGACCGCCACTCCGGTGTCCGCCATCGCGACGTTGAGGAGTGCGAAAACTCTTGTCGCTCTTGGTGTGCTGAGCCGGTCACGACGGACGTAGGCCATGGCCACACTGTTCCAGACCCCGGGTGGGAGTGGTGTTCCCACGCCACCCTCCCAGAACTTGGCGATCCGCTTCTGCTCGGCCGTCAGGTCCTGCCTGAGGTCCAGCAGCTCGCGCGCCTCGGCGATGTAGCGGGGGGAACCGAAGTGGGGGGGCGGCGCCGGCCGGAATTGGGCGCCTGACCGCATGACCCATGTCCGCCACGTCCGTGCCAGGGGCTGGAGGGGGGGCGCATCTGAGCCGGGGGGCGGCTGCCAGCGCCCGGGTCCGTGCGGTGGCTGCCCGTGCCAGGTCCGCTGCGATCCGTCTCCTCGGGCCCTGGCGATGACCGCAGCGGCCACTGCTCGGCCGAGGTCGAGCCCCGCTGTCACGTCGCTGGGGTAGTTGGCACCCGCCATGACCCGGGCGTCAGCTGCGTCCTTCGCCATCCGTTCGAGGGTGACAGCTGGGCGTTCGGGGAACAGGTAGGCGAGCGTTCGCGACGCCGCCCCCGCGAGGGCGGCGTGCTCGGAGGGGTAGCTCGGATCTGGTCCCGGCTGGGCGAGGGCGCCTTCCACTCGCGGGGCCGCACGGTGGTAGCGAGACTGCCAGTGCCATGCCGCGACCGCCGCGTCGTACATCGCGACGCTCACCAGCGCGTAGGCGCGTGCGGCGCTGGGTGGGTCGATCGTCCTTCCGGAGACGAGTTCCAGGCTGAGCTCTAGCCAGGGCTCGGTCGGCGGACTGTCGGTCCAGCGGTGGAGCTCGGCGGCCCCCGCGCCTCGTTGCTGGGCCAGCCGGCGCAGCTCCGCGACCTCGGCGTTTGCGGCCGTTGAGTCCGGCGCGGGCGGAGGTGGCACGGTGATCTGCGCAGGCGAGGTCAGCACCCAGGTCGGCCAGGTTCCTACCTCGGGATCGCCAGCGGCATGCTCGGGTCGCCTTCCCGCGTCTCGACAACCGGTCGCGACCAAGGCAAGGACAAGGACCAGTCCCAGAGCCGACCGCCTCCCCGGCATGCCGGCGAGCACCGGTGTGGGTCGCGGTGGCTTCGACCCATGGTGTTCACGGCGCAGAGGTCGCACGGTTTCGGAGTTGTCCAGCCGGGCCTCGGTCATGGACCTCGCCTTCTGGTCGTTGTCATGCGCTGGTCGACAGCGGATATCTGTGGCCAGCGACCTGCGAGGTGATGACCTTCACGATCTCCTCGGCAGGGAGCGGCCTGGAGAAGTAGTAGCCCTGGGCCTTGTTGCAGCCAAGCGACCGCAAGCGGACGGCCTGGTCGTGGCTCTCGATCCCTTCAGCGGTGACCACTAGGCCCAGCGCCTTGGCGAACATGATCACCGCCCGAACGATGGCCATGTCAGCCGGGTTGTGGCTCACGCCGTCAACGAACGACTTGTCGATCTTCAGTCCCTGGAACGGGAAACGCTTGAGGTAGCTCAAGGCCGAGTACCCCACGCCGAAGTCGTCGACGACAAGCTGCACGCCGAGGTCGGTGAGCGCGTTCAGCTTGCGCAGCGTCGACTCTCCCTCCTCCATCACGGTGGTCTCGGTGATCTCGAGCCTGAGCAGCTGCGGCGCGAGCCCGGTCTCCTGGAGGACACTGGTGATATCCGCCACCAGCTCGGCGTGCTGGAACTGCCGTGGTGACAGGTTGACGCTCACCGCCAGGGAGGTCTGCCACTGTTGCTGCCAGTTCCGCAGCTGCCGGCAGGCTTCGGTGAGCACCCACTGGCCAAGGGCCGCGATGGTGCCGATCTCCTCTGCGAGCGGGATGAACTGGAGCGGCGGGACGAGCCCGCGCTGGGGATGCTGCCAGCGAACCAACGCCTCGACTTCGACGATCTCCCCGGTTGCGAGGTCGACGATCGGCTGGTAATGGACCCGAAGCTGGTCGTGCTCGAGCGCACGGCGAAGGTCGGTCTGGAGCGCCAACCTGTCCTCGAGCTGGGCGCTCATCGTCTGGTCGAAGACCTCGCAGCGCGCCTTCCCGGCCGTCTTGGCCCGGTACATGGCCAGGTCGGCCTCCCGAAGCAGCACATCAGGGGCATCCCGCCCGGTGCTAACCGTCATCCCGATGCTTGCGCTGATGAACAGCTCCTTGTCATCGACCTGGAATGGCTGCAGGAGCGCCCCGCGGATGCGTTCGGCCAGCACCAACGCGTCCTCCAGCCGGGTGACGCCTTCCAGCAGCACGGTGAACTCGTCGCCACCCAGCCGAGCCAACGTGTCGGCTGCCCGCAGGCAGCGTCGCAGCCGCTCGGCGACCGCGACCAGGAGCTGGTCGCCCAGACCGTGTCCCAGCGAGTCGTTGATCAACTTGAAGTCGTCAACGTCCAGAAACACGACCACGACCGACTCACCTCGACGCTCGGCCTGGACCAGCGCGTGTTCGAGCCGGTCAAGGAAAAGGGCGCGGTTGGGCAGATCGGTAAGACGGTCGTGATACGCCTGATAGGACAGATCGGCAAGCTGATCCTCGACGCGCTCTGCCAAGTGGTTGACAGCACTCGCCAGCGCGTCCAGCTCCGGGATCCGACTGCGCGCCACTCGCCCGCTGTAGTCGCCCGACCGCATCTGCTCTGCGGTGGTGGCCATCGCCCTGAGTGGCCGCACGACCGTTCGTGTGAGGAAGGAGCCGATGAGCGGCAAGGCGAGCAGCAGCAACCCGGTAGCACTCAGGACGACCAGCCGGCGCTGGTTGGCCGCGCTCCTGACGTCGGCGCTTGAGGCCATGGCGAGAAGGTCTTCCCCGGGCGCCAGCCGCTTGGACGAGGCCTGCAGGTCGAAGGCCTCCAGACGCCGGTTGAGTGCCTTGATTCCGTCGGTAAGGGGCGCTGTCCGAAGGACCTCGAGCAGGTCGGCTCGGCGGACCGAGGTCGCGACGAGGTTCCCGTTCTGGAAGAACGCCAACTCGTCGTCCTTCCGATTCTTCAAGTCCGCAAGGTCGGCATCGCGGAGCGTGGTCGTGACGGTCACGACACCAGGCACGCCGCTCAGGTTGGTGATCGGCGTGGAAGCCAACACGACGAGCCCTTCCGGGTTCACCACCGCCTGGGAGGCCGTGTGGCCGGAAGCCGCCGAGGCGAACAGGGACGCATCGATGCGATCTCCCTTGGGCGGGCCGAGGTGCAGGACCTCCGTGCCGTTCCGGTCGTAGATCGTCACCTCGTCGAACGCCTGGTTGGCCTGGATCGGCCCGAGCAGCCGTCGCAGGCCAACAGCGTCGCCACGCCCGAGGGCGCTGGCAAGCCCGGGCGTATCAGCCAAGAGTCGTGCGAACGTCTCGTGAGCGCGACCGAGCCGCTGGACTTCGCGCGTGAGGTCTTCCAGGCCCGCCGATCCCCGCGCTTGAAGCTGTCGCCGCGCCTCGGCGCGGAACGAGCGTTCCTCGATGGCGACCATCCCGGCGGAGGTCAGCAGGACAAGTACGACGATTGGGAAGATGAGCGGCATCCGGATGAGTCGAGGACTGGGGCTCCGGAGCCGACCGCTACTGCTCGCGAATCGCATGGCCGCCCTCCCCACCGCCCCGGGGTGGGGGCGTCCCAACCGGTACGGGACCGGCCGCGCGGCGGCCACCGGCGTAGCCCAGCACTGCCATGGCGCAGGTGCCCCGGTGGCTTCTGGGAACCGACGGGTTCATAGCGTCAAGGCCCCACCGGCAGTGCTGCAGGCGCGGCGTCGAGCAAACCAGGAGGCGACAGGAAATCCTTGTTTGTCCATCGGCCTTTATGAGAGGAGGTAGGCACGAACGGCTACTTGACTCATATCGACGCCGGCTTCTCTCCACTTGATGTGACAGCCGCCCGACTGAATGCACGAGAATCCCTTGCGGGCAGCTCGACCAGGCCAACCGCCCTCCACTGGTGTCGACCACAGGTGAAACCTGGGACTCCTCGGGCCGGCGGCGGCGTAACTCGCGGCCGCCGGGCCGAGCAGGATCAGGATGATGTGGTGGCATGCCGCATCTCGGCTCCGGTTGAGCTGCATTCAGGGTGCGATCGACGCTCGAGCAGGCGACCCGGTCCGAGCAGCGCGCCTGGGGACCAGAGCGGCCTTTGCTCTGGAGAAGATCCCCGGCGGGGGGTCAGCCGGCGCTGGCGGCGGTGCCTCCCGCGTTGATCGTTGCGGACTCCAGCGCGCCGCTGGGGACGCCCCAGCGCTGCAGCACGTCGGCATACTCACCCGAGCGCATGACACGCTCCAGCGTGTCACGCAGGACGTCGCGCAACTTGGTCTGGTCCTTCGCCACGGCGATCCCGTAGGGGCTCGGCTCGTACTGGGTGCTGGCCGCCAGCTGGTAGTGCGCGCTGGTGCGCTGGTCTGTCGACACGTGGACGGCCGGTGGGTAGTCGCTGAGGACAGCGACGGCACGGCCGGTGCGCAGCTGGAGGAGGGCGTTCGCGTTGTCGCCATAAGTCCGGATGTCGATCTTCCCCGTGTCGCAGCCCTTCTGGGTGCGCCGCAGCAGGTCCACCTGGGTGGTCTGTTCCTCGACCGCCACGACCTTGCCGCACAGGTCCTTCAGCGCGCTGATGCCCTGTGGGTTGCCGCGTTGGACGATGATGGAGGTGCCCGCCTGGAAGTAGTTGACGAAGTCCGCGCGCCGCTCGCGCTCGGCGTTGTCGGTCATCGAGGCCATGGCCAGGTCGATCTTGTGGCTGTTGAGCTGCGGCAGCAGGTCGGTGAAGTCCACGTTGACGAACTCGAACCGCACCCCGAGCACCCGACCCAACGCGGCGGCGAGGTCGGGCTCGAAGCCGACGATGGTGCGGCCGTCGGGGGCGAAGAAGGAGGCCGGAGGGTAGGGGTCACCTCCGCCCACGCGGACACTGCCGCGCGTGAGGATGCCGGCCGGCAGGCGGTCGTGCAACGCCTGGTCGAAGGTGGCGGCGGAGGCGGCCTGCTCGTCGGCCTGGGTGCGGCCGCTGCCGCATCCCGAGGCCATGAGCAGCACGACGAGCGCGACAGCGGAGAGGATCGCGTGTCGGGGACGACGGCGCAGCGCGGTCATGGCCAGGTGCCCTCCAGAGTCGGTTGCGGTTGCTCGTCATGGACGGTTGCGGCGTCGGCATGTCGGTAGTAGCGGTTGAGCAGCTCGCCGTAGGGCAGCGGCTTGGAGAACAGAAAACCCTGGGCGTAGGTGCAGCCTGCTGTGGCGAGCCAGCTGGCGGCAGCCGGCGTCTCGACGCCTTCGGCGGTGACGCGGCACCCGAGCCCGTTGGCGAGCCCGATGACCGAGCGGACGATGGCGCGGTCCCGCTCATCTTGTCCCAGATCCATGACGAACGACTGGTGGATCTTCAACTCCGCGATGGGCAGGGTGCGTAGCTGCGACAGGCTCGTGTAGCCGATGCCGAAGTCGTCGATGGCAATGGCGATCCCCTGGCCCGCCAATGCCACCACCGCCCGCGCGGCGGCGAGCGTATCCGCCGCCAAGGCGGTCTCGGTAATCTCCAGGGTGAGCTGGTTCGCCGGGACGCCGAACTCGGCCAGCAGCTCCGCCACCGACTCGGGGAACGCCGCTGCCTCGAGGTTTCGCGCCGAGATGTTCACCGCCAACGGCCATGGCATCCCCAGCGTCGTCCACGAGGCGTGGTCGCTGAGCGCCCGCCGCAGCACCCACGCCGTGAAGGGGTCGATCAGGCTGGACTGCTCCACGGCCGGCAGGAACTCCGCGGGGGGCAGCAGCCCGCGCTGGGGGTGGTCCCACCGCACCAGCGCCTCCAAACCGCAGATCTGGCCGGTGGCCAGCTCCACCTGCGGCTGGTAGTGCAACACCAGCTCCTCGTGTTCCAGGGCCCGCCGCAGCTCGCCCTGCACGATGAGCCACTGGGTCGGGTGCATGGCGGTCGCCGACTCGTAGACGACGATCCCCGAGGTTCCCCGCTTCCCCTGGTACATCGCGGCGTCGGCGTGCTGGAGGAGCACCTCCACCGTGGTCCCGTCTGCGGGGTACAGCGCGACCCCGAAGCTCGCCTCGATGCTCAGCGGGACCTCATCGAGCACCATCGGGGCGGCCAGCTCTTCACGGACCCGGGCGAGCAGCTCCAGCGCATGCGCGGCATCCGGAATGCCGGGCAGGATCAGGCCGAACTCGTCGCCCCCCAGCCGCGCGACCGTGTCATCGGTTCGCAGGGAGCCAGGCAGCCGCTGGGCGACGACGCGCAGCAGCTCGTCACCCGCGTGGTGGCCGAGGGTGTCGTTGACGTCCTTGAAGCGGTCCAGGTCGACCAGCACGATCGCGCCGCGCTGGCCGCGCTCGACGGCCTCCTCCGCCCGTTCGCGGAACCACTTGCGGTTGGGCAGTCCGGTCAGCGCGTCGTGCAGGGCCTCGTACTGGTGCTGGGTGGCGTGGCGACGCAGGCGACGGGTCGTGGACCACGCGATGAACGCCAGCACGGCGTACAGCGCGCTGAGCCCGGCCGCCAACCGCCAGTACGTGCGGCGCGCCTGCGCCTGGACGTGCTTGGCGATGGTGCCGTAGGGCAGGTAGAGCTCCAGCACGCCGGTCGACTGGCCGGTGGCCTTCGTGACAACCGGTTGCAGCACGCGGATCACCCGGCCGGCAGTGCCGTCGGGGTCCTGGACGATGGCGACGTCGGTGCGGCCGACCGCGGCGGCGCGGAAGGCATGCTGGGAGGTGGGCAGCGCGCCCGCGGTGGACCCGTTGTCGGAGAACACCACCCGTCCCCGGAAGCCGCGCAGCCGCAGCCGGATGACCGAACCGTTGAAGATGGCCAGGTCGGTGGCGTCCTGGAGCCGTTGGCGTTCCACGGCGGTCAGCTGCTGATCCAGATCGGTGCCGGTGAGGGCCGGCGCGATCGCCATCTCCTCGATCACCGCGGCCTGCGCCCGACCCTGCTCCAGCCCGCTCTCCAACGCCTCCCGCTGGGCACCACGCACCAGCACGGCACCGAGCAGCACCACCGGCACAAGGCTGGCCGCAGCATAGGCCGCGAACAGGCGCGAACCCACATGCGGCATGCTCTTCGAGGGCTCCTGCATACCTGTTTCTATCGGCCCCCCGACCGGGCGTATGAAGGCGGCGCCCTGGGCCTCACCTGTTCGAACATGCTGGCCGCGCGCAGTCGCAGGCGCTCCATCCCTTTGAAGTCACGGAATTCGCTGGTCGGTGGGTAGTGTGCCGCGGTTGTGGCCATAAGCCCCTCCCCACACAACCTGGGCTGCTGAGTGGATTATGGCATACGAGCGTGTCGCCCTATTCGGAGAAGCCCCTTAGCTAAGTTGTCCTCGGTCACAGTGAACCCGGGGGCCACCACGTTGGTCAGGATGCCTGGCTCGCCCCTCCCACTTGAGCGCGGCCATCAGACCCTCCAGACTGGCCTTCGCGGCCGCGTACGCGGTGGCGCCGGCCCTCCCCTGTCGGGTTACCCCGGTGGAGATGAGCACGATTCGGCCATGGCCCGATTGGGCCAGCAGAGGCCACGCTGCCCTGACGGTGGCCGCCGTGCCCTCAAGGTTCGCCCGTAGGGCCGTCTGCCATACGACCGGATCCGATTCGGCCAGCGGGCCCGCGGCATCGGTTGGCCACCGCACCGCGTTGGCCACCAACACGTCCAGCCCACCATGTCGCGAGGTGACTTCGCTCACGGCACGCTCGATGGAGGAGTGATCGGTGAGGTCCATCGGCACCGCTGCCGCACTGCCCCTCCCGATTCGACCTCCTTCACGATGGACGACGCAGCCTCCTCGTCAGAGACATAGGTCAGGGTGACGCGCGCACCCTCGGCCGCATACGCGCGCACGATGGCCCGACCCATCCCCCCTGAGCCGCCGTGACGAGCACACCACGATCCTGAAGATCGAGGTCCATGAGTTCCCCCTTCCGTGCTGTCGGCGCTATGACGTGGTCGGTTTGTCATCCTTGCTTCGCCTTGGTCAGCACCTCGTCCCGGGTGATCTCCCTGCCGTGGATCAGTCGCGTGTGCACTTGTATCGCCTCGATCACTTGGTTCTCCTCGCCTTGGGTCACCCAACCGCATGCGCACTCCACCCGGATGCTCACGCGTATCCCCCGATCCGGTTCGCTCATCGGTATCGCCTCGTCGCTTCGAGGCTAGGAG
>Ga0184632_10000067_pt1 | contig 30268 bp, 31 predicted proteins | sample PLM31_50_b1_FD_133153 | JGI IMG/M metagenome (GOLD analysis project Ga0184632, IMG submission 133153) | Groundwater sediment microbial communities from an aquifer in East River, Colorado, USA - PLM3-1_50_b1 | ecosystem: Environmental > Terrestrial > Soil > Riparian zone | place: USA: East... | reverse complement strand
GTCGAGGATGGTGTCGGGGGACACTTCCTCCGCGAGCGCTTGGTAGGTGAGCACCAGGCGGTGGCGGAGCGCGTCCTTGGCGAGCGCGTGCAGGTCCTCCGCCAGCACGTAGTCGCGTCCGCGCACGAGGGCGAGCGCTCGAGAGGCCTGCACGAGGCTGATCGGCCCGCGCGGGCTTGCACCGAACGCGATGTAGTCCTTGAGGTCAGGCACTCCGTACGCGACCGGATCGCGCGTTGCCGACGCGATGCCTACGGCGTAGCTGACGAGCGACGGGTCGACGTAAATGTCGAAGACGGCCTTCTGCAAGGAGCGCAGCTCGTCGAGTGACAGCGCCTGCCGAAGCTCGGGCGCGGCGACGAGTTGACGCTGCACGATCGTGAGCTCCTCGTCGTGCTCGGGGTAGTCGATGACCACCTTCAGCATGAAGCGGTCGATCTGCGCCTCCGGCAGAGGGTACGTCCCTTCCGACTCGATCGGGTTCTGCGTCGCCATCACGAGGAACGGCTCCGGCACCGGATAGGTCGTGTGACCGATCGTCACCTGACGCTCCTGCATGACCTCCAGCAAGGCCGACTGCACCTTGGCAGGCGCACGGTTGATCTCGTCGGCGAGCAGGAAGTTGCAGAAGACCGGCCCCAGCTCGGTGTCGAAGGCACCTTCTCCCGGGCGGTAGATACGCGTTCCGACGAGATCCGAGGGGACGAGGTCGGGGGTGAACTGGATCCGGGAGAACGTCCCGCCGAGCACGCCGGCCGTGGTCTTGATGGTCAAGGTCTTCGCCAGCCCCGGGACACCCTCGATCAGGAGATGGCCCTGGGCGAGGAGGCAGACGAGGACGCGCTCGAGCATGTCGTCCTGCCCCGCGATCACCCGCCTGATCTCGAAGAGCGCCTGCTCGAGGCGATCCTTCGCCTCGGTCGGCGAGGGCACAGGCAGGTCGGTCTGCTCGGTCACGTCGGCTCCCCTCGGTCAGTTGTACAGATTCATATACGAGAGCACGCGAACTTAAGTTTCTCCTTAGAACCCGCCTGAACAGAACCGGCGCCGGCTGTAGGCTTCGCGCATGCCCAGATACATCGTGGAGCGGCAGTTCGACGTGCAGCACGAGGGAATGCCGCAGGTCGGCAGCAAGTCCCGGAAGATCCTCGTCGAGGAGATGCCCGAGATCACCTGGGAGGTCAGCCACGTCGCCCTGGACGACTCCGGCGGGGTGAAGACCTACTGCATCTACGACGCGCCCAGCGAGGAGGCGATCCGCCACCATGCCGAGGCGCTCGGAGCGCACAACGTCGTGGCCGTCGCCGAGCTCGCGGGCGACGTCACGCCGGAAGACTTCCCGCTGACTTAGCCCTCTTCGGGCTGGGAGTGGCGCACGAGACGCTCGGCGTCGATGACGTGGTACACCGCCTGCGCGACGACGGCGAGCTGTTTTCCGATCTCGCGCCGCCTGACGGCGTCATCTGCCGGCACGAGCTCCAACGCCTCCGAGTAGAGCCTGAACGCCTCTTCCTTGGCCCAACCGCGGTTCGCCTGCCCCGCCCCGGCGAGCAGGTAGGCGATCGCCCGTTCCGGGTCGGCCGCCTCCCGCCAGTGATGCGCGAGTGCCGGCGCGACGTCTCCGACCTCGTCACCGACGGCGTCCTCGAGGAACTGCGCGATTGCGGCGTGCCGCTCGCGGCGCAGTGCGCGCGGAAGCGTCGAGTACGCGACCTCGAAGATGAGCTGGTGCTTGAACGCGAACTGCTGCTGACCCTGGAGCCGCGATATCGGGTCGCGGCGGATCAGGTCGCGCCCCTCGAGCGAGTCGAGTGCCTGGAGACGTGACTGCCGGTCGTCCGCCATCCGCGCGAGGGCGCCGTCCCAGAAGACCTTGCCCACGGCCGCCGCGTCGAGGAGTGCATCGCGCTCCGCCGGCGGAAGGGCGTCGAGACGCGCCGAGACGATGCTCCGCACGCTCGACGGGAGCTCGCCGGCAGTCGCCGTCCGCTCGACCATCGAGACCGCGAGCTCCTCGATGAAGAGAGGATTTCCTTCGGCCGTATCTGCCAACTTCGCCGCCGGCTCTGCGTCGACGCCGGCGACCTCGAGCAGCCGGCGCGCGAGCTCTTCCGAGTGCTCTTCCCCGAGCGGCTCGAGCGGCAGCGCCGTGTAGGCAGGGAGGCCGCCGCCCCAGGCCGGCCGCTCGGACAGGAGCTCGGGGCGCGCGATCGTGAGCAGGAGCAGCGGGACGTCGCGAACGCGCGACGCGAGCGTCTCCAGCAGGTCGAGCATGCTCGACGCCGATACGTGGATGTCCTCGAACACGAGCACGGTGGGCCGCTCGTTCGCGAGCGCCTCGACGAGCCGCCTCGCCGCGAAGAACAACGTCTGCCGGTCCGCCGCGACCCCCGCCGTCCCGACCCCGATCAGCATCCCGATGTGCGAGGCGATCTCGGCGGCGTCGCCGTCGAGGAGAGACGCGACGGCGCTCTCGAGCTTTCCGGACGCTGTCGCGATCTCGTCCGTGTCGAACATCCCGGCAATCTGCTTCACCTGGGCCGCAAAAGCTCCGTACGGAGTCACCTCGCCGTACGGAAGCGAACGTCCACGGATCACACGCGCGCCCACGTGGTGCGTGAGCTCGGAAAACTCCGTGGCGAGTCGCGTCTTGCCGATCCCGGCCGGCCCGAAGAGCGTGACGAGCTGCGGCCGCCGCTCGGCGACGACGCGTTCCCAGATCCCTTGAAGAGCCCCGAGCTCCGAGGCACGGCCCACCATCGGCACCTTTCCCTGGGTGCGCTCACCGGGAGGCGCCGGCGCAGCCAGCGCTCGCCAGACGGTGACGGGCTCCTGCTTTCCCTTCGCGACGACCGCTTCTGCTCGCTCGTATTCGATCACCGAGCGTGTCGCCCGATAGGTCTCCTCGCCGACGAGGATGCCGTTGACCGGCGCTGCTTCCTGCAGGCGTGAAGCGGTGTTGACCACATCTCCCGCCACCATTCCTTCGCCTCCTGTCGCGGTGAGAGAAACGAGCGCCTCGCCCGTGTTCACCGCGATCCGCAGCTGCAGTTCGAGTTCCGGATCGGCGGCGTTCAGCTCCTCGACCGCGTCCCGAATCGCGACCGCGGCACGCACGGCGCGCTCAGGATCGTCGCCGTGCGACAGAGGAGCACCAAAGACGGCCATGACCGCGTCGCCGATGAACTTCTCCACGGTTCCGCCGCACGCCTCGATCTCGCTGCGCACACGCGCGAAGTACGGGCTCAGGATCGCGCGGACGTCTTCCGGATCGAGCCGCTCCGCGCGGGCCGTGAACCCGACGAGGTCCGCAAACAGCACCGTCACGACCTTCCGTTCCTCCACGAGGCCGTGGGCGCGCGGCGTGAGCTCGGCCGCGCACGCGTTGCAAAACCGCGCCTCGGGCGGATTCTGCCGGCCGCAGTTCGGACAGAGCGTCACATCCGAAGCGTACGGTGCGGGCCAGCGGCCTTCTAGGCGACCGGAGGCTCGCGCCGTCTTCGGTACAGAAGAACAGCGGCCACGAATGCGATCCCGGCCAGGACCGCTGCCGCGATGATGATCCGATCTTTGGCAGCCGAATCCTTGGGCACCGTGATCTCGCGACCCTCAGCGGCTGCGACGCGATCGACCGCCAACCTGGCGGCCTCGACTTCACCGGTCGCACCCGGCCCCGGCGGCGGAATGGTCTTCAGCACAGGGCTCACCTTGGGATCGGGGTTGCCGTTGACGGCGTAGCCGAAGCCGTTCGGCATCACCACGAGCAGACGCTCGCGGTACAGGAAGGAGAGCTCCCGGCCGAGAAACTCTGCGTACTCCTGCGGCTTGCGAAAGAGCGCGGATGCGGTACCGAGGTCGCCCGGCGTCCCGATCACGGCGACGCGGATCGGAAACTTGCTCTTCGCTGCAGCCTCGAGCAAGTCCTCGAGCCGCTTCACTGCGGCGTTGTCCGGCTTCGCGTTGAAGGGCAGGAAGACGTTCCGCGCGAGCAGGTAGTCGCTCGCCGGATCGCCGTTTGCGAGTGCAGTCGCAGGAAGGAGTAGAGCGGCGGCCACGGCACCGATCGCGAGACGTCTAACCACCGCGCCAGACCATAATGGAGTTCATGCGGCGGACCTGCACTCCTTGGCTGCTGGCCCTGCCGCTGATGGCCGGAGGTTCGCTTGCTGCCCATGTGGTGGGCTATCGGCTAGCGACGCCCGATGCGCACAACCGCGCGCGCGGCCTTCAGCTCAGTGGTCACTCCTACCTCGACCAGCTCCCGCTCATCATTGCCTTGATTTCGGCCCCCGCCATGGTTGCGCTGGCCCTAGCGGCGTTCGGCCGCGCCCGCGGCCAGTCTCGGGCGCTCGCAGCCTGGACCTTCGCTCTCCTGCCCCCGCTGAGCTTCGTCCTACAGGAGCATCTCGAGCGGTTCGTCCACTCCGGCGCGTTTCCCTGGGGGGCGAGCCTGGAGCGGTCCTTCGTACTCGGCTTAGTGCTGCAGGCCCCGTTCGCACTGCTCGCCTTTTTGCTGGCTCGAGGGCTGCTCGCAGGGATGCACGCACTGCAGCACGCGCTTCGACGCCCTCCGCGCATCCGGCGACGGGCTCGCCGGCATCGGTTCGTGCGGCATCAGGTATGTCTGCAGCGACCAGCTACCCTGGCGCTCGGCCATGCTGAGCGGGGTCCTCCGCTTCTAACTCGGATCTAACTCCAGCGCGCCCCGCGCGCGTTCAACCGAATCACCAGACGGAGGACATTGTGAAACGACTACGTCCGCTCCTCGTTGCGGCGGTGTCAGTCGCCGCCGTTGTCGTCCTTTTCGTGGTTCTCCGACCGGAGAGCGACAACGAGAACACGGCGACGGGCACGGCCGCGACGAGAAGCACGACACAAACATCGACGCTCCCGGTGACAACCACAGCGCCGGCGACTACAGCGCCCAAGCCGCCGGCGCGGACGCGAGTCACGATCGCCGTTCGCGGGGGGCGCGTGATCGGTGGCATCCGCCGCGTGACGCTGCCAAAGGGGGCGCGCGTGGAACTCTTCGTCACCACCGATGTCGCCGACGAGGTCCACCTCCACGGCTATGACCGCTCCCGGGACGTAGCACCGGGCGCGCCCGCGCGTCTGCTGTTCAGGGCGACGACCTCGGGACGCTTCGAAGTCGAGCTCGAGCAGAGACAGTTGCAGATCGCCGAGATCACGGTTCGGCCGTGAGGCGACTTGCCCTAGCCGCAATCGTTCTTGCGTCACTCGCGGCGCCGGATGCCGCCAGCGCGCACGGACTGGGCGCCGTGAAGGATCTGCCCGTACCGCTCTGGCTCTTCTACTACGGAGGCGCCATCGTCCTCGTGCTGTCCTTCGCGGCGCTCGGCGCACTGTGGCGGAGGCCACGACTCGAAGGCCAGACGGACGGCCGCCCGTTGCCAGAGCCGCTTCAGCGGTTCCTGCTGTCCCGGGGACTTCGAATCGTCGCTGGGGCGGTGTCACTCGCGCTCTTCCTCATCGTCCTCGCCGCCTGCTTCCTCGGCGAGCAAGACGCCAGGGTGAACCTCGGGCCGACCTTCATCTATGTCGTCTTCTGGCTTTGGCTCGTGCCGGTCGTCGTCCTCCTGGGCAACGTCTGGCGCGTGCTGAGCCCTTGGCGTGCCGCTGCTGACGCGGCCGCGTGGCTCACGCGACGTGGAGGTCAGACGTGGTCGCCGGCCTCGTACCCACAGAGGCTGGGACGTTGGCCCGCAGCGTCGTTGTTGTTCCTGTTCACCGCTCTGGAGCTCGCCTATGACTCTCCCTCCGATCCCGCCACTCTTGGCTTCGCCGCCGTCATCTACTCCGTCATCACCTGGTTTGGGATGAATGCCTATGGACGCGAAGTGTGGTCCCAGCGTGGTGATGCGTTCAGCGTCTATTTCGAACTGCTTTCACGCCTCTCGCCTTTCGCAGTTCGACGGGAAGAGGACGGTCGGCGGACGATCGCGGTGCGTCGTCCACTCGCTGGATTGACCGAACGCGACGCGGTCCCCGGAACACTCGCGTTCGTGGCGGTGATGCTCGGATCAGTCGGCTTCGACGGCCTCAGCCGAACGGCGCGCTGGCTCGTCTGGCGGTACGACGTCGTCACCTCGGGGAGCATGGGAGATCTCCTCGGAATGCTGATGAACCTGGGCGGCCTGATCGCAACCATCCTCGTCGTCGCGGCTGCCTATCTGGTTGCGATTGCCGTAGCCCGCCGCGTCTCTCGCAGCGACCTTCCCCTCGTCGGGCTGTTCGTCTTCAGCCTGGTGCCGATCGCGCTTGCCTATAACGTCGCCCACTACTTTTCGCTGCTCATCAATCAGGGGCAGTATGCGATCCGGCTGGCGAGCGACCCCCTGGGCCGCGGCTGGGACCTTTTCGGCACGGCCGATTTCCCGACCAAGCTCAGCGTCCTCTCGCCGAAGACCATCTGGTACGCCCAGGTCGCCGCGCTCGTAACCGGGCATGTCCTGGGACTCGTACTCGCTCACGATCGCGCGGTTTCCGTGTTCCAATCAGCGCGTCTGGCCCTGCGCACCCAATACGCGATGCTCGCCCTGATGGTGCTCTACACGGTCGGAGGGCTGTGGTTACTGTCGCAGGGATAACGGCGGCGGAATTCGTCGCACGCGGCGGCACCGGCGGGCTGATCCTCGAGGGCGCGTTGCTCCTCGGGCTGCTCGTCCTTGCGGTCGTGGTGTGGCGAATCGAGCGGCGTGTGCGATCTGAGGACAGGACCGGCCTAGATCGATTCGAGTCCCACTTCGACGACCGCTGAGCTCTCTCTGCCCCACCTGATTGAATGACTGCGTGTCGAGCGGAGCTCCGCCGAAGCTGCCGATTCGGCGCAACACGATCATCCTCTCGGCCACGATGGCGGTCAACTCCGCCGTGCTGCAGCTCGTGGCTGCCGTCTCCTCCCTGACGTTCGTGCTGGTGACCGGCGTGCGCGGCCTGCTCGGGCTCGGCCCGGCCATCTTCCTCACGGCCTCGGGCCTAACGGCGGTCCCGGCCGGCCGGCTCATGGACCGCTTCGGGCGCACACCCGTGATGACCGCCGGCTTTGCGGTCGGCGCCTCTGGTTGCGCGCTGACCGCGCTCGCCACCCGAACCGAGTCCACTCTCGCGGTGATCGCCGGCTTCGCACTCGTCGGAGCATCGGGCGGCGTCGCTCTCCTGATCCGGACCGCAGCCGGTGACATGTACCCGCCGGCGCGCCGCGCGCGCGGCATCTCGTACGTGCTCTTCGGCTCGGTGTTCGGCGCGATTCTCGGACCGACCGTGTTCGGCCCGCTCTTCGCCGGCAAGGACGTCGAAGCCGACTCGCTCACGATGCCATGGCTTGTCGCCGGAGGCATCGCGCTCGTCGCACTCGTGATGGTGCAGTTCGTGCGCCCGGACCCGAAGCGCATTGCGGAGCTCATCGGCAGCCGGAGCGAAGGCGGGCAACAGCAGGCGGCGACTGCCGCCCCATTGCGCGAGCTCGTGCGACGCCCGGGCGTCAGGCCCGCGATGATTGCGTCCCTGGCCAGTTTCGGAGTGATGGTCTCGGTGATGAACCTGTCGGGCTATGTCGTCGTCGAGCACCATCACCACAGCCAGGACTCGATCTTCCCGATCATCGGCGCGCACGTCTTCGGCATGTACGCGCTCGTCCTGGTGATCGGCGCGGCCATCGACCGCGCCGGACGCACGACCGCGCTCGAGGTGGGGCTGGTCGTGATGGCGCTGTCCACCACGGGTCTGCTCTGGGCGGAGAGCGTCTTCGCCACCGCGGTCCTGCTGCTCGGGCTCGGCGTCGGCTGGAACATCTCGTTCGTCGCGGCGACCGCGCGGCTGGCCGACCAGACGAGCCCGGCGGAGCGCGGCAAGCTGCTCGGCTTCAACGATCTGCTCGCGGCGCTGCTCGGCGCGGGCCTCGCACTCCTGGGCGGCTACGCACTCGACGCGATCGGCGTCGCAGCGCTGGCGATCGGCGCGACGGTGATCGTCGCTGCCCCCATCCTCATCCTCCTCGCCCGCCCAACCGCACGCGTGCAGGAAGCGTCCTAGCGGCGATGTCCCACCGTAGGGTCACGAGAGGGGTCGCGCTGGTACTCACTCTGTGCCTGTGCGCCGGCTCGTCTAGCGCGGCACAGCCGCGTTCTCGAACCTACACATCCCGACCCGAGTTGAAGCCGCCGCCGGTGAAGATCTTCAAGCGCACGCGCCGCGTGGCTCCCGGCTACGTCTTCATCGCGCCGAAGAAGAAGGTCGAGCAAGCCGGGCCGCTGATCGTCGACAACCGCGGCCAGGTTATCTGGTTCCTGCCCGTCGATGCGCGCGGCGTCACCGACTTCCGGGTCCAGACCTATCTCGGGAAGCCCGTCCTGACGTGGTGGCGAGGGCGCTCCGAGGACCGCAAGCGCAAGGGTCGGTACTCGATTTACGACAACCACTACAGGCTCGTAACGCACGTGCGGCCGGGGAACGGGATCGCCGGCGACATGCACGAGTTCTCGATCACCAAGCGGAACACGGCGCTCATCACGCTCTCGCACACCGTTCGCGTCAAGCACAGGAACGTGCTCGAGGGTGCGTTCCAGGAGATCGAGATCAAGACCGGACGCGTGTTGTTCGAGTGGCACAGCATCCACCACGTCGCGCTCGTCGAGTCGTACTACCGGCTGCCCAAGAATCCCGGGAAGACGTTCGACTACTTCCACATCAACTCGATCGAGATCGACCGTGACGGTAACTGGCTCGTGTCCGCGCGGAACACGCACACGATCTACAAGCTCCATCGTCGCACGGGCAAGATCATCTGGCGGCTAGGCGGGAAGCGGAGCGACTTCGGCCTCGGTCGCGGCGTGCGCTTCGGCTGGCAGCACGATGCGCGACGCCAGCGAAACGGGACGCTCACGCTGTTCGACAACTCCGCGGCGCCGCGGCTCCGCAAACAGTCACGCGGTCTCGTGCTCCGCCTCGACGAGCGACGGATGCAGGCAGAGGTCATCCGGTCGTTCGTGCACACGCCGCCGATCACCTCAATCGACCAGGCGAACATGCAGAAGCTCCCAAACGGGAACTACCTCATCGGCTGGGGCCACGAGCCGTACTTCACCGAGTTCGGCCCCCGAGGGGGCATCGTCTTCGACGCCCGCTTCGGCAGGCGCGGCGCGGACTCGTACCGTGCCTATCGCTTCCCATGGATCGGCCGGCCCACTCGCCCGCCGGCGGTAGCAGTCGTCGGCAACACGATCTACGTCAGCTGGAACGGAGCTACGGAGGTGGTGAGCTGGCAGCTCCTGGCAGGCACCGACAAGAAGAAGCTCCGCCCGGTCCGTGTCCAGCCGAAGGGCGGCTTCGAGACTGCTATTCCGCTGCCGAGCAACGCTGCGTGGATTGCGGTGAGGGCTCTCGACAAGCGCGGCCGCTCCCTCGCACGGTCGAGCGTCGTTGGCCGCGACTGACCCATTTATGCTGACCACCGTGAAACGCGCCGTGCCCTTCTTTGCGGTTCTCGCCCTGCTCATCGCCGGTTGCGACGACGAGAACAAGAAGCAGGCGGCGCCGGCCAAGCCAAAGGGCCCACTGCCCGGGCCCACCCAGCGATTCGAGTCGCGCCCCGACCTGAAGCCGCCGGTCGTGAAGATCGAGACGCCTGCTAAGGGAACAACCGCACCGGGTTACGTCTTCTTCGGGCCGAAGCTGGCCGTGAAGCAGGCAGGGCCGATGATCATCGACAACGAGGGCGAGGTCGTGTGGTTTCACCCGCTGAAGTTCACGAAGGGGATCACGGACTTTCGCGTTCAGCACTACCGCGGCAAGCCCGTGCTCACCTGGTGGCGCGGGAAGCTCTCGAACGTCGGTGTCGGCGACGGCTGGTTCGTGATCTACGACACGTCGTACCGCCCTGTTGCCGAAGTGCGGCCGACGAAGGGCTATGCCGGCGATGTCCACGAGTTCGTGATCACGAAGCAGGGCACGGCCCTGATCCCGATCTACCACAGAAAGAGAGTCGACCTGACGTCCATCGGTGGACCAAAGAATGGGCTGATCTGGGACAACATCGTGCAGGAGATCGACATCCGGACCGGTCGCGCCATCTTCGAGTGGCACAGCTATCCGGTGATCGGGATCGAGGAGTCGTACTCGAAGCCGCCTCGCAAGCAACTGGGGACGAAGCCGTTCCCCTACGACTACTTCCACCTCAACTCGATTAACGAGGACGCCGACGGAAACTTGCTTCTGTCAGCCCGTAACACGCACGCGTTGTACAAGGTCAACCGGCGGACCGGCAAGGTGATGTGGCGCCTTGGGGGCAAGCAGAGCGACTTCGCGCTCGGGCCGGGCGTGCGCTTCGCCTGGCAGCACGATGCACAGCGTCACGCGGACGGGACGATCTCGATCTTCGACAACGGGGCCGCACCGCCCGTGCACAAGCTCAGCCGCGTCCTCGTTCTGGACGTCGATACGAAAACCAAGAAGGCAACGCTCCTGCGCAGCTACACGCATCCCAAGAAGCTGCTCTCTCCGTTCGAAGCGAACGCGCAGTTCCTCCCCAACGGAAACATCTTCGTCGGCTGGGGCGGCTGGCCGTATCTGACGGAGTTCGACGCGAACGGACGCGTGCTCTTCGACGTCTATTTCGGGCACGGCAAGAAGGCGGGGCAGGACGCTGACTCATACCGCGGCTACCGCTTCCCATGGACGGGTCACCCGGTCAACAAACCGGCGCTCGCCGTGAAGCAGCGGGAGGCGGTCACGACGCTGTACGCGAGCTGGAACGGCGCGACGGAAGTCGCGCGCTGGACGGTGTTCGCGGGGTCCGACCCGGATGAGCTCCAGCGGATCGGCACGTGGCCGAAGCAGGGCTTCGAGACGCCGATCACGATCCAGAACGACGCGGAGTTCTACGCGGTCCAGGCCGTCGACGCGGACGGTGCTCCGCTCGGTCGCTCGAAAGCCGTCGAAGCGAAGCGCTAGCAGCGCCGCCGCGCCGACGACGTCACACGTCCGTCACTAGCCGCGAAGCTCGCACCACTTAGCCGCGAAGGTGCCGTTGTACCCGTAAAGCCTTCCGTTTCCGTAGACGCGGCGAGGCACTTTGAAGACGCCGTGCCAGACGCCGCCCGGATAGGAGTCGACGCGAGTGAATGTGAGCCGCGCACCGTGCCTCAGGCCGGCAATCTGCGTGGGCACCTTGGGGTTTCGGTAGATGGTCAGGAACGCCACCTGCGCGTTCCCTACCGGCCGCCGGACGTTCACGCGCGGCACGTCCGTGACGTGCACCTGAATCAGGTGCCCCGGCCTCGTGATAGTACGCCGTAGTGTCCCGCAGGTGACGCGCCTGCGCCACAGGAGGTAGAGCGTGAGGCTGTCAGATCTGCGGTTCCAGGCAATCACCGCGGCGCGCGTGACGTACTTGTCGCCCGCGACGACACCGCCCCCTGCGATCGGCTCGTTGCCGACGCCGATCCGCAGCCGCGGAAACGTCGTCTGCACTTCCGCGTACGCGGGCACGGCTGCGACCAGCAGCACGACGAGCGTCGCGACGCCAACCCTCCTCATCTCAACCAACCTGACTCCACCTCGCATCAGAAATGACCGGATCGGCAACATCGTCTACCCCGACGAGCCGAGGAGGCTCCCGCGGTAGGCCGCAGCGACCGCTTGGGCACGGCTGTGCACGTTGAGCTTTCCGAGAATGTGCTCGATATGTACGGCCACTGTCTTTGAGCTGAGGGTGAGGATCTGCGCAATCTCTCTCTGGCTGAGACCGTCCGAGAGAAGCCGAAGAACTTCGACCTCGCGGCCTGTCAGGTTTCGGGAAGTGGCGACTTCGTCTCCCCTTCCCGATCTCACGCGACGCATGAGGGCGCCCACGCGGGCCACGAGCTCGCTCGGATCGCAGGGTTTGACCAGATAGTCATCGGCACCGACGAGCAGCCCGGAGGAGATGTCGACCGTATCCGTCCGGGTGCCGGAGACGAAGGCGATCGCTACCGCTTGTCCGAACTCGTCTCGCAGTGCTCGGCAGACCTCGTAACCGTTCAGTTTCGGTAGGTGGATGTCGAGCAGGACCACGAGCGGCACATGCTGCCGTGCCATTCTGAGCGCCTCGTCCCCCGTCGCCGCCGTCAAGGTGCGATAGCCGGCGCGGTCGAGAAGCGTCGTGGTGCACGCCACGAAGAGCTCGTCGTCGTCGACGACCAAGAGGGGCCCCCGCACCTGACCAGTCGTAGCCAGCGTTGTCTCACTTCCCCCGCAGACCGGTAGTGCGTTTTCCCTCGCCTCTCGCCAGACCTTAGACCCGCCCAACCCCGTTGTCTACTAAGGCGAAACACCTAAGGTCGGGGACCTAGGAAAATAAGGCGGTCGCCGACTGGGTCGCGCCGAGAACAGGCCCTAAAGTTGCTCCCGAGCGACAACCGCGTTGCGGGCGCAGACGGGAGATCCTGATGAAGGGACGATTTGTAGTAGCGTTGGCGACCCTCGCCGGCGCCCTCTTGTTGTTTGCCCCAACAGCGTTCGGGGCCCAGACGACGAAGACGCTCAGCTTTCCGCTGAGCGGCAATTCGTCGACGAACATCTTCTTGCTTGGACCGTTCCAGTGTTGCGCAGTGAGCGTATTCGACACGGATCTCGGCGACATCCACGACGTGACGTTGAGCCTCGATATGGGGACAGCGCTGAACTCGCCGACGCACAGTGATCTGACGTTCACGGACACGAACCTTCGCCAAGGCCGAACGCTCGACCTTACGAACACCTACATGCGGGACCCGGGCGGCACGTTGGACGTCAGTTACACGCTGGCGTTCCACGCGAACATCTATGGCTTCGTGGTCGACCCGTCGAAGAAGGTGGGCGACACGCTGGACTGCAGCGTGCCGCTGCTTTTGGAGCACTGCGAGCACACCACGCAAATCGGGCTGTTCGATATCACGGTGCTCGACATCGGGGTCGGCAGCGTCAACGTGCACTTCTCGGTCCCGATCACGACGAAAGCCGACATCACCGGGAACGGCGTATCGAGCGTCCGCACGATGTCGGTGGCCAGCGCCCCAATCCTCGGGCCCGGCACCTTGACGTTCACGTCCGATCCGTTCGTCCAAGACGAGAGCACCGCCCTCAGCTGCTCTTTGCCGGCGAACGAGCCCGTCAACTACGCGATGGACACGGCAACGAGTGAGGTGAACGGAGGCGTGACAGAGAACGTCGGCTTAGCTGTCTCCGTCGTGGCCAGCCCGATAGTCGGACCCGACTTCACCGTGCTCGGGCCGTTCACGATCTTCAGCTTCGATCTGCCGACGAAGACGATCAACCCGATCACTCTGAGCGCGCCTGGCCAGAACGTCGACCTCGGCAACCTGCTCCCGAACAACATCGCGCCGACAGTGGCGATGGACACGATCCCGACCAACGGGACTGAAGGCTCGCCCATCCAGCTCAGCGTCAAAGGCACCGGGCCCGGCGGCAGCCTCAGCCCCTGCGGCGACAGTAGTCTCGACATCGTCTGGTCGTTCGACGACGGCGGCAGCGCCTTCGGGAAGACCGTCAATCACGCCTTCCCGGACAACTTCCTCGGCAACCCGTCGCCGCCCCATACGGGCAAGGTGGTCATCACCGACCCGACCGGGCTCTCGACAACGTTGAACTTCTCGGTGCCCGTCGCCAACGTGCCCCCGACGGTCAACGCTGGACCGAACAAGTCCTCGCTCTGGGGCGTGCCCGTTTCGTTCCACGCAAACGGCGCAGACGCGGGCTCGGTCGACGACGACATCCTGCTCTTCGCGTGGGAATTCGGCGATCCGTTCTCGCCGATCGGAGCGTCAGGGCAGGACGCGTCGCACGTCTACAGCATGCCGAGTCCCGCCGGGACTCCCTACACGGCCGCGGTAACCGTCACCGACAACGACGGAGCAACAGGGACGAACACCGTGCAGGTGACCGTTCTGAAGCGGGCGACGACGGCGGCTTACACGGGCCCGGTCAAGTCGAACTCGAGCAAGAACATCACCCTGACCGCCTCGCTGGTGGACGAGCTCAACCAGCCCGTCAGCGGTCGGACTGTCCTCTTCACGCTCGGTACTCAGAGCATCAGCGCGGCCACTGATGTGTCGGGCGTGGCCAGCGCCACGATCAAGCTGAACCAGAAGCATGGGACCTACACGGTCTCCGTCAGCTTCGCAGGCGACGCGAAGTACCTCTCCACTTCGGACAGCCAGACGTTCACGATCGGGCCATAGAAGCGGCAAAGCCGCAGAACCGAAGCGAAGGGCAGCCGACCGGCTGCCCTTCGACTTCTGGCTGCATTTGGCGATGCCTAAGCCGAGGAGCACCCTGCGCGAGAAGCCTTTGGCAGCGGCGGGGGCGGATTTGAACCTGCGGCCGCCGGGTTATGAGCCCGGCACCCGCTAGCTCGCGCGAATAACGCGGAGCCGCGTCAGCTCGCGGTCCCGCTCCTCGAGGATCTCCTCGAGGCGGGTCACCTTCATGCGCAGAGTCTCCGTCGTCGTCACGAGCTCGATGAACGCGCGCTGGCGCTCGCGCAGCAGCGCTTCGACGCTGAGGAGCCTGACCTGGGGATCCTCCAACGGGTCCGGCGCGGCCGGTCTCTCCGGCGGCGTCGGTGCGGGCGCGATCGCCGGCGGCGCGAAGTGCGCCACCTGCTCGACCATCGCCCGGGCCAGCGCCGAATCCTGCGGCGGGATGGGCGCAATGGGCCTCCGCTCGGGCGGAGGCGGGGTGTTGGCAACCTGCTCGGCCATCATCCGGACAAGCAGGACCGGATCCTCTCCCGGCGCAGGCGCGACCGGCTGCGGGGCGGGCTCCGCCGCCTGTGACTGAATGTCGAGCACCTGCTCGGCGATCGCGCGTGCCAGGGCGAGCCAGGAAGTGCGTCCCTGCTCGATCAGGATCTCTCCCAGACGGCGGCCGGAGCGTTCCTGCTCCGCCAGCGCAGCCTGGAGGTCGGCCTCCGAGATCTCGTTCTTCTCGACCAGGATCTGGCCGATCGGTCGTCTCCGCATTCGGGTCTTATCGGCAGGAGCCGTCCACTCCGTAAGGGTCAGAAGCTCGTGACGACAGAGAAACGCTCCCGGGGGAACCGGGAGCGTTTCGGGGAGTAGTGGGCCGGCGCCTGCCTCGGAAACCACCGAGCGCCGGCCCGTCCTTGCCGCCGGCTAGAGATCCGAGGCGGCCTTCTTGCGGTGGAGCGCTGCGAAGGCCAGGACGCTGAAGCCGATGCCGCTGAGCAGCAGTGCGAATCCAACGACGATCCCGAACAGTCCGAGCCGGTCCGCCATGTAGGACGTGTTCAGGGCGGTCGTCAGCGCGGTCTCGGTCACCCAGAGATTGCGGATGCCGTTTGCAACCGGCTGCTTCGTCGCCTCGTCCATGACAGCCCACTGCGGGTTGTCAGTGCCGCCACCGACCGCCAGTTCTGCCTTGGGCGTAGCTGGGTTGGCCTGGAAACGACCCATCTGGGCGTAGGTGAAGCCACCCGTTGCCTCGAGGGCGTGGATCCGCATGTAGCTCGCGAACGCGCGGGCTCGCGGGCCGCTGTCGATCGGCATGCCGGCCACCGACACCGTCGGGAGCGCGACTCCGGTCAGTCCTGCCTCCTTCGCCTCCTTGGCGATGAGTGCGGGGGTCATGTCGGACGAGCCAACGATCTTCTCCTGCTTCAGACTGTCGGCCACCGTGGCGCGGCCGTCGAAGCCCATGGCGATCGCCGCGACACCGAACGCGATCAGCACGGCGCCGGCGGCGAATCCGCCCCACTCGAAGAGCTTGCGAATCAGCTCGCTCTTGTGGCGGGCGGTCTGGGCTACCTGCGTGCCAGCTGTGATGGTGCTCATGACTTGCCTCCAATCCTGTGGTGGTTCCGGGGTTGCCCTAAGTGAAGCGTCGTTCCGGTCCAGCGCCATCAGCAGCGCGCCGCCGATCTCCGCGGGGTCGCCCGCGGCGCTGCTGCGGCTTACTACTGAGCCGTCTGGAACGATGGAGGGGTGGACTCGCGGGAAGCGACCGTCCATCTTCGGGCACTCGTCGAGACCGGAATCGCCATCAACTCCGAGCTCTCGCTGGACGCGGTCCTCGAACGCATCGCGGAAGCGGCCGCACGAGTAACGACGGCCAGATACGCCGCGCTCGGCGTGATCGACCGTGCAGGGACAGGGCTCGAGCGTTTCGTCACCCACGGCATCGACGACGAAGGGCGTGCGCTGATCGGCGAGGAACCCCAGGGCCGCGGGATCCTCGGGGTGCTCATCCACGACCACCAGACGCTGCGGCTGCATGAAATCGGCGCGGACCCGCGTTCGGTGGGCTTCCCTCCGAATCATCCGCCCATGAAGACGTTCTTCGGCGTACCGATCATGCTCCGCGGGATTGCGTACGGAAACCTGTATCTCAGTGAGAAGGAGGACGGCGCGGACTTCTCGGCCGAAGACGAGGAAGTCGTGACGCTCCTCGCCGCGCAGGCAGCCGTCGCCGTCGAGAACGTCCGGCTGTACGAGTCGTCAACTGCCTGGGCGAAGCAGCTCGAGTCCCTGAACGAGATCGGCGCCGCTCTCGTCGGGGAGCTGGATCTCTCCCGCCTGCTCGACCTCGTCGCACGTCGGTTGCGCGAGCTGATCGGCGCCCGACTCGTCACGATCGCGCTTCCCCTCGGCAACGACCTTCGAATCGAAGCCGCAGACGGCGAAGGCTCGGAAGGCTCGGTCGGCGCGATCTTTCCGCGGGCCGACTCGAAGACCGGGCGTGTGCTGGAACGCGGACGGAGCGAGCGCGTGGACTCGCTACTCGAGGACAACGAGGTCGATCACGAAGCCGCGCGGCACTTCGGCGCCCGGACCGGGCTCTATGTTCCACTCGTCCTCCGCGACGTTGCGATCGGGGTCCTCGTCGCGCACGACAAGCTCGGAGCAGACCAGCGCTTCGACAGCGCCGATCTTCGACTGGCGGAGCAGTTCGCGGACCGCGCCGCCGTGGCCGTCGATCTCTCTCGGCGGGTCGCCCGCGACGCGCTTCGGCGGAGCGTCGAGGGTCAGGAGCTCGAGCGGCGTCGCCTCGCCCGGGAGCTCCACGACGAAACGGGACAGGCGCTGACCTCGATCCTGCTCGGCTTGCGCGCGGTGGAAAAGGCGACCGGCCCGGAGGACCTGAGCCGGTCGCCGCGGACCTCAGGCAGCTCGTGGTCGCCACGTTGCAGGACGTCCGCCGGCTCGCCGTTCAGCTCCGGCCAAAGGCACTCGACGACTTCGGCCTTGCACCTGCGTTGGAGCGGCTCGTGGAGACGTTCTCCGAGGCGACCGACATCCGGGTCGAGCTCGAGGCGCAGCTCGGTGACGAACGACTTCCTTCGGAGGTCGAGACGACGTTGTACAGGATCGTCCAGGAAGCTCTGACCAACATCGTCAAGCACGCGGAAGCCTCGAGCGTCAGCATCCTGCTCGTGCGTCGCGGGGGATCGGCAACCGCCGTGATCGAAGACGACGGCCAGGGCTTCGATCCGGCCGCAGCACACGAGGAGGGCCTGGGTCTCGTGGGCATGCGCGAGCGCGTCGAACTGCACGAGGGTCGGCTCACGGTGGAGTCCGTCCCCGGCTCGGGCACGACCCTCGTCGCCGAGGTCCAGCTGTGATCAGGGTCGTCCTCGTCGACGACCACGCCGTCGTGCGCACGGGCCTGCGCCTGCTTCTGGAGAGCCAGGCCGATGTGGAGGTCGTCGGCGAGGCCGGCAACGCGACGGATGCGGTGTTTCGGGCCCGTGCGCTGAAGCCGGACGTGATCCTGCTGGACGTCGTGATGCCAGGTGAAAGCGGCATCGAGGTCCTGCCGAAGCTGTTGCAGGAAGCTCCGGACACGAGGGTGCTCGTCTTGTCGATGCAGGATGACCCGAGCTACGTGCGCGAAGCGTTCGCTGCGGGCGCCAGCGGCTACGTCCTCAAGGAAGCGGCCGATGAAGAGGTGGTGGCCGCCGTTCGCGACATCGCGGCGGGCGGCAGCTACGTGCATCCCGCTCTGGGCGCGCGCATGGTTGCCGCCGATGCTCAGGAACGTGCAGCGGCCGAAGCGGATCCGTTGTCTGAGCGCGAGCGCGAGGTGCTGCGGCTGCTCGCACTCGGCCACACGAATCAGGAGATTGCAGAGCAGCTGTACATCTCGGTGCGGACCGCCGAGTCACACCGGGCGCACATCATGCAGAAGCTGAGCCTGTCGACGCGTGCAGAGCTCGTGCGCTATGCGCTGTCACACGGACTGCTCGCCGAAGGGACCTGAGCCACGGGTTAATCGTTGCGGTTTTCCCGCAGCAAGTCTGCGCTTCGACCCCAATGCGCAGCGCTCCAGAGCGAAGCATCGTGAGGGCATGCGACGACGCAGCTACGCAGTCTGGTGGAACGAGGGCGATGGACCGCGCCGCGCGGGCAAGCTCGTGCTCGAACCGCTGCACGCAGTCTTGTCGGGGAACGGCGGCCGGCGTCTGGCGCTGCCCTTCGAGGAGATCGTGACGATCAAGTACACGCGCGGAGAGCTGGCGGTAGACCGGCGTCGCGGCGCGCCGCTACGAATTGGCAACCTCGACGGCGCGGGCGCAATGCTCGAGCTGGCCGACCTGCTGAAGCCAGCGGCCTAGCTAACGGCGCCGAAAGCGGCGGCGCTCGGACTCCTCTTCGAGGAGCACGGGTTCCTCGGTTTCTTCATCGGGCTCGCCCAGGTCGTCTGCTTCTGCCGCGACCGGGGCGTCAAAGCCTTCCTCCCAGGGATCCGCTGCGGGCTCTTCTCCACCTCCGGGCAGCACGCGGACATGCCGCGGAAACTCGGGCTGGGACGGGGAGTCGTCGCTCGCGTCACGGCGTTGCCACCAGCGGCGGCCGCCGTCCGCTTCGGGCCCGGAGGCCGCTTCGGCTGCCGGCGGAAGCTCGGGCTCTGGTTCGGGTTCTGGCTCCGGCTTGGAGTCCGCCTCCGGCTCGGCCGCCTCGGGCCCGGGTTCAGGCTCGGCGCCGGCGGCCGGCTCGGGCTCTTCAGCCTCCCGCAAGGGCTCGCCGATGATCGTCATCGCGTCCGAAGGCTCCTGCGCGGCCTCGAACGCAGTCCAGCCGAATGCATCGTGCTCGTCCGTGTCGTCGACACGCTGCGCTTCGACGACCGGATGAACCGGTGCGGCCGCCTCGGGACGCGCGAAGGAGAACTGCTCTCGCGCCGCAAGCCATTCGAGCACGCAGACAATTGCAAACGCGCCCGCCATGGCGAGCAGGATCGCCCACCACGAAAGCTTCGCCACGCCGATCGCGACGGCGACCGCAATGAGGAAGAGAACCTCCCCGCCGATGCGCCAGACGGCGGGCGGGATGCCCTCCCGCGGTGCCCGCACCCCAAAGCCGTACGCCGGCGGTGCGGTCCACGACTGCTGGGTCCAGCCGGCGGCTCGGAGCGCCCGCAGGTCCGAGCGAAGCGAGGCAGCCTGACGGTGAAACGAATCAACTGCCTCGAGCGTGCGCAGAGCCGCGTCGAGCTGTGCCGCGTGCCGATAGAAGGAGTCAAAGGCGGCCTTGACGCTCTCTTGCTCGTAGCCCTGCTCGGCCACGGGCAGGTCCTCGACCCGCGGCAGCGGCTCGCGGCTCGGTGACTGTGGTGTGGGCCAGGCTTCGTGCTCCATTAGCGGGGATTATGGCGGTACGGTCGTCAGCCGGCAGCTTCGGCGCTTCTCAGTCCGCGCAGTGCCCAGATACTGAAACCGAGAATCAATCCGAGCGCAATGGCAAAGGCGGCCAGGGTCAACTCCGGCTGTCCCGAGATGAGACCACGCCCCGCTTCCATCAAGGCCGTGACCGGGTTGACGGAGGCCACGCCGTGGATCCAGCCCTTGAGCAGGTCGAGCGGCACGTAGACGGGCGCGAAGAAGAGGATGAGGAAGACCGGCATCTGCATCACGGGCGCCGCCTGCTGCGTCCGCAGCCGCATCGCGACACCCGTAGCCCACAGCGTGCCCGCCACGTTGAGCAGCAACGCGAGCGTGTAAAGCCCGACGAGGTCGACGCCGCTGCCGTGCACCTCCATCCTGGCGAGCACTGCCACGACGGTGATGATCACCGCCACGGTGAGCCAGCGGACGAGCGCCGAGAACGTGTAGCCGAGCAAGATGCCGCTTCGGTTGGGGGCGGAGAGCATCAGCCGGCGCATGAACCCGCTCTCGAAGTCGCGCGCGATGCCAAAGCCGGTGAACACACCGGCGAACGCCGCCGATTGCAGCAGCACGAAGACGAACTGGAAGGCCGTGTAGCCAGCGGGGAAGTCGAAGCCCGGCACCTTGCTAATACCGGAGAGACCGCCGACGAACGCGGTGAAGAAGAAGAGCGGAAACGCGATCGACGGCAGCAGAAACGTCGGGTCGGTGAAGAACTTGTGCAACACGCGCCACGACACCGCGCGCGCGACCGCAATCGTGTCGCTCATGTTCGCTCCAGTCGCCGGATGAGCGCATGTGCCGCCAGGGCGAAACCGACGACGGCCAGCGCCCCGCCGGCGGCAAAGCCCAGCCCGATCGCTTCCCAGTTCCAGCCCTCGATCACGAGCGACCGCACCGCCTCGATCAGGTACGAGACCGGGTTGACCGTGGCGACCCAGCGGAACCAATCCGCTTCGATCAGGTTGCGCGGCATGTTCATGGACGACAGGAACAGGAACACGAAGAAGACCGGGAAGAGCCCCTGCACCGCCTCCGTCGACCCGGTCCGCAGTGCAGCCCAGCTGCCAAGCCCTGCAAAGCCGAGCACGATCACGGTCTCGAGCACGATCAGCACGAGTGCGCCCGCGACGCCGCTCGCGAGGCGCACGCCGAAGGCAAGGCCCACCGCGAGGTAGAAGCCGGCCTGGACGAGGGCGATCGTGAGCAACCCGCCCAGCTGCCCGAGCAGCAGCACGATCCCGCGAACAGGCGTGAGCGCAAGCCGGTTGAGAAATCCGGTCTGCACGTCACGCGCAAACTCGACGTTCGCGTTGATCGTCGCGAGCAACGCGCCCTGCACGAACGGGACCGCGAGCGCAAACGCCAGGAACGAGTTCGTGGGGAAGCCGGGCAGACTGGTGGCGGCCTTCAGGCCGCCTGCGTTCACCGCAAGCAGCAGCATCGGGAAGATGAGCGGAAAGATCACGTTGGCCGGCTGGCGCGCGGTGCGGATCACCGCGCGGCGGCCAAGCGTCGACATCTGGAGAAGCGGGCCGCCCTTCACGCGCGCGCGGACTCGCGAACCTCGTCTGCCTCTTGATCCCCTTCCTGTTCGCCGGCACCCTCGAGGTGGCGGCCGGTCTTGGCGAGAAAGACGTCATCGAGCGTCGGATCGTGAATCTGGAGATGCGAGATGCGAACGCCTTCTGCGTCCAGCGTGCGGACGATCTCCGCGAGGTCGCCGTTCGACGACGCGAGCTGCACCGCAATGCTCCCCGGCCTGAACCCGGTCGTGGGCTCGCCGAACCGCTCGAGCACGGCTGCAACCGCCCCATGTTCGTCGGGATCGGCGGGCACGGCTTCAACGGTGGAGCAGGCGATCTCGGCCTTGAGCTGCTCCGGCGTGCCCTCGGCGACGATCCGGCCGTGATCGATGATGCCGACCCGGTCCGCGAGCACGTCAGCCTCTTCGAGGTACTGCGTCGTCAGGAAGACAGTCACTCCCTCCTCTTTCGCGAGCCGGCCGACCTCGACCCAGAGCGCGGTCCTGCTCTGGATATCGAGACCGGTCGTGGGTTCGTCGAGGAAGAGGATGCGAGGCCGGTGCACGAGGGCGAGCGCGAGGTCGAGGCGGCGCTTCATGCCGCCCGAGTACCCCTTCACCTTTCGGTCGGCGGCCTCGGTCAGGCCGACGCGCATCAGGAGCTCGTCGCTGCGCCGCTGGCGCTCCTCGCCGGTAATGCCGTGCATCGCCATCTGCAGGCGGAGGTGCTCGCGGCCGGTGAGATACGGATCGAGCGCGGCCTCCTGGAGCGCTGCGCCGATCACCTTCCGAACCTTCGGGCCCTCCTTGACGACGTCATAGCCCGCCACGCGCGCCGTGCCCGCGGTCGGCGGCAGCAGGGTCGTGAGCATGTGCACGGTCGTCGACTTGCCGGCGCCGTTCGGTCCGAGGAATCCGTAGATCTCACCGGGCTCGACGCGCAGGTCGATGCCGTCCACAGCGCGCGGGCCTTTCTTGAACTCGCGGACGAGTTCGTGCGCCTCGATGCTGTTGTCGCGCGGGGGCTCCACCCCCGTCAGGCTACCCGTGGGCCAATTCGCGGCGGAGCACCGCCGCAAGCGCAGTCAATGCGACACGCGTCTCGTCGAGCCGCGGCTCACGTGTCGTGAGACGCTGAAGTCCGAGCCCGGGGAGCAGCACTACACGGGCGAGTCGGCGCGAGCACTGCACGAGCAGCCACAGCTCCATGGTGAGCCCGAGCGCGAGTAGTGAGATGACGAGGGGAGTCAACGCGGTTGCCGGCAGCGGCCAGAACTCCCCGCCGACGACGGCGACCGGCATCAGCAGCGCGGCGAAGTTCGTGCCGCAGCGCAGCGAGAAGCGCGAGGGTCGCGCACTGCCGTGCCACGTCTCGCGGAGGCGCCCTTCTTCGAGCGCGGCGATCGCGCGATGCTCGGCACCGTGCAGGAAGAGGGTACGACCGCGGAGGAGCCACCCGAGCAGCGCCGCGGTCGTGATGAACCCCGCGGCGAGACCGACCCAGCTCGGCGCGAAGACGAGCGCGAGCGGCGCGACGATCGCGACCGCGAGGAAGAGGCGCTCGCGCCCGCGCGCGACCCCGGTGCGGCGGAAGAGCGGTGAAAGTGACGCGGCCAGACGAGCGAGACCACGCGCGACCGGAATCGCACGCAGCGCGCGAGGCGGGTGCGGCATCGTGCCTTCCTTCAGGCTGCCGTCAACCCCCGCGAAGGCCCAGTAGCGCTCGCTGACGATGATGACGCCGTCCGCGCGCGCCATCCCGCCGAGCCGCGGCGCGGTCTGGGCGAGATCACCTCGGTCGAGCTCGGCGAGGAGGGCTTTCCGGTCCACCCAGCCATGATCGGCAAAGCGAGGCCGCCCGGCAAGTGCCGGGCGGCCCATTCACTGACCGCTTCGAGTCCTACCGAGGATTTACCAGCGCCCGCGCGAGAAGAAGCCGAGCAGCGCAAGCACCAGGATGACGATGAGGATGATCCAGAGGATGCTCATGCGGTTTGACGCCTCCCTTCGGGGTTTTCGTTGTCGACCTGCTGTCTGTTTCCGTCTGGCGCAAACGGAAACCGGGGCTGGAGGGGTGCGGCGGTGACCCTGTCGGGCACCCGGGTGGCTCGGCTCGACCTTTGACCGTGTCACCGCTTCGACCCCGGATCGTCTCGGCCTTGACGCCCCGGTCCTGTCTAGGGAGGCAACACTGGCAGCGATGCCCGACCTGCTGCTCAGCGAGCTACACGCCCACACCACCTGGAGCGACGGGTACCTCACACTGCCCGAGCTCGTCGACCTCTACGGTCTCAACCAGTTCGACGTCCTCTGCGTCACCGACCACGCCGTCAGGCTCGACGATCCGATGGCTGTCGCGGTCGATTCGTGGACCTGGCCCGCCTACGCCGCCGCCCTCCGCACGGAGGCGGAGCGCGCTCTCCGCGAGTACGGCCTGATCGTCATTGCCGGGCTCGAGCTCTCGGACAACCACGATGATCCCGATCTTTCGGCGCACGTCTTGGCCCTGGGACTCGAGCGCTATGTCTCGATCGACGCGGGCCTCATCGCCGCGCTGGAGGCGGCGAACGACCAGGGAGCAGCAGTCGTCGCCGCCCACCCGTACTCCGGCCTCGATGTGACTCCGCTGCGGCCGACGCGCCGGATCTGGCACGAGCGCGAAGCCCTACGCGGGCTCATCCACCGGTACGAGCTGTTCAACCGGCGGGAGACGTTCGCGTGGATCGCGGCCGAGAATCTGCCCCCCGTCGCGACCGGCGATGTCCACCGCGCCGAACATCTGGCCTCGTGGAAGACTCTGGTCCCGTGCGACCGGGACCCCGCCGCCGTCATCGCCCACCTCCGCTCGCGGGGGCGCGTCTTGCTGACCCCGTTCGCGCCGGAGCGCGCGGCGGAGCAGCCGCTCGCGGCCTGACACACGACCGTCACAAGTCTGTAACCCACGCGGCCCCGCGGATGGGAGAGGATGGCCCGTGGCCCACGCCGATGCGGCTCTCGTAACCGACGAGGCGCGGCTGCTCAACCGGGAGTTGTCCTGGCTGGACTACAACGCTCGAGTTCTCGCTCGTGCGGCTGACCCAGCGCTCCCGCTACTCGAGCGGTCGCGCAACTGTGCGTACTTCTCGTCCAACCTCGACGAGTTCTTCATGGTGCGCGTCGCCGGCCTCATCAGCCAGGAGGAGGCCGGCCTCCTCGTCCGTTCACCCGACGGCAGGACCGCCGCGGAGACGCTTGCCGAGGTTCGCGAGCAGACGCTCGACCTCACCGCGCGCCAGGCAAAGATCTGGAAGCGCGAGCTGCGCCCGGCTCTGGCCGACGCAGGCGTGATCGTCGGGGACGTCGAGGACTGCAACCGCAAGGAGCTCGAGGAGCTCGAGAGGCGCTTCGATCAGGAGGTGTTTCCGATCCTGACGCCGCTCGCAGTCGGGCCGGGACAGCCGTTCCCCTACATCTCCCCGCTCTCGCTCAGCCTCGGGATCTTCGTGCGCGATCCGGAAAACGGCGAAGAGCGTCTCGCGCGCGTGAAGGTGCCCGAGCTTCTACCGCGCTTCCTGTCCGTGGGCGACCGCGGGCTCTTCATCCTGCTCGAGCGGATCATCCGGCACTTTCTGCCCCGGCTGTTCTCGGAGATGGAGATCCTCGAATGCTGCGCGTTCCGCGTCACCCGCGACGCTGACTTCGAAGTCTCCGATGAGGCGGACGACCTGCTCGAAGCCGTTGAGGACGAGCTGCGGCGGCGGCGCTTCGGAGACGTCGTCCGCGTCGAGGTGTCGGGCTCGGTCTCGAGCCGGATGCTGGAACGCCTCGAACGGGGGCTCGGCGTCTCGAGCGACCAGATCTACCTCATCCAGGGCCTGCTCGACCTCGCCGAGCTGCAGCAACTGGTCGAGCTCGACCGGCCCGACTTGAAGGATGAGCGTTGGTACCCCGTTCCGCACCCCCGCTTCGCGTCTGCGGCGGATGTGGACGAGCTGTTCGGGGAGATACGGCGCAGCGACATCCTCGTACACCACCCCTTCGACTCCTTCGCCTCGAGCTTCGAGGCCTTCGTGGTCGCGGCGGCGCGCGATCCGGCGGTTCTGGCGGTCAAGACGGCGCTCTACCGCACCAGCGAGGACTCGCCGGTGGTGCCAGCGCTCGTCGAGGCCGCGGAGCGAGGAAAACAGAGTGTGTCGCTGATCGAGCTGAAGGCGCGCTTCGACGAGTCCCGAAACATCGGCTGGTCGCGCTCGCTCGAGCAGGCGGGAGTCCACGTCGTCTACGGGTTCCCGAATCTCAAGATCCACGCCAAGATGACGCTCGTCGTGCGGCGGGAAGGGGACCAGCTCCGCAGATACGTCCACCTCGGGACCGGCAACTACAACATCCTGACCGCACGAACGTACGAGGACTACGGGTTGTTCACCGCCGATCCCGAGATCGCCGCCGACGTGGCCGATCTCTTCAACCAGCTGACGGGATTCGGGCGACCGCACGCGTTTCGAAAGCTCCTGGTGGCGCCGTTCGGACTGCGCGAGGGCCTGGTCGATCGAATCCGGGAGGTTCGGCAAGCCGCCGAAAGAGGTGAGGAGGCGCGCATCCGGATCAAGGTGAACAACCTCAACGACGAGGAGTTGACCGAGGAGCTCTATCGTGCGTCGCAGGCGGGCGCGAGGATCGACATCGTCGCGCGCAGCATCTGCACGCTTCGCCCCGGCGTGCCGGGCCTGAGCGAAGGCATCCGTGTCCGCAGCATTCTCGGACGCTTCCTCGAACATAGCCGCGTGTTTATCTTCGATGCCGGCGAGAATAGGACGATCCTGATGGGCAGCGCGGATCTGATGCCGAGAAACCTCGATCACCGGATCGAGCTCGTCACACCCGTCGAGGACGGGCGTGCGCAACACGATCTGGTTCGCGCGTTCGACGTCCTGCTCGCGGACAACGCTTCAGCGTGGGAGTTGAGCCCCGAAGGACGCTGGATGAAGCTCCGACCCAAGAAAGGCGATCGCAGCCGGCCCGCGCAGCAGGTCTTTATGCGGAGCGTGCGCGCCCGCGCCCGTCGACGAGCCGCGTCCCGGCCGCGCTGATCTCTTCCCTGCGTCGGCTGTGGCGCGCCCGAGGGGCGACGACCGACACGCCGGTCAGAATCGCCGGTGTGCGGGTGGGGATCGTCGACGTGGGTGCGAACACCGTTCGCCTCCTCGTAGCGTCCGGCGGCGAAGGCTCACTCGTCGCTCTGCGTGAGGAGCGCGTCCAACTCGGGCTCGGCGAGGAGATCGAGCGCTCCGGCCGGATCAGCGACGAGAAGCTCGCTGAGGCTGCCCAGACCGCAAAGGCGCACGTCCGCCGTGCTCGGAAGCTCGGCTGCGCGGCCGTCGACGTTCTGGTCACGTCGCCGGGGCGACAGGCCGAGAACGGACAGGAGCTGGTGTCACGTCTCGCGGCGGCGACCGGTGTCCCGACGCGCGTGCTGACAGCGGAAGAGGAAGGCGAGCTCGCCTGGCGCGGCGCTATGGCTGCTGCGGGGGAGCTTCCGGAGACAGTTGCCGTCTGTGACGTCGGCGGCGGTTCCGCTCAGGTCGCGGTCGGTACGGAAGCCGGCGGCCCGTCGTGGGTGCGCTCGATCGACATCGGCTCGTTGCGACTGGCACGTCGCGCATTTCCGAACGATCCCCCTGACCCGGAAGATGTCGCGCGCGCAAGCAGCATCGTCGCCGCGGAGTTCGCCGAGATCGACCCGCCCCCGCCGCAGGCCGCAATCGCGGTCGGCGGAACCGCTCGTTCACTGCGCAAGGTCGTCGGCGACGAGCTCACCGACGAGACGCTGCTGCTCGCAGTGCGCCGCCTGTCGAAACGATCGTCGCGGAAGACCGCAAAGGAGTACAGCGTCGACGAAGCGCGAGCGCGCACGATGACGGCCGGAGCGCTCATCCTTCTCGAGATCCAACGCCGACTCGCTGTCGGGCTTCGGGTCGGCCGCGGCGGGGTGCGCGAAGGTGCGGCGCTCGCACTGCTCGCCGAGGCCAAAGCGGCAGCTCGCTCTGCTTAGCGCCCCATTGCGCGCACGCGCGCGACGACGGTAACGCCGTCGAGCACCATGACCTCGCCCTTCTTCTGGCTCTCGCCGCACACGGCCTCGCTGAGACCGCCGTGGCAGCTGAGCACGGCAGCCACGCCGTCAAGTGACTTGACGAGTGCAGGGCCGTCCACCAACTGGCGCTCCTCCGACAGCTCGTCGCGGATCTCGATGTCGAGACCACGCGCGTGCGCGAACGGCTCGACCGTCTGGATGCACCGCAACGACGGGCTCGAGAGCAGACGCGTCACCTCGTACTCGGCCAGCAGCTCGACCAACTCGTCCGCCTGCCGCCGACCACGCTCGTCGAGCGGGCGGAGGCGGTCGTCGCGGTCCCACTCTTCACGATCACCGGCCGAGGCGTGACGGACGAGCAGGATCACGGATAGCGCGCGCGGTGGATCAGCTTCAGGCCCAGGCCTTGCGGCCCTCACGCGCGAGCCGCTTCCAGGCGCGCGGAAGCTCGCGGCGGGCCTTGCGCCGACTGGCGGTCGTCCGTTCGGCGAGCCGGCCTGCCGCGAAAGCGGTCTCCATGCTCTTCGTCCGGTCCACGACCCCGCGAATCTTGTCGGCGGCGACGACCGCGTCCTGGTGCGACCCCACCACGTCCTGGAACCGCTTCGCCGCCTTCACGAAGCGGCGCGCTCGCTTGCCCGCGACGGGCTCTGCCAACTCGGCTGCGTAGCGTGCGCGCTTCGCCCGGATGCGCGCGCGGTGGACCTCGTCGGCGCTCGCCTTCGGGCCGAGCCCGCGCGCGGCGCGGCGCAGCTTCTTGAACTCGCAACCGGCGACGGCCTCCAGCGAGAGATCGGCTTGACGCACCGGGGGCGCCTCCACTGCGGCGGTGAGCCGGTCGAGCAGCGTCAGGTAGCGGTCGCCCGACAGTGCGGTGCGCGCCTTCTTCCACGCCCGCCTGCGCTCGGTCTCCAGCAGCTTCAGCACCGGTGCCTCGTCCGGGCCCGCCTCTTTCCGTAGACGGGCGAGCAGAACGTCGAGGTCCCGCGCCGCGGCAAGCTCGCCGGCGACCCAGCGCAGCTCGTCCCGGAGCGCCTCCAGCCAGTCCTCGTCGAAGAGCGCGCCCGTGCTCTTGAGCACGCTGCGCACTCGGCGGGCCGCCACTCTGAAGTCGTGAACCGCGTCCGGATCGTCGCCCGAACGGATCAGCGGGTCGGTGCGCTCGATCTCGGCCACCTGCGTCTTCAGATACGCGCGGACGTGCTCGATCGCCGGGGCCCGCCCTCGCATGCGCTTCTCGCGAGTAGGCCTGACGGTGTCGCGCAGCGCTGTGTCCAGATTCGCGTAGCTGCGCAGCACATGCTGCCCCTCGAGCAAGGCCACGTCCTTCGTGCCCGTGCGCAGCCGTACGACCTCCTCGAGCTTCCTGCCTCGCAAAGGAGCAGTAAGCCGCCGCGCCAGATCCTCCGGCAGCGTCGTGGGACCGCCCAGCGCTGAGACGACCTCGCCGCCGATTTCGGCTTCCCAGAGACCGGTGCCGTTCCTCAGACGGCGTCGCAGCGCGATCTGCGCCCTCGCCAGGCGTCGATCCGTCGTGTCGTGATAGGTCGCGACAAACACGTCAGACGAGCCGTTGTCGGATGACTCGATGGTCGAAGCTTCGTCGGCCATGCCCGGCCGATCCTAGCTTCGCGCCGCCCGAAGGAGGAGCGTTCACCACTCCGACACGAATCGTCTGCCGGCGCGCGGTCACGTGATCGTCACCGTCTGCTCACCGAACCGCTACCCACCGAGCGATGCGGGTTGCCCACGCTCACAGCGTGAAATTCGCCGTCATCGCGCATCAGGTCACGGAGACGAACCTCGCCCTTGCCCGCCTTGGCTGGCGAGGCGCGAGCTCGTACCTTCTCTCGCCGCGCGACGCGCTGCTCAAGCTCGGTCCAGGCGACGTCGCATTAAACCGCCTCGACGTGTCGCCTGATCTCGACGGCGTCGAAGACGGGATCTGGATCGTGAACCAGCTCGAGGCACAACGGGTTCGCGTGCTCAATCGACCGGCAGCTCTGCTGGCCGCACACGACAAGCTGATCACTGCGCGACTCCTCAAGGCGGCGGGAGTTCCGCACCCACCCACGCAACGCCTGCACTCGACGCCCTCGGCTGACGGGCTTCGCTTTCCACTCGTCGTGAAGCCACGCTTCGGCAGCTGGGGCCGCGACGTCGAGCTCTGCGGAGACCGCAAGGCCCTCCAGGGTTACATCACGCGGATGGTGAAACGTTCCTGGTGGCGCGTCGGTGGTGTCGTGCAGGAGCTCGTTCCGCCACGGGCGAGCGACCTACGCGTAATCGTCTCCGCCGGCGAGATCGTCGGCGCTGCCGCACGCACCGCGGCACCAGGTGAGTGGCGGACCAACGTCGCGCTCGGCGGGCGCAGCGTTTCGGCGGTCCCGCCGCCGGAGGCACGCGAGCTGGCGATCGCGGCGACTCGAGTACTCGGAATCGACCTCGCCGGAGTCGACCTGCTTCCTGACGGGGACGGCTGGGTCGTGCTCGAGGTCAACGGCGCAGTCGACGTGAGAGAGCACTACACGCTCGCATCGAATGTCTTTGCCGCCGCGCTCGAGTCACTCGAGCGAGCTCAAGGCCACCCGCTGCTCCTGGCCTAGATGATTGATGCTGCGGGGCCGTGTCCGGTGCCAGGCACGTGACACGTCTGCTCGAGCCCGGTCCACAGGCAGGCCGAAGTGACCGCAGCCGCCTGCCCCAAAACGACGACTCTCACGCCACGGCCGACAGGCAATTCTCGCAAATCGCAGACGTACTGGCGGTCGTCCATCTCATCTGCGTAAAAGAAGTCACACAGCCTTAACCGAAGACAGGTCTCCATCAGCCACTCGAGACATGCCCGCCCGTCACACGGCCCGGGACAGGAGCTTGTCTCAAAACGAGCGTGTGAGGATGATGATCATGCCGAGGTGGAGGAAGGCGAGGTAGTTGTCGGCTTTGCGGTCGCGGCGGGTGCCGATGCGGCGCAGTGCTTTCAGCCAGGCGT
>Ga0184632_10000065_pt1 | contig 30431 bp, 26 predicted proteins | sample PLM31_50_b1_FD_133153 | JGI IMG/M metagenome (GOLD analysis project Ga0184632, IMG submission 133153) | Groundwater sediment microbial communities from an aquifer in East River, Colorado, USA - PLM3-1_50_b1 | ecosystem: Environmental > Terrestrial > Soil > Riparian zone | place: USA: East... | reverse complement strand
TCGACCTGACGACGCTCGAGGGCTCCGACACGCCAGGGAAGATCGTCGCCATGTGCGCCAAGGCCGTTCGTCCCGACCCCACCGACCCTTCCATCCCCTCGGTGGCCGCCGTCTGCATCTACCCGGCGCTGGTTCCCGTGGCAGTGGGCCAACTGAAGGGGACAGGTGTTCGCGTGGCCTCGGTCGCGGGTTCCTTCCCAAGCGGCCTGGGCCCATTGGAGACCCGCCTGGCCGAGATCGGGGCCGCGGTGCGGATGGGGGCCCAAGAGATCGACATCGTCCTCAATCGTTCGGCGTTCCTGGCCGGCAATTATCGGCAGGCCTTCGAGGAGATCGAAGCGTCGAAGGAAGCATGTGGTGAGGCGCATCTGAAGACAATCCTCGAGACCGGCGAGCTCGGCTCGTACGACCAGGTTCGGCGCGCTTCCGTACTCGCGATGGCGGCCGGTACGGACTTCATCAAGACGTCGACCGGGAAGATCGCCGTCGGCGCCACTCTCCCTTCGGCCCTTTGCATGATGGAGGCCGCCCGCGACTTCTTCCACGAGACCGGCAAGCGCGTGGGGGTCAAGGTGGCTGGAGGGGTTCGCCAGGCCAAGCAAGCGATCCAGTACCTGGTCCTGCTCCACGAGACGCTTGGCCGGGAGTGGATGACCCCCGAGCTCTTCCGGATAGGGGCCTCGACACTCTTGAACGACATGTTGATGCAGATCAAGAAGGAGCGCTCGGGCGCCTATCAGGGTCCCGACTACTTCACGATCGACTGATCGGGGGAGCCACATTGACCGACAAGCTCGAACGCCGGACTGAGGCCAGGCCGGTGCGGACCGTGCCCTGGGAGTACGCATCGGCACCCGAGTCCCGAGACATAGTGTCGATCGCCGAGCGATACGGCCTTTTCATCGGGGGCAAGTTCGTCGAACCGAGGAGCGGTCGGTATTTCGAGACGATCAACCCCTCGAACGAGGAGACGCTGGCCGAGGTGGCCGATGCGGGCCCCGAGGATGTCGACCTCGCCGTGACGGCGGCCGGGAAGGCATGGGAGTCGAGCTGGCGGGAACTTCCGGGGAAGGAGCGGGCCAAATACCTCTACCGGATCGCGCGCGAGCTTCAGGAGCGCAGCCGGGAGTTCGCGGTGCTCGAGTCGATCGACGGTGGCAAGCCGATAAAGGAGTCGCGGGACGTGGACCTGCCGCTGGCGGCCGCCCATTTCTTCTACTACGCGGGATGGGCGGACAAGCTGGATTATGCATTCCCCCACCGGGTGGGTCGTCCACTCGGCGTCGCGGGACAAATCATCCCCTGGAACTTCCCGTTGCTTATGGCCGCCTGGAAGCTCGCGCCGGCTCTGGCGACGGGCAACACAGCCGTGCTCAAGCCAGCCGAGACCACGCCACTGACCGCGCTTCTCCTCGCGGATGTCTTGCAGGAGGCCGACCTTCCACCCGGCGTGGCGAACGTTCTGACCGGAGCGGGGGAGACCGGTGCCGCTCTCGTGAAGCACCCCGGCGTGGCCAAGGTGGCCTTCACGGGTTCCACGGAGGTAGGCAAGCTGATCCGAAGGGCGGTCGCTGGGACGGGCAAGAGGCTCACCCTTGAGCTGGGCGGGAAGGCGGCAAACATCGTCTTCGAGGATGCTCCTATCGACCAGGCGGTCGAGGGCATAGTCAACGGCATCTACTTCAACCAGGGCCACGTCTGCTGCGCCGGATCCCGGCTGCTCGTTCAGGAATCGGTGTTCGAGCCGGTCCTCGAGAAGCTGAAGGAGCGGCTCCAGACCCTTCGCGTCGGCGATCCCTTGGACAAGAACACGGATGTCGGCGCAATCAACTCGCGGCAGCAGCTGGACAAGATCGAGGAGCTCGTCGAGTCAGGTGTGGAGGAGGGCGCCGAGATATACCAGCCCGACTGCGCGCTGCCCGAGCGTGGATTCTGGTTCAGACCCACACTGTTCACGGGCGTCAGCCAGTCCCACCGGATAGCCCGGGAAGAGATCTTCGGCCCTGTGCTCTCGATCCTTACGTTTCGGACGCCGGAGGAGGCCCTGGAGAAGGCGAACAACACCCCGTATGGGCTGTCGGCCGGAGTGTGGACGGAGAAGGGCTCCCGGATCCTGTGGATGGCCCAGCGCCTGCGCGCCGGCGTTATATGGGCGAATACGTACAACCGGTTCGATCCGGCCTCTCCGTTCGGGGGATACAAGGAGAGCGGGTTCGGCCGGGAAGGCGGCATGCATGGCCTGGAGCCCTACCTCGAGTTTGCCGAAGCGAACGGGGGGCGGCGATGACGGCGGGCCGGCTCGACGTTCGCAAGACCTACAAGCTCTACATCGGTGGAGCGTTCCCCAGGTCCGAGTCGGGCCGATCCTATCCGGTGACGGACCGGCGCGGAGAGGTCCTGGCCCGCCCTGCCCGGGCCTCACGAAAGGATCTCCGCGACGCGGTACGTGCGGCTCGGACTGCATGGCCGGGGTGGTCAGGGGCGACCGCCTACAACCGTGGGCAGGTGCTCTACCGCGTAGCCGAGCTGATGGAGGGCCGGCGCGAGCAGTTCATCGGCGAGCTCACGGCCCTCGGCGCGTCCAAGCCCGGTCGGGAGGTGGACGCAGCAGTCGACCGGTGGGTCTGGTACGCGGGGTGGTCGGACAAGGTGCACCACGTCATCGGGACGGTCAACCCGGTGGCAGGGCCCTACTTCAACTTCACCTTCCCCGAGCCGATGGGGGTCGTCGGGGTGGTTGCCCCGGAGGAACCCTCGCTGCTCGGCCTGGTCTCCAGGCTCGCGCCGGTCATAGTGGGCGGCAACACGGCGGTCGTCCTGGCTTCTGAGGCGAAGCCCCTCCCATCGGTGACGCTCTGCGAGGTGCTCGCCACCTCGGACGTGCCGGGTGGCGTGGTCAACGTCTTGACCGGTCACAAGAAGGAGCTGATCCCCTGGCTCGCGTCCCACATGGACGTAAACGCCATCGACCTGGCCGGCGTCCCGCAACACCTGCTTGCGGAGGTGGAGGCGGCGGCTCCCGCCAACGTCAAACGCACGATCCGAGACGGCATTCGCGACCATTTCGACGACGCAGCCCAGAGCGTGTACCAGGTGACGGCCTTCATGGAGATGAAGACGGTCTGGCATCCGATGGGGGCATGACCGGTACGCCGGACGACCAACGCCAGTTTTTCGAGGAGAACGGCTTCCTCCACGTCCCCTCCGTGTTCACCCCCGAGGAGACCGACGAGCTGGCGAGCGACCTGGACCGGCTGATCCAGGAGTGGAGTTTCGAGGCCGCCTGGGAGGGCCCCTGGCGAGCGGCCATCCTGGACGCCGATTTGGTGGACAAGGTGAAGCTGTCCGCGCTCCACGACCTCCAGCTCTACTCGGCCGCTTGGGCGAGAGCTGTCGTCAATCCTCGACTGGCCGAGCTCCTGTCGAACCTACTGGGGCCTGTCGTCGAGTTCCACCACTCGACGATGCACGTCAAGCCGCCTGAGCGAGGGGCTCCCTTCCCCATGCACCAGGACCACCCCTTCTATCCGCACGCCGACGGCCGGTACGCTGACGTCCTGGTGCACCTGGACGACACCTCGCATGAAAACGGCGAGATCCGCTTCCTGCCGGGCTCCCATCGGTCTGGCCCGCTGGAGCACATCTTGCAGGGACCCGACGGCGAACCTTCAGCCCCTCACCTCCCCTTGTATCGCTACCGATTGGAGGACACGGTCCCAGTGCCTGCGTCTGCAGGCGACGTCGTGTGCTTCAGCATCTACACTATCCACGGCTCCTACCCGAACCGTAGCGGCACCCCCCGCCGCCTGGTCCGGATGGGCTTTCGGGCCGCGGACAATCCGCAGCTTGGAGGCCAGTCCCACGGTCGCCCGGGTTTGATCGTCAGGGGCCTGCGAGAGCGAGCCGAGGGGGCCTTTCCCTTCCCGGTCTGAGCCCCTAGCCAACTTCCAGCGCGAAGTCGTCCACTAGGAAGGCGGTGCGAAGGATGCTGTCCTCCTTGCCCGTCAGGACGATAACGACGGCCTGGCCTCGCAGATCGGACAGGTCGTACTGCCGGAGCGAGTAGCCCGAGGCCTTGTCGCTGTTGGAGAACGTGTCGATCGTCCGCAGCAGGACGCCGGTCGGGCTTCTCGCCTCCACCGTCAGTTTGTCCCATTCGCCGAACCCTTCGATCGAGTCGATGTGCAGCCAGAAGGAGAGTTCGGCCGTCAGCGCGCCGGCCGGGATCACGACCTGCTGGGATATGGAGTCGGTGTGGGCCGCACCGTACCCGTTCAGCTTCGCCTTGAAGGTCCCGGTGTGAGCGGGTTGCGCGGGATCATTGGAGATCACCCCCGGAGAGGCTGACCAGGCTGCGCCGCCCTCGAACCCCGGGTCCAGTAGGAGCTGCGCGGCCGCCTGATTCGCCACGGAAACGGCGATCGGAGTTGAGCTCCAGACGTTTCCCGCTGTGTCGTAGGCCTTCGATCGCAGGACGTGGGCCGGCCCCATCTCGGCCGATGTCACCCAGGGGAAGGCGATCGTCCCGGTACCGTTGACCGCAGCCCGCAAGGCTCCATCCACGTAGAGCTCCAGCCGAGCCACCCCGTCGTCGTCGGATGCCGTCGCCGAAACCTCGACGGACCCCGACACGAGGGCGCCGCTCTCCGGGGATGTGACCTGAGTAGAGGGCGGCGTGGCATCGCCGCCTCCCGGCGTCGTTGCGGTGACCGAGACGTCGTCGAGCAAGAACGTGGTGGGTAGCGAGAAGTCGGTTGTGGAGCGGAAGGCGATCTGGAGGGCCTCTCCCGCGAAGCCGGCCAGATCGATCGGTCCGATCTGCACATAGGCGGCCGAAGCCTCCCGGTCGTCCAGAGACCTCGAGGCCAGGACGTTTCCTCCGGCGTCACGGATCTCGGCGTGCATGAAGTCGAACGGGCCCGAGCCGGGAAGCTCTTCCGTTACCACGCTGGCCCAAAATGTGAAAGAGGCCTTGGTCGCTGCCTGAGGGATGAAGACCGTCTGGGCGAGCTCGTCTGCGGCGAGGTTCCGGCTCCCCAGGCTGCCGTAACCCACCCCCGTCCTGGGATGCGCCGCATCCGCCGGGGTGAGGTCGTGTCCCGCCGGACTAGCTGACGTCGTCCAACCCAGCCCCGGTCCCTCCGGCGAAGGATCGGGCTCGAACGCGCCGTCTACCAGGAGCTCCGCCGTCCTTGTCGCCGGCGGCGGGTGGAAGAGTATGTCGAGGACAGGGTGCAGCTCGATACCGTTTGGGGCCACCCCCGTCTGTCCATGGATGAAGTCGAAGAATCCGACACCAGTGACCCGCACGGGGATGGAGGCGGTCTTGAAGCTCGATGTCGCGTGGAGCGCGGCATCGAACTCGTCGCGGGCGTTGGCGTTCCCCTCGGCGAACGGGCTGCCCTGTCCTACACAGTCGGGGTGCGCGATCTCCACGATCATCGTGTTCTGAGCCGAGTCTGTGAGAACGAGGTGGTAGTCCGAATCGTCCTCGCGCTTGTAGCCGGTGAGGACGGCATCCACCCGCCAGACCTTGGTCTCAACCGGGGACACGCGACTGGTCTTCGGTATCGGATCTGGGGGGATCTTCGAGATGAGATCCGAGACCGTGGTCGGGGTGACGGACCCGAGATTGACCAAGTCCGCATCCTGGTCGGTCCCGGTCTTGACCGACCAGCGTTCCTTGCCGCAGTGCACCGAGGCGAGGGCGGGGGCGGTCCCCGCATTGGCGACCAGCTGAACGGACAATGCGGCGAGCATCAACAGCCGCACGAGCCGACCCACGACCGATGGTCTCACGGTTGATCCTTCGTCCCTTATGTCGTTTGTACCAGCCCTGGTGTCCCGAGTCCAGACCCGGACGCCTCTGTGGAGATTTCGTCGCGCCGGGTGATCGGCTGGCCTGCCGGGGAGGGACCCGGCAGTACCATCTGGACCAATGCCCCTCTACAAGGAACAAGGAATAGTCCTGCGCTCGATCAAGCTCGGTGAGGCCGACAAGATCGTCTCCATCCTCACCCAGGGCTCCGGAAAGATCCGCGCCGTGGCCAAGGGCATCCGGCGTACGCAGAGCAAGTTCGGGGCACGGCTGGAGCCATTCACACATGTCTCGCTTCTTCTGTACCGCGGGCGGTCCCTGGACACGATCACCCAGGCCGAGATCGTCTCTCCCTTCCGGCGTGCTCGGAACGAGTTCGCGTTGATCGCGTCGGGGGAGACCATGCTCGAGGCGGTGGACCGCGTGACCGAGGAGCACGAACGGAACGTCCGCTTGTTCCTCCTGCTCCTGTCCGGGCTACGCGCGCTAGAGGCTGGCCCACGCGACCCCGCTGCCCTGGCCGAATGCTTCCTACTGAAAGTCCTCTCGCTCTCGGGGTTCCACCCCAGCCTCTCGGCGTGCGCCTCATGCGGGCGGCCCGGGCCTCACGCATGGTTCTCAGCCGGCCAGGGCGGGTTGGTGTGCGAGGGATGCGCGCAGAACGATGCCGGCCGGGTCTCGGCGCCCGCGGTCAAGTGGCTTGGAGCCTTGGCCGATGTGAGCCTCGAGGGTGCAGGAGACATGACACCCCAGGTCCAGGTGAGAAGAGAGGCCAGAGCGATGTTGTACGGCTTCGCCGAATACCACTTCGAGCGGCGTATGCGGAGCTTCGCCCTGCTGTCAAGACAGCCGGATCCGGCCCTCGAGCCCGTAGCGCGATGAGCAGCTACCTGTCCGACCTCGATCTCTCGAAGCTGCCGAGGCATGTGGCAATCGTCATGGACGGCAACGGTAGGTGGGCCAAGCAGCGTGGTCTCCAGCGGACCGAAGGCCACGCCGCCGGCGAGGAGGCTCTGTTCGACGTGGTCGACGGCGCCATAGACATCGGCCTCGAGTGGCTGACCGTCTTTGCGTTCTCGACCGAGAACTGGAAACGTCCGCCCCAGGAGGTCCGTTACCTGATGGGCTTCAACCGCCGCCTCCTCAGGCGCCGCCGCGACGAACTCCACGAGCGAAACGTCCGCATCCGCTACACCGGACGCGTGGACCGGCGCGTGCCCGGTTCGGTGACCAAGGACATGGAGGCCGCCGTCCAGCTCACCAGACACAACACGGGCACCAACTTCACGGTCGCCTTCAACTACGGAGGCCGAACCGAGATCGTCGACGCCGTCAAGAGGCTGCTGGAGGACCACGACAGGGGAAGATTGAAAGGTGAGCGGATCACGCCCGACTCCATCACCTCCCGCCTCTACCATCCCGAGATGCCAGACCCCGACCTCCTGATCCGGACGGGCGGCGAGATGCGTATCTCGAATTTCCTGCTGTGGCAGGCGGCCTACACCGAGCTCTGGTTCACACCTGTGTACTGGCCCGACTTCAACCGCGAACAGCTCTATGAAGCGATCCGGGACTACCAGAAGCGCGATCGCCGCTTCGGCCGCGTCGTGGAGGACGAGTAGCCCGCGCGCGAGTCGGACCTTCCGTCCTATGATGCTTGTGACTCATGCTCCACTACTTCGCCTACGGGTCGAACATGGACCCTCGGCACATGGCGGAACGCGTGCCGGGCGCTCGAAAAGTGGGGCCCGGACGGCTTGACGGGTTCCGCCTGGAGTTCAACGTCTACTCCACGGAATGGAACGGTGGCGCCGCGAACCTGGAGCTCGACAGGGATTCGCACGTGTGGGGCGTCATCTGGGAGATCCCAGAGGAGCAGGCCGGAGGTCTGGACGCCTTCCAGGGCCATCCGACCTTCTTCCGGCGGGAGGACGTGGTGGTCGAGGGCCCGTCCGGCGCGACCATCGCGTGGACGTACCGAGTCGCCCACCAGCAGGGGTCTTACGTCCGCCCCACGGACGCATATCTCAGGCTGATCTATTCGGCCATCAGGGTCCAGGGGCTTCCTCCGGAGGCCATGGACCTGGTCGACCGGGCCGCGCGCCCGCCCAAGCCCTCGATATCCACTTAGGCGCGCAGGGGAGGGGCGGCCTCTCTCCTTCGGCTATCATGGCCGGCACGCCAGCGGCCGCAGCCAGCGGCCGGGAAAGGATCCCACCCGTGGCAGATTTGATGGACGCCCTGACCTCCCTGGCCAAGCGTCGTGGGATCGTCTTTCCCTCCAGCGAGATCTACGGTGGCCTCCGTTCGTCATGGGACTACGGCCCGCTGGGCGTCGAGCTCAAAAACAACGTCAAACGCGCCTGGTGGCGCTCGATGGTGCAGCTTCGGGACGACGTTGTCGGCCTGGACGCCGCCATCATCATGTCGCCTCGGGTATGGGAGGCCAGCGGCCACGTCGCGGGTTTCTCCGATCCTTTGGTGGAGTGCCTTAGCTGCCACCAACGATTCCGCGAGGACCATCTCACGGTGGATCAGGACCGGGGGGCCGTCTGCCCGAACTGTGGCAACAACCAGTTCACGGAGCCTCGGCAGTTCAACCTGATGTTCAAGACGCATTTGGGGCCTGTCGAGGACGAGTCCTCGGTGGCCTATCTCAGGCCCGAGACAGCTCAGGGGATGTTCGTCGATTACAGGACCGTCCAGCAGGCATCCAGGCTGAAGGTCCCGTTCGGAATCGCCCAGGTAGGCAAGTCCTTCCGCAATGAGATCACGCCTTCCAACTTCATCTTTCGGACCAGGGAGTTCGAGCAGATGGAGATGGAGTTCTTCGTTGAGCCTGGGAGCGACGAACGCTGGTTCGAGTACTGGCTGCAGGCGCGGCTGGACTGGTTCCTGGAACTGGGGGTGCGAAGGGAGAGTCTGCGTCTCCGGCCACACGAGGCCGAGGAGCTTGCCCATTACGCGAAGGCAGCCACCGACATCGAGTACGAGTTCCCCTTCGGCTGGGCCGAGTTGGAGGGTGTGGCCAACAGGCAGGACTTCGATCTCCGTCAGCACCAGGAGTTCTCCGGCGAGGACCTCACGTATTACGACCAGGAGAACGACAGACGCTACCTTCCCTTCGTGGTGGAGCCGGCCCTCGGCGTCGAGAGGGCGGTACTGGTGTTCCTGCTGGACGCCTACCGCGTGGACGAAGCGCCCAGCGCCAAGGGCGAGATGGAGAAGCGCACGATGCTCGCCCTGCACAGGAGCCTTGCTCCCATCAAGGTCGCCGTGCTGCCGCTGTCCCGCAACGAGGCGCTCGTGCCGGAGGCGAAGCGCGTCCACGACCTGGTCAAGGGTCGCTGGATGACCTCATACGACGACGCCGGAGCGATCGGGCGCAGGTATCGGCGGCAGGACGAGGTCGGCACGCCCTTCTGCGTCACCGTTGACTTCGATTCCATAAACGACAGGGCGGTGACGGTACGGGATCGCGACACGATGGCCCAGGACCGGGTCTCGATCGACAAGCTCGTCGACTTCCTGGAGGGGAAGCTCTCATGAAAACCCGGCGGCCTCCAGGGGGTCCGGCTCCAATCTCGCCCCTCTCGGAAAAGCCGACAGAGATGGGCGTGAGGGTATCCTCCTCCTCGCCGTTCAGGGTCACGCCCTTCGGTGTGTTCGTCGGAGCGTTCCTGCTCCTCCTCGGCGCCGTCGTCGCGATCGCGATAGCCCAGTTCTGGGCCAAGCCGCTGGCGACTTGGATATCGATCTGCTACTCGGGCGGGGCGGTGCTGTGCACGGTGGTCGCGATCGTCATGCGCCCTCGCCTGTGAACCCCCGTGATCAGGAACCCGGCCGGCTCGTGTTCGCTACCTCGCGCCTCACGCCAGGGGATCCGGGCGGGCTGAGCGAGCCGAGGATCTTCAGAGTGTCCTCTCCCGTGTTCTCCAGGGAGTGCCGTGTGCCCGGAGGAAGGAAGACGCTCGAGCCCTCAACGATCGGCATAGGCGTTCCCTCCATGTGGGCGATGCCCTCGCCCTCCAGCACATAGATGGCCTCTTCATAGGCATGTGTGTGCGCGGGCGCCTTGCTCTTCTCTATGAAACCCACGAATTTGGTGACGTGATGAGCGCCGTGTTCGCTGTCGATCAGCACCTTGAAGTACCGATCCTCTCCGGCGGGGATGGCCGGCTGATCCTCCTCGCGCACAAGCACGAGCCGGTTTCGACGCGAGACGGAACGTGGCGGAGGCCCTCCTCGAGATGGAGGTGGTGACAGGATCACGATGAGCCTCAGTTCGTCACGGCCCTCCCTTGCCAGCACGAACGTCGTCGCCTGGGGTATGAAAAGGGCCATCCCGGGGGCCAGTTCGGCTTCGGTGCCCTCCACCGAGACCCAGCCCGTTCCTTCGGCGCAGTACATGGTGGTCTCGCTGCCGTCGTTCCTTGTTACCAGACTCTCGTCGGAGCCGATTCGCATGACGGTCTGTTCCAGGTGGATCGCGCCCAGGCGAGGATCGATGGGGACCTTCAGCCCGCCTTTGGCAAGGTGCAGCGAGCGCTCTGGAGCTTCCGTGTCGTGGACCACTAGGGCCCGTGCTGGTTGCGTGCTCACTCTTGATCCCTCGCCTGGCTCAACCGCGGTGCCTTCCGGGGCCGCGGTCCAACGTCCCATATCGTGTCATCGGAAGGAGCAGCCCCGTTCGTTAGCCGTTAAGGCAGGTACGGGTCGGGCGGGCCCTCACGGACGGCGGATAGACTGTGAGGCAATTCACCGTTTCGGAGGATGAGTCCATGCCGCTCCGCGAGACCCCGAAGTTCGTCTACGACTTCCACGAAGGTAACAAGGACATGAAAGACCTGCTCGGCGGGAAAGGAGCCAACCTCGCCGAGATGACGAACATGGGGCTTCCGGTCCCACCTGGGTTCATCATTTCGACCGAGGCGTGCCTCAAGTACCTAGAGCGGAGCCTGATGCCGGACGGTTTGGTCGAGGAGGTCCAGGAGCATCTGGCCGGGCTCGAGACAACCATGGGGAAGACGCTGGGCGACCCGGAGAGCCCGCTCCTGGTCTCGGTCCGGTCGGGGGCCAAGTTCTCGATGCCGGGAATGATGGACACGGTCCTCAATCTGGGTCTGAACGACGTCTCCGTCCAAGGGCTCGCCGGGCAGACCGGGAACGAGCGTTTCGCGTGGGATGCCTATCGGCGCTTCGTCCAGATGTTCGGCAAGATCGTCCTGGACATCCCGGCAGACCGGTTCGAGGAGTTGCTGGATGCGGCCAAGGAGCGAAAGGGTCCGGGAGCGAAGGACACCGACCTCTCCGCGGAGGATCTCCGTGCGCTAACGGGGCAGTTCAAGGCCATCGTTAGGAAGGAGACGGGCGAGGACTTCCCTGAGTCGCCGGGCCAACAGCTCGAGAAGGCGATCGAGGCTGTATTCCGTTCATGGAATGGGGCCCGAGCCATCGCTTACCGACGGCAGAACAAGATCTCCGACGACCTGGGCACCGCGGTGAACGTGGTCGCGATGGTATTCGGAAATATGGGGGAGGACTCCGGAACGGGCGTCGCGTTCACGCGGGACCCCGCGACAGGGGAACGCGTGCCTTACGGCGACTACCTCCCCAACGCGCAGGGCGAGGACGTTGTGGCCGGCATACGCAACACCCTGAAGTTGACCGAGCTGGCCACGCTGGACCCGACCTCGTGGGATGGGCTCCGGAAGGGGATGGAGACTCTAGAGAACCACTACCGCGACATGTGTGACATCGAGTTCACGATCGAACGCGGGAAGCTCTGGTTCCTACAGACACGGGTCGGGAAGCGCACGTCTTTCGCCGAGTGGGTCATGGCGTACGACATGTGGGAGGAGGGTTTGATCTCGCAGGAGGAGGGCCTGCTGAGGTTGGACCCGAACCGCCTGGAGCAGCTGTTCAAACCCGTGATCAGGCCGGATCTGAAGACGGCGGAACGGCCGGCCACGCGTGGACTGAATGCCTCTCCGGGTGCGGCCGTGGGACGCGTGGTCTTCACGGCCGACGCCGCGCGCGACTGGGCCGAGCGTGGAGAGAGGGTGATCCTGGTTCGTCGTGAGACCACTCCCGACGACTATCACGGGATGATCAAGTCCCAGGGCATCCTCACCTCCGCGGGTGGGACCAACTCCCACGCTGCGGTAGTGGCGCGTGGAGAAGGGATTCCCGCTGTGTGCGGTGCCGACGAGATCCGCCTGGAGCGAGGCGCCCGGGCGTTCGAGGTGGATGGATCCAGGGTGGAGGAGGGCGACTGGGTCACGATCGACGGTACCGATGGGACCGTCTACCTGGCGCGGTTGGAGCTGGACGATCCGCCTCTGGCTCGCGCGGTGAAGGGCGACTCCGCTGCACGTGAAGAGAAGATCTGGAAGGCCTTCGAGGCGTTCATGCGTCGGGCCGACGAGGTGCGGCGACTCCGCGTCAGGGCGAACGCCGACACACCGGATCAGTCGGCCAATGCCCGCGCGCGCGGAGCCGAGGGCATCGGGCTCTGCCGGACCGAGCACATGTTCCTGGGCGAGGAGCGTGTTGCCGCTGTCCGCAAGATGATCTTCGCGGATACCTCGGATCAAGAGCAGGAGGCCTACGACGCACTCCTTCCTCTTCAGCGGGGCGACTTCGTGGGGATCTTCGAAGCAATGGATGGGCTGCCCGTCACGGTAAGGCTTCTGGACCCGCCGCTGCACGAGTTCCTACCCAACCACGTGGACCTGGCGGTTGCCGTGGCCGTTGCAGAGGAGCGCGGCGACGGCGAGGTCGTGCTCAGGGACGAGAAGCTGCCACTGGAAGAGGCTCGAGGGGTCCTGCGCAAGGTCGAGGAGCTGCACGAAGCCAACCCAATGCTGGGCTTGCGAGGGGTTCGCCTGGGGATCGTCAAGCCGGGGCTCTACGCGATGCAGGTCCGAGCTATCGTTCTTGCGGCGTGTGACCGGGTTGCAGCCGGCGGACATCCTGAGGTGGAGATCATGATCCCCCTCGTGGCGACGCAGGAGGAGCTTCGCCAGATGCGTGATGAGCTGGAGCCCGTTGCTCATGCGGTGCTGGCCGAGAGGGGCGTGTCGCTTCACGTCGCGTTCGGGACCATGATCGAGCTCCCCCGCGCGGCCGCCGTCGCCGGCGAGATCGCGGGTGTGGCCGACTTCTTCTCCTTTGGCACCAACGACCTCACACAGACCGCGTTCGGCTTCTCCCGCGACGACATAGGCAAGTTCCTCGGCATGTACGAGGAGCGCAAGCTGGTGCCCGCCAACCCCTTCGTGACGATCGACAAGCCCGGGGTTGGTGAATTGATGCGTATGGCGGTCGAGCGCGGCCGTGAGGCCAATCCGGCGTTGCATCTGGGGATCTGCGGGGAGCACGGGGGCGATCCCGCTTCCGTCGTGTTCTGCCACCAGATCGGGCTGGACTACGTGTCCTGTTCACCGTTCCGAGTCGAGACGGCTCGCCTCGCGGCCGGACAGGCGGCGCTGGGGGAGAGCGACCAGGCCTCGAAGTAGCAGAAGCCGGAGCATCCTCCTTTTGGGGGCACAGATTTCCCCCGATCCGGGGATTGGAACGTACGTTCGGTCCTCTTATCCTGTGGCCTCAGACCGCGCTACCTCCTCGGCCGGCCTCGCCTTCCCGAGTGGATCTGGGTCCTTCCCCAGCTCGTTCCTTCCCGAGGAGGTGCGCCGTGAAGAGGCGATGGAAAGCGGTCTGGGCTGCGGCGGCAGCCCTGGCAATCGTGAACGGCCTGATCGGTCCCATCGGGGCGTCGTGGGCCGACGCTCGAATCGCGAGCATCCTCCCTCCCACCAACACAGTGAGCCGATACATGGCCACCGCCAGCACCACGGTTCACTATGACCTGGGATGCGCCAGAGCTCACACGAAGGTGTCCGGCGCGCTTGCGCTCCTCTACGGGATGCCCGTCCTGGTGAACGGCAAGTACGGGGCGAGCCTGTTCTCTGGGCCCGACTCCGCGACCACGAAGATAGCCTCGGCCGCAAAGGAGTTCGTCCGCGGTTACTACGAGTGCTCGGACGATTGGGCACCTACCGCCACGTATATCTACGTCGCGTTCTCGACCTCCAACTATGGATCGCGTGTCAGCTTCGCGCACGGGGCCGCCTGGGCCAACATGATCGACGACATCGCGGCCTACGCGGACGGCAACGGCTACTCCACGAAGGTGCACGTGCGGGGCGGCAGCGACATGGAGCCTTCGTGGAACTCGGACACGATCACGCGCTCTTGGGTCGATGGTTACGCGAGCACGTACACGAAGCTTCTGTACAACGTCGGGTCGGCGGACGGCTGTCCACAGACAGGGACCGGCGGGACCGATGGAAGCTGTAACAACGGATGGAAGCAGTCGGACGTCTTCTATGTCTCGTGGGGAGCCGACCCTTCGGTACCCGTCCCCGAGATCTATGCCACGTCCGGCGCGAACGCCAAGCAGTGGCAGAAGATCAAGCTCTATGGGGTGGTGAGCGAGGACCGGACCATGATCATCGTGGGATCGCTCACGCAGTGGAATGCGTGCCGGGAGACCGGCCCTTGCAACGGCACTGACAACGAGCCGTCCGAGGGTTGGCAGCAGCTCTACGACCAGCTCAACTCGGACGTGAAGACGGCCCAGGGGTTGAGCTTCTCCACCGACATGTCCTGGGAGAAATGACCATGAACACTTATCGAAACTCTCATCGGCGAGGCCGCCGCATCTTCATCCGGTTGGCTCTGGGGCTCGTCGCGCTCGGACTGGTGGGCGGGGGCGCGTATGCGTCCCTGGCATTGGCCGGACGGCCCTTCAGCAACAGGATCCGCGAGCTGCCGATCGAGTCTCTCCTGCCCGGTGATCCCAAACGAGAGGCGATCCTGAAGGAGGAAGCCACCATCGATCGCCTGCGCGGGCAGGCCCCGCCTTCACCCGCTGGCTCCCCGGCCGAATCCTGGGACCCAGACGTCGAGGGCGGAATCGATGAGTCCGGGGAGAGCCCGTATCCAGGACGAGAAGGGCTCGTGATCACAAATGCCTGGCACAGCGGCCTGACGGACGCGGGCAAGCTCACGCATGTTTACGCCTGCCTCGAGGACGGGACCGGCCTGGTCGTCTTTGCCCTCTCGGACCTCCAGAGTGGACTTGAGGAAGTCCACAAAGAGTATCGGTTGCCTGCCCGGTCGGGGGCGCCGCGCATCACGGCGGCGACAGGTTCAGTCGTGGAGATCCGAACCTCAATCGGCCGGCTCTTCGAGTTCGACGTGGAAAGGAGGGTGCTGTCCCCGGCGGACGGAAGGTGATTGCGGGTGGGGGAGGGTGGTTGGTGGCCGTACGATGCTAGATTCGGATCGTGGCATTCCTCCGCCGCCACCCCCTCCTTGTCGTCACGGCCCTCATCCCGCTGGCAGTGGCGGTAGTGCTGCTCGCCACGGGGGTCGCGGTCTGGCGCGCCGCGCACAACGACGAGGCGCGGGTGCACGATCACGCGGACCTCATCGCGGTGCTGGGCGCGGCTCAGTACAACGGGACTCCCTCCCCGACGTTCGAGGGGCGGCTTCGCCAGGGGGCCCTGCTCTATCAGGAGGGGTTCGCGTCGAAGGTCCTTGTCCTGGGCGGCAACCAACCCGGCGATCGGACGACGGAGGCGGAGGCTGGAAGAGAGTGGCTGATCGCGTCGGGCGTCCCCGACTCCGATGTGTTCGCCGAGCCCGTAGGAAACAGCACCCTGGAGAGCTTGAAGGCCGCGGCGACCTTCATGCACGAACGGGCCCTCGTTTCGGTCTTCCTGGTGTCGGACCCTTGGCACAACCTCCGGATACGCCGGATGGCCCGCGACCTCGGGTTGGAGGCATACGTCTCGGCCACCTTCCAGTCGGCGGCTCGCAGCCAATGGACTCGTCTGTCTGGCTACAGCCGGGAGACACTCGCCTATATCTACTACCGGATCTTCGGGCGCTGAGTCCGGTGCTACCCTGTCGAATCGGTGGGAAGCATTAGCCAGCCCGTGCGCGAGCGCACTGAGGAGATCGAGCGCCAGTTTCTGGATTCGCGCGCCTGCCTCGCCGAGGCCAGCAAGGGTCGCGAGCGAGATGAAGAACCCGACCCCTTACGAACGGTCTTCCAGCGTGACAGGGATCGGATCCTCCACTCCAAGGCGTTCCGACGCCTCAAGCACAAGACCCAGGTCTTCATCTCGCCCGAGGGCGACCACTACCGGGTGCGCCTCACCCACACGCTGGAGGTATCGCAGATCGCACGCACGGCGGCTCGCGCCCTGAGGTTGAACGAGGATCTGACCGAGGCGATCGCGCTCGGGCATGACCTGGGCCACACTCCTTTCGGCCACCTCGGCGAGCAGGCCCTGTCGCCGTTCCTCGACCGGCCTTTTCGCCATAGCGAACAGAGCCTCCGCGTCGTTGACTACCTCGAGAACGAAGGTCAAGGGCTCAACCTGACCTGGGAGGTGAGGGACGGGATCGTCAACCACACCTGGTCCCAGCCCCTTCCGGCCTCGCTCGAGGGACAGGTCGCCCGCTTCGCCGACCGGATCGCCTACGTCAACCACGACTTCGATGATGCCGTTAGGGCGGGACTGCTTCGACGCGAGGAGCTGCCGAGCCGGGCCGCCCTGGTTCTCGGCGAGTCGCATTCGGCCCGGGTGAATACCTTGGTGACGGACCTCGTGGCCGTTAGCGAGGGGGCGGCCGAGATCGGTCTGTCCAGCGATATCCTCGCTGCCCTCGATGAGTTGCGGAACTTCCTGTTCGATCGCGTCTATCTCCGCACCGAGGCCAGCCAGGAGCAGCAGAAGGCCGTCGGGCTGGTCAGATCGCTCTTCCAGTACTACCTTGAACACCCGGAGGCCGTTCCGGCCGAGTACATGCTTAGCCCCGGGGACCTCCCCACCCGGGTCGCGGACTACATCGCCGGCATGACGGACCGGTTCGCGCTCCGTACGTATGAGCAGCTCTTCCTTCCCCAGGGCTGGCTGTTGTAGGACCGAGGTACCTGAGGAAGGAGGGGACCGGGTGGCGGGGCGCATCCGAGCGGAGGACCTGGAGGCCGTACGAGAGCGGACCGACATAGTCCAGGTCATCTCGGGCCATCTTCAGCTCAAGAAGGCCGGACGGGACAGGCTGGTGGGACTGTGCCCGTTCCACACCGAAAAGACGCCCTCGTTCTCGGTTAGTGCGTCCAAGCAGGTTTACTACTGCTTCGGGTGCGGCGAGGCCGGCAACGTCTTCAGATTCCTCGAGAAGGTGGAAAGTCTTTCCTTCGTTGAGGCAGTCGAACGCCTTGCCGCGAGCGCGGGGGTGACGCTTCGCTACGAGGGTGAGACGGCCACTGACAGGAAGGCAACCGGGCGGCGCCAGGCGCTGCACCGTGCCATCGCCGAAGCCGCGGGGCTGTTCCACCGGATGCTGATGGACGGGCGCGAGGCGGCGGAGGCTCGAGCGTACCTCCAGTCGCGCGGGATCGAAGGCTCCAGCATCGATAGGTTCGGCGTGGGATACGCACCCGGCTACCCCGACTTCCTGCTCAAGCGGCTCTCGAAGGGTTACTCGCCCGAGGTCCTGGTCGAATCGGGGTTGGTGGCGAAGGACGCCGGAGGAGCCCTACGGGACAGGTTCCGGGGCCGCATCATGTTCCCCGTCCACGATCTCTCCGGGAATGCCGTGGGCTTCGGCGGGCGCCTGCTGGCCGGCCCCGGCGCGCCCCCAAACGCCGCGAAGTACGTGAACTCTCCCGAGACGCCCGTGTACCACAAGGGCACGCTGCTCTACAACCTGAATCGAGCCAAGGCCGATATCACTCGATCGGGCCGAGCCTTCCTGGTGGAGGGGTATACGGACGTGATCGGCCTCGATCAGGCAGGGATCCATGGCGCGGTGGCCACCTGCGGAACGGCCCTCGGTGAGGATCACATCCGGCTGCTGGCTCGCTTCACGGAGAAGGTGATCCTGGCGTTCGACTCCGACGAGGCTGGAGCGCGCGCGGCCGAGCGAGCGTTCGAGTTCCAAGAGCGTTACGTGGTGGATCTGGCGGTTCTGGTCCTGCCCGAGGGCAAGGACCCGGCGGATTTCGCGCAGGCGCGCGGGGCCGACGCCCAAGAAGCCTTCCAGGAGCTGGCCGCGCAGGCTACTCCTCTCGTCGAGTACATGATCGACCGCATGCTCATCGGCCTCGATCTGACCACCCCCGAAGCCCAGACGCGAGCCGTGCGGGCCGTGGTGGATCGCGTCCTGAAACAGCTTGCGGATCCTGTACTGCGCGAGAAGTATGCGGTCCTGACTGCGGACAAGATCGGCAGGACGACGGTGAGTGAGAACGCGGTTCTCCTCGAGCTCCAGCGCGCAGAGGAACCCGCCGATGGCTCGGCGCGGCAATCGGTCCGGCTCTCGCCGCAGCAGAAGGTCGAACGCGAGGCGCTGAAGCTCCTGCTCCAGGCCCCGGAGCTCTGCTCACGGAGGCTGCCGCTACTCGACGCCCAGGAGTTCATGACCCCCGGGTACCGCCGGGTGTTCGAGTTGATCCGCCAGACCGGTGGGGCGGGGGAGAGCGTGTCCGGCCTGGTGGGCGCGGCGTTGGAAGGCTCCCGCGGCGAACAGACGAGCAAGCTGATTGCGACGCTGGCGGTTGAACCACTCGAGACCCTGGGCGATCCGAACAACGAATACGTCGAACGGGTCTTCATCCGGCTGGAAGAGTTCGCCCTGACGCGTCGGGCCGACGAGATAAGAGGCAGGCTCGAGCGGCTGAATCCGCTCACTGCGGCGGACGAGCACCGGTCGCTCTTCGAGGAGTTCGCCGGCGTCGAGGGGGCCCGCATGAGACTACGAGAGGCCTACGAAGCGGGTGGCTCGCCGTAGCAGACGAGGCAACAGTCCATTCATCTGGGAAACTGATTGGCATCCAATCTCCAGCCAAACCCCTGACTATGGCGACGGAAACGAGCCAGCCTGAAGCAAACAGCTTTACGGACCCCATGACGGACGAGGCTATCCCAGAGCCCGAAGCCGTCCAGGCCATCGGCGTAGAAGAGGCCAAGGAGATCCTGCTGGCCCTCGGCCGGGAGCGCCGCTTCGTCACCTCTGAAGAGCTCATGGAGGTGCTCCCCGTCGAGGAGCTCACCCCGGAGCAGGTGGAGGACTTCCTCACTCAGATCGAAGAGCACCTCCGCCAAGAGGGTATCGAGGTCCGCGAGGAGATCATCGAGGAGCTTGAGGGCGACGGGGAGACTTTCAGGTCGGCGCTGCCACGGGACGAAGAGCCGCTCAAGGCCCCGACCAACGATCCGGTCAGGATGTATCTCAAGGAGATCGGCAAGGTCCCGCTCCTCACCGCGGCTCAGGAGGTGGACCTGGCAATGCGGATCGAGGGGGGAGAGTTCTCCACCGAACTCATCACCTCGATCGACGGTCAGGGCAAGGTGGACCAGAAGCAGTTCCGAAGGGTCGTGGACTCGGTGGTCCGGATCCGCGAGCATCAGCTGGATCCGGAGAAGCGCCTTCGCCACGAGGGCATCGGCCGAGAGAAGGCCTCTCGCAACTTCCGTCCCAAGACTCGCCCGGAGGCCGTCGACTTCCTCAAGCGCGTGGAGCGCGACGGCCAGCTGGCCAAGAAGAAGCTGATCGAGGCGAACCTCCGGCTGGTCGTCTCGATCGCTAAGCGCTACGTGGGCAGGGGGATGCTGTTCCTTGATCTGATCCAGGAGGGCAACCTCGGGCTAATCCGCGCGGTGGAGAAATTCGACTACTCAAAGGGGTACAAGTTCTCGACCTACGCGACGTGGTGGATCCGCCAGGCGATCACCCGAGCGATTGCCGATCAGGCGCGCACCATTCGCATCCCCGTCCACATGGTGGAGACGATCAACAAGCTGGTACGCGTCCAGCGCCAGCTTCTCCAGGACCTGGGACGCGAGCCCCTTCCGGACGAGATCGGCCATCAGATGGGCGTCGGCGCCGACAAGGTCCGCGAGATCCTCAAGGTGAGCCAGGAGCCCGTTTCACTCGAGACGCCGATCGGGGAGGAGGAGGACTCCCACCTCGGTGACTTCATCGAGGACTCCGAGGCCGTTGTTCCCATCGACGCCGCGAGTTTCATCTTGCTCCAGGAACAGCTCGAGTCCGTGCTGCACACACTGTCGGAGCGCGAGAAGAAGGTGATCCAGCTGAGGTTCGGGCTCCTGGACGGTCACCCAAGAACGCTGGAGGAGGTCGGCCGCGAGTTCGGGGTCACGCGAGAGCGGATCAGGCAGATCGAATCCAAGACGCTGTCAAAGCTCCGCCACCCCTCGAGGTCGCAGAAGCTTCGGGATTACCTGGAGTAGCTAGTCGGGGACCACGACGTCGGGGCCGAGCCGACCCCGGACGGCGGAACCCGCACGTTCGACGGCTCCGTGAACGACCGACAACCCGCTGCGCCCTGCATCGGCGGTCTTCTCCCGTGCCAGCATCGCGGCGCGCTGGATCGGGGGCGAGCCGGTGAATTCTTGCCAGGCTCGGCGTATCTCCTCGTAACGCTCTCGGCCTGCTCGGGTGCCTAGAACGTAGCCCACCCCGAGCCCGACGAAAAGTCCTGACTTGAAGCTCATGTTCCCTCCTTTCCTTTAGCCCATTCTTACCCAAGACAACGTACTATCAACGCTGGCGGGGGCGGGAGAAGGCGCTGGTACACTGGCCCGGCGGCCGGCTCAGGCCGACGATCCGGGGTAGCTCAACCGGCAGAGCGGGGGCCTGTTAAGCCCAAGGTTGTGGGTTCGAGTCCCACCCCCGGAGCCACTATGCTGACCCGAGGGGCGGTAGCTCAGTGGGTCAGAGCAGCGGACTCATAATCCGCCGGTCGCTGGTTCGAGTCCAGCCCGCCCCACTGTATTGGTGCAGGTCAGAGGCCAAGTCGGAGGGTCCGAGTATCCCGCCCCGGCCTCGCGGAAGTGGCAAGTGCTCACTGCTCACAGGATTTGGCGACAAGGAAGAGCCCCGGCGCCCTGTGCGCTTTCAGGGCGGCGGGAGTCGTGGAGTCGAGGGCCAGGAGCCGTCGGCTCTTGTCTGACTTCGGCTCCGAGAAGCTGACGGCGTGTCGCACCGCGATCAAGGCTTCGACTCCACCCGAAGGCGGCTGGAGTCGAAGTCAAGGTCCCACCACCGCAGACCCAGGATCTCGCCGCGGCGCATCCCGGGACGACGTCAGCACGTGATCCTCGGGAGTCCGCCCAAGTTGAGGAGCCAAGGGTCGGACGCCCCGCTTTCGTTGACAACCGTCCCCGGATATGAATAGTCCCAGGTGATGGACGCACCAACGAAGGCCCCCGCAGCGTGGCTGCGGGGGCTCAGCACCTTGGTCGATTCGTCGTTGGCTCAGTTGGATCTTGATGACCTGCTCATCGAATTGCTCAACCGAGTGCGTAAGGTCCTCGACGCCGACACTGCGGCCATCCTGCTGCTCCACGAGGAGTCACAGATGCTCGTTGCTCGGGCGGCAAGTGGACTCGAGGAGGAGATCTATCAGAACGTTCAGGTGCCGATCGGGCATGGGTTCGCGGGTCGGATCGCCGCAAGGCGACGGCCCGTGATGTTGGGCCGAATTAACTCCGAGACGGTGGCGAATCCCATCCTGTGGCAGAAGGGCATTCGAGCGATGTTGGGGGTGCCCCTGACCAGCGGCGACTCGGTGATTGGAGTGCTCCACATCGGAAGCCTGACCAAGCGGCGCTTCACGCCGGCTGAGGTCGATCTTCTTGGCGTCGTGGCCGAACGAGTGGTGGTGGCCCTTCAATCTGGCTTGCTCAAGGCCGAGAGAGCTGCGTCGGCGATACTGGAGCGGAGCCTCGTTCCGGCCGCCCTGCCCGATGTGTCCGGCTTCGAGTTTGCGGCGCGCTACGTGACGGCCGTGCACGAAAGGGGTGTCGGCGGCGATTGGTATGACGTCTTTCAGCTGCCTTCCGGCGAGGTGTGGATTAGTGTCGGCGATGTCGCCGGGCACGGATTGCGCGCGGCAGTCGTGATGGGCCGGCTGCGTACCACGATACGAATCCATGCCTTCGAGGGGGCGCGGCCCCACGAGGTCCTGCGCCTGACGGACCGGGAGTTCCAGTTCTTCGACCACGAGGAGACGGCCACTGCAATCGTCGCGGCCGCCTCTCCCTGGTCGGACGAGGTGGAGATTAGCTCGGCAGGTCACCTTCCTCCCGTGCTAGCGATGCCAGACCAACGAGGACACGTCGTTGAGATAGAGCACGAGCCGCTCTTGGGCGTCGCCACCGACCTGCAACGCTCTATCGCGGCCGTTCCGTTGCCCCCAGGTGCCATGCTAGTGATGTATACGGACGGCCTCATCGAACGGCGAGGCGAGTCGCTTGCCGTCGGCCTAGACCGATTGTGTAAGGTCGTAGCCGCTGATGCTCCCGAGCCACTGTGCCGCCGGATCATGTTTCGACTGGTCGGCGAGACATCTCCTCCGGACGACATCGCTCTGGTCGCCGTTCGGCGCAAGGCAGGATCTGTTCCGGCACCTTCAGAGCGTAAAAGGAGCGCGACTTCACGAAGGGGTGTCGAGAAGCCCGGCCTCAGGGCGTGATCCTGATTCAGAGCCACCACCCGAAGGGGATCCCGGTGGTTCGAATCCTCGGATCATCAGTCCCCTTCAGAGCCTGCTGACCGCGGAAGGCGGCCCTTGTGGGTGTGTGAAGGCAGACCGCTTGCAAGTGGTCATGGCCAACCTCCGGAGGCGGTTCGGATGACGATCGGATTGGCGCTCCTTGGAGTGGCCAATGCCGGAGCGGATGTGGCCGCGATCACCTGCTCGGGAGGCGAATAGCGGTCCGAGCACTCTTCAGCGTTCCGCCTTCGGAAAGCTCCCTACGAGCACTTAGCTGGGCGCCGTTCTCAGTCGTTGACCGGAGTCGATTGCAGGTCCGTTTCCGTAACCAATCGCTCCACGATCTCGCCTGGGATGTCCTGCTTATGCCTCTCGCGGGCTTCGCGCTTCTGATTCACCTCAACTCGGGCGGCCTGCCACGCTGACCAGTGGCCCGATACAAGAGCCCAGAGGGAGAGGGCGGCCACGTAGGTGACGCTCGATATCCAGTGGGTCACGATCGAAATCGGGATCATGGCAAGCCAGAACACGGTCAACCAACCGTTCACTCGCCGCATGAACACGGGATCGCCTTGCACCGATGCCCACAGAGACTTCACAAGGCCGGTCACCTAAGGCCCCGCGTCGCGGTCACGACTCGCTACTCGTCGACGCAGCACTTATGGTCAGCCGATTCGGCTCGGTGCTGCTCGGCAGTCCTGCCGGAGGCGTCACAACACATCTCGACCTCCGGAGCGTCCTATGTTTCGACAGATCCCGACGTGGTCGTTTCATTGTTCATACAGGGTCTCCTGATTTACTCCGATAGAGCGTGGCCGCCCAGCGTCAACCCCTACTTCTTGCCGCGGACGGCGTCCTTCACTTTATCGATGCCCTTATCGACCTTACCCTTGACCTTGGCGCCAGCACGATCCACCTTACCCTCGCGCTTCAGGCGTTTGTTGCCGGTGAGGTCCCCGGCGGCCTCCTTGATTCGACCCTTCGCCTCGTCCGATTTCTCTCCCACAGCGCTGCTCCCTTCGTTAGGTTTGTTCGGGTGCACCCGACTCGTTCGGTTCACAGACTCACGCTCGCCTAACCAGGTAAACGATGAGCAGGATAACCAGTATCAGAAACGATGGTCCCCGGAATCACGATCGCCGTACCTAGCATGTGCCCATACCTCCCTCGCGTCGGCTCCATACGACGATTCCCGTTCCGCGGTCCTTCCAAACACAGGGGACTTGGTCGCCTAGGCCGAGAACCGGAGGACACGTCTAGCCCCCGCTCCGAAGATGAAGTCGGTATGTGATTTCGAATCTGGGGCGCGTCCAGTCAGTCGAGCGAGTGGGTCGAACCCGACCGATGAACAAGTGGCTACAGTCGTGAGCGAGGCAGTACGGCCTCGCTGGAACAGAAGGACGGTGCTCTCGCTCCTCAGGACCACCCTTCACCGTGCCAGTTGTCTACACAGGCGTTTGGCATGTGCGAGGCGGGGAAGATGGGCAACGTCGTCTCTAGGTAGGAGGAGTGCATGGATGCAATAACGCTCTTGCGGGAGGATCACGATCACGTTCGTAAGCTCTTTACTAGGTTCGAGGAAGCCGGCGAGAGAGCCTACGTGGAGAAGCGCGACATCGTCGGCAAGATCATCGAAGAGCTAACGGTGCATGCGTTCATCGAGGAAGTGCTCTTCTATCCAAGGGTTAAGGGGCTCAAGGCCGAGGGGGATGGCGCGAAACCCGAGGACCTGATCAAAGAGGCCGAGGAGGAGCACGCACAGGTCAAGACCCTGTTGGCCGAACTCGAGGACATGAGTCCAGAGGACGAGTACTTCGATGCGAAGGTTACCGTCGTGATCGACGATGTCCGCCACCACGCGAAGGAGGAAGAGGAAGAGATGTTTCCCAAGGTCCGAGAGGCCATCGGTCGCAAGGACCTCCAGCAGCTCGGAGAGCAGATGCTCGCGGCTAAGGAACGCGCTCCGAGACTGCCCTCCCAAGCGCGGTGAAGCAGCGCCGCCTCAACTGACCTGCAGGACTGATGGAAGGGGACGCGCATGATTGCGGAGGCGCATATCACCGTTGGGTCGATCATCGTGTACATCCTCGCCGGGGCGATCATCGGCGCCTTACCCGGCTCATCGTGCCGGGTAAGCAGAACATTAGTGTGCTGGCAACGATCGCTCTCGGAATCGTGGCCGCCGTCATCGGCGGGATACTGTGGGTGGCGATATTCCCAGACAAGGACGGGATCGCGTGGATCGGTTGATCATTGTTGCAGTCGTGCTGGTGTACCTCTACGCTCGGTTCTTCACTCATAGGGCCAGGATCTAGGCAGAGTTCTCTAGCCGACCTGCCAGTGCAAAACGGACGAGCCTAACGGCCTGGTCACCTCGGGCGCCGGACATTCCGCCTCAGCGATTCGCCCGCCCCTACCCAGAAGAGGCCACACCACGCCAGAAGGAACGTCAGTCGACACGCTTCCTTGCCACTTTTCAGGGCGCAAGCCGGCCGCAAGACAATGAGCGAGGCTGGGAAAGGACGGGCAGCCATGAAGCCCCCGAAGTGCCGGCCGACGTGCAGCTTCGGTGCATTTGCGCAGGTCAGTGGCTTGGGCGCGGGCGCTCTCATAATCCGCCGGTCGGAGGTTCGAGTCCTCCCCGCCCCACCAGACCCTCGCCCTCGTGGCTGCGGGTCCGCCGAGCTGATCCACTCGCGTCAGCTCCCCACGCGTATGAACGCCACTCCCTCGCTCTGCGTCGTCACCCACACGTCGCCGGCCGGCGTCACCGCCACTGCTGAGACCTGCTCGTGGGGCAGGGGCGAGTTCGCACTCGTGTACGTGCTCCATCCGGCGCCGTCGTAGACGGCCAGGCCACCGTGGTACGGCCAGTTCGTCCCGTCGAAGGCACCCACCCAGACGTCACCGTCCGAGGCCATGGCGATAGCCGAGATCACGTTCGCGGCGACACCCGAGTTGGCTTCGGTGTAGACCGTCCACGTCGAGCCGTCGAACCGGGCCAGACCCTTGTCGGTGCCTACCCAGACGGTGCCACCGGTCAGCTCCGCGGCCACGGTCGTGACGAAGTTGCTGGGTATGCCGGAGTTGGCCGTCGTGTACTTGGTCCAGCTGGTCCCGTCGTACTTCTCGAGGCCCGTGATCGTAATGAGCCAGATGTTGCCGAGGGCGTCCGCGGCGACCCGCCCGATCTCGCCGGAAGGCGGCGTGGCGACCTTCGTCCACGTAGTCCCGTCCCACTGGTACAAGCCCTGCCAGCCCGAGGCCCACAGGGTCCCCGACGGGTCCATCGCCATCGATTCTAGATCGTAGTACTCAAGGTAGCCGGTCCATGAGGTGCCGTCCCATCGGCCGATGCCGTGGAACGTGGGCGTGGTCCAGATGTCGCCCTGGGTGTCCTCGAGGCCGCCCCCGGCGGCGTCGGTGGCGAATGGCCAGGGCTGCGACCCCCAGTTGTACGGGTTGAAGTCCGCCCACCTCCTGCCATCGAACCTCGACACCCCACCGCCGCCGGTCCCGAACCACACGTTGCCGGCCGAGTCCAACCAGACCGTGTCGACCCACCGGGAGGGGAGCGCGGTGTTCAGGGTGGTATAGACCTGCCACGTCGAGCGGGTCTTCATCCAGTCCAGCCCGCCGATCCCACCGGCCCACGGCCGGTTCCGCAGGTCGAACGCGAGCGCGTAGATGTGACTCAGCTGCGGTGTCAGGTACGGCGTCCATGTCCCCTGGTGGTACTTCCAGATGCTTCCGATGAACGTGGTCACCCACATGTCCCCGTTGCGATCCTTCGTCACGTACGGGAAGCCGGAGGTGTAGATCGGCGGGGTGTGGTCCACCCACTTGATCCCGTCCCACGACTTCAAGACGCCGCCTGTGATGAAAGCGAACCAGGGCTGGCCGTCGTCGGCGATGGCGATCTCGCCGACCCATCCCTCCTGCATCCACGTCCAGGTCGTTCCGTCGAACCTGGCCGCACCGAGCACGTCGGAGCCGATCCACACGACGTCCTGCGAGTCCACTTCGACGGTGGTCACGTGGTCCCACGGCGGAGTCCATGGCAGCCCGTTGGCGGTGGTGTAAACGCTCCAAGCTATGCCGTCGAAGTGGGCCAGACCGCCGGCCACGGTAAGAACGTCGGCAAGCGAAACCCACAGCCCACCCGTGCTGTCCCAGGCGAAGTCGGTGACGTGGTTCGTCGGCCAGGGCGCGTTGGCCTTGCTGTATGCGAGGACGAGCCGCTTGCCGTCGAACTTCAGCAGGCCGATCGAGCTCGCCACCCACGGCACGCCGTTCGCGTCGAACTTGACGGCGCCCACGTCGTGCGTGGGCGACTTCTTGTCGACGTTCGTGAAGTCCTTCCACGTGGACCCGTCGAACTGCGCCAGCCCGCCCTCGTCCCAGATCGGGTCGTTCCCCGCCACCCACTTGGTGCCGCTGGTGTCAATGGCGAGGCCCAACACGTAGTCGCCGGGGAGGCCTGTGTTGGTGGGCTTGTAGATCTTCCACTGCGTCGTCGCGTCCGTGCCCGCGGGCGCGGCGGACGCGGAGTTCATGGGGTCGAGGCCGACGGCCAAGGCGAACGCTATCCCGGCTAGGCCCCTCCAGGTCCTGGATACGCGCATTCGGAGACTCCTCCTCTCGCAGCCGATGGTGCGGTTCGGGATCCAGTCTCCCCCGGGAGCGCGTGGAGGCAGCGGCCCGAAGTCCCGGGTTAACCGGGCCGAAGGTCCTCAAGATGGGAGAGCGAGCCAGAGGAGGCCGGGCGTGCTGCCCGGCCTCCTCGATCGCTTCGGCGCCTTGCCGGGGCGCCTATGTATGGATCTGTGCTAACGGCTGCTCTGCAGGACGGACGAACCTCCCGAGGGCCCCGATCGAACTGGGCCGACCTCGGCTCGAAGGGTTCCACCCAGAACGGCAAAGCCGCGCCTGGGCGCAACGGGGACCACCTTGCACGAGGTGACCTGACCGAGCTGGCAGTTCGATCCCTTGTCGATGATGTAGACGGTGTGGGCCAGTCCGTTTATGAACGAGACCGAGTTGTAGTCGGTGAACATATAGCCGGAGGTGGTCAACGGTAGGCCCTTGTTCGAGAACGGGCCGGACATCTGCCGGGGCGCGCTCCAGGTGGCGCCGCCGTCGGTTGAGGTGACTGACCCGACCGTTGGCTGGCACGTGGTCTCGGTGCAGCTTGCCACAGGGTAGTAGTAGTAGATCAGCGCCAGATGTCCTGTAGCCGCCGGGTCCACACCCAGACCCGGAATGAAATGATCCATCCCGCTGTTGGCGGGGTCGATCGGAATCCGGGTGACCGCCGACCATGTCGTCCCGTTCGTCGAGGAGCTCATGACGATGTCGTTAGACGAGCATCCGGAACGGAACCGGCAGTCGTGCCAGGCGACGTACACCTTACCGCTCGCGTCGACCTCCGCGGACGGGATCGGCAGGGAACGCATCGAGCCGCCGACGCCGTGCCAGGTCAAGGAGCTGATCGAGAACGGCCCGGAATAGCTTGCCCCGCCGTTGGTCGACACGAACGACTCCACCGCGCTGATCGGGTTGCTGTCGATCGGAACGACCACAGTGCCGTTTGGCAGGGCAAGGGGCTTGCCGCCGATCACGCCTGAGTTGGGGACAGTCGAGTTGGTCCAGGTCAGGCCTCCGTCGGTCGAGCGCAGCATCTTGAGGGTGGCCCCCCCGCCGAAGTCGTCAAACTCGACGTAGCAGTTCCCATAGAAGGGGCTGGCGGCCCAGGTGTCGCACGAGATCCATGTGCTGTCCAGGCTCACGCCCGTGGAGGTCACGGTCACCGGAGCCCCGAATGTGGCGCCGCCGTCGGTGGACCGGCTCACTGTCACCGCGTCGCCGTTGAACCCGGAGTTGGCCAGGGAATCGAGCGTCAAGGCCATCCACACGTTGTGCATCGGATCGTAGGCCACGGCGGGATCGGTAGCCCGCTTGTACGGGCCAGGTGGGGTGGACCAGACGGTAAGGCTCGGCAGGATGCCATCGGTCCAGGTCACGCCCGAGTCAGTCGAGGTCGCCCAACCAACCGCATCGGCGCCGCCGTCGGTGTACCGGCCCACCTGGAACACGCTCACGATCGTGGTCCCCCATGCGAAGGTGTCGGGCTCCACCACGGTGGCGTGGTAGCTATCCGTGTTGGTGAACGGGTCTTGGCTTACGATCTTGATCCTGACATTCGCCTCGGCCAGCCCGGTCATCATGGCCAGGCTCGTGAAGATGGCCGTGCTAACAGTGGCCAGCCGGAGTGTGCGACCGAGCGGTCGCTTCCGCTTAGTCACGCGAGGTGCCTCCTTCCATGATCGGGTCGGGTAGTTGCCCGACAGTTTCGACCGAGCCCTAACGGGCCGGGCAGAAAACCCTACGGCGACCGTCGACGAAAGGTCAACACGATGGATAGAGTTTGTCGGGGCTGGAGGCGAATCAAGCACACCCTAGGCGCGGTGCGTTTCCATCTCGCGCCGAAGCGCTTCGATCAGTCGGCGGGTGGCGCGATTTCCCACCCCGATGCCGCCACCCCAGAGACTCGTGTTGATCAGGCTATCGTCCGTAAGGCGGATCGCAGCCATCGGGCCCGGGATCAGGCCGCGCATCAACACCTCCAGGCCGGCGACCCGTTGCCATGGGAACCTCCTCGACCGAAACATGTTGCGGATCGTTATCCCCTTGTCGTCCGTCAGGACCGCGGAGGACCACGCACCGATGCAGAAGGCCAGCGCGGCCGCTTCAACGAGAACCAAGAAGGTGACCAGAACTGGGCCGGCTGCGAGCGCTCGCTCGGCCGTGTTCAGCACGGCGAGCCACCAGATGAGGAAGAGGATCAGCCACCGAGGCCCGCCCCTACGAAACACGCGCCGCTGGCTCACACGTTCATGATCCGGCTTTCAGCGGGTGTTTGCGGGAAGCAAGCCCAAAGGCACAGCCGTAATAGGGTTAGCGGCCTTTGAACTCGGGAGGGCGTCGTTCTAGGAAGGCGGCGACGGCCTCCTCGTGATCCTTGCTCCGTATGGCCTTCGTCTGAGCCTCCGCCTCTCGCTCGAGCTCGGTCTCCAGCGGGCGCTCGGTGGCCGCTTCCACCAATTCCTTGACCAGCGCCGTGGTGATGGGGGAGTGGGCGCTCACCTCGCGTGCCAGTCGTTCGGCTTCCGGCATGAGACTCTCGGGAGGCAGCACACGATTCACGAACCCCATCGCGAGGGCCTCGTTTGCTGAGACGGCCCTTGTGGACCAGACGATCTCCTTGGCCCTGGCGGGACCGACCAGACGCGTCAGGCGATGCACACCGGCCAGATCGGGGATCAGCCCGTACCGGGCCTCGAGCATGCCGAAGCTCGCGTCGAGCGACGCCACGCGCAGATCGCACGCCAGCGCTAGTTGGAATCCGGCCCCTACTGCGTGGCCCTGGACGGCCGCAACGCTTGGCTTCGGCATAAGCGCCAGCGCGACGAAGGCGCGCTGGGCACGCTTCACGAAGGCGTGGAAGTCCGTTGCATCATCTTGAGCCTGGGCGGCCAGTCCCGCCAGCTCGGCCAGAAGCGTGAGGTCGATCCCGGCGCAGAACGAAGGGCCGGCGCCGGCCACGAGGACAGCGCGGACCTCCGGGTCGGATGCCGCAAGCTCTGCCGCATCCCCAAGCTCCGCGAACGTGACCGCGTTGATCGCGTTGCGCTTCTCCGGCCGAGCGATCGTGATCCGGGCGAGTCCTGCGTCAGCCTCATAAAGGATCGTCTCGAAGCCCGCCATGACTGGAACCTATACCATCAAGGTTCGTGGAGCCGCCGGAGCCCCGTGCGCGGACGGGATGCATGGTCTGCGGTCGCCCGACCTACGATCCGGACAAGAAGGAGCCGCCGTGGACGAGGGGGGTATCCGGCGGGCGCCAGGTCCTGGTGTGCCCGGAGTGCCAGAAGGAGCGCACCGATTGGGCGGAGAAGCTGGAGCGGTGTGAGCGATGCGACAGCACTCGGCTGTCGCTGATACTGGAGG